>OLSL01001089.1_pt1 | contig 26742 bp, 17 predicted proteins | sample 1672511 | NCBI WGS metagenome assembly OLSL01 (sample SAMEA3136694, study PRJEB25190) | human gut metagenome | biome: human gut; feature: human-associated habitat; material: faeces | place: Austria | collected 2013
GGGAGGTGCGCCGCCGCCGTCGGGAGGGGCGCCGGGGCTGCTGGCCGCTGCACGGTCACCGCTGAGGTATTCCTCATAGGCCTTCTGATAGACCTCCAGACACTCGTCCAGACCCTGGGCAATGCAGTTTTCCTTAAATGCAGCCCAGCTGTCGTCATTGAGCTCGGTGGCGGAGGTCATGAACTTCAGAATTTCCTCCGAAGCGTAGCTGATGACAGCGGTCATCTGGTTGGCAATCAGACTGGTTTCCTCGGTGTTCAGGGCCGCAGCGGTGGGAAGGGCCCGGGAGGTGTCGTCGTTGCTGGTGTCGCTCCAAAGATGGATGGCGTCCTTTTCCTCCTGGGTGTAGCCCACCCACATCTTCGAGACGATGTTGTAAATGGGGCACTGGTTATAGGTGTTGAGAATGACAGCGAACATCATATGGAGGTTCGGGTTGGGATTATTGGTGATGAAATCGTTGAACTGGGGCTCGCCGTCCACCATGTCATAGGTTTCGCCCTGAATGCCGTAGTTGCTCAGGAGCACGCCCTCGTCGGTGAAGAACCAGTCGAAGAATTGCAGGGCCATTTCCGGATTTTCGCATTTGCTGGTCAGGGAATAGCCCTTATTGTCCGCCAGAGCCACCTGCTGACCAAAGAGGTACTTGTCACCCTTCTCCTTCACCAGCTTGGGAATGGGCAGGGCATAGGCGTTTGCGTCCTCGGCATAGTCGGGCACCTTGTGCATGGAGTCCGCGCCCAGCCGCCACACGCCGGTATCCCCGGAGGAAACCAGGCCCCAGGCCTCGGATTCCGTGGAAGCATTGACGTAGAAATCCTTATAGATGATGCCGTCGGAAATGAGATCCCGAATGTATTCCACATACTCCCGGAATTCATCGGCAAGCAGACCGGAGGTCACTTTTCCGTCCATCACATAGGGGGAAATATCCGTAGCACCGGAGACCTTGAACATGCTGGTGCCGAAAATGCCGTCCATGTACTGGATCTCGCCGGAGCTGTTGACATAAAGGGTCTGCTGACAGCCGTATTTATCATGGATGGCATAGAGCATATCCGTGAATTCCCCCAGGGTTTCGGGGACGGCGAGGCCCAATTCATCCAGCCAGTCGCCGCGGACCACCAGGCCCATATCGCTGACGGCCTCGTCCTTGAGGGTGTTCATGGAGAGATGCCGCCCGTCGGTGAGCACCGTGTCCCGGGTGGCCTGATTGGCGTGGTTCATGAGCAGGTCATAGTAGATGGGTGCATTTTCTTCAATGATGTCGGTGAGGTCGATGATGACTTCATCGTCATAGGCCGCACCCAGACCGCCCACATAATAATCTGCCGCCTGAATGATGTCGGTGAGGTCGCCGCTGGCCACCATCAGGTTGAACTGCTCGGTGGCGCCGGTGGCGCTGACCTCCTTAAAGGTCATCCGGCAGCCGGTGGCAGCCTGAATATCGTCCAGCCGGGGGAGGGAGTTCCAGGAATCCAGGAATTCGTCAAAGCCCATGCCCCAGACGGAAAACAGAGAAAACTCCGTGGGATTGTCCGGGTCGCCAATGGGATAGCTGAGCCCCTTGACTGTAGAGCCGGTGTAGGGCGAAGCGTCTTCTGCAGCAGGGACGGAATCCTCCATGGCCGAATCGGCGGTGGAATCCGGTTCCGGGGCGTCGGGCACCACAGCCGGTGCGGAATCCTCGGTCTGGGATTGGGTGGGGGCTGCTTCAGAAGCCGGGGCAGGGGACGAGGAATTCGTGTTCCCACCGCCGCAACCGGAAAGCAGCAGAAGTACCGTGCAAAGGGAAAGGGTCAATGCCAAGATGCGATGGATCTTTTTCATAGAAGCTCCTCCTTCACAGTGAATATGTACAAATCCAATATATAAAAAGGATGGAGAAGTGTCAATATTGCTGGACAATGTGAACAGTGAGGGACCAAAATGTACGATTCCAAACAAAAATTCCGGAAAACCCCTTGACAGTTCCCTTAGGGCACTTGCTATAAAGAAAGCAGATTCACCCGGAAAGGAGCGGAAGATATGAAGAAATGGATTGCGGTGCTGCTTACCCTGTGCCTGCTGCTGAGCCTGGGGGCCTGCGGCGAAAAAACGGAGTCTGTCCCGTCGGTCAGCGCCAAAGAGACGGAGCCGACCATCTCAGTAGAGATGACCACGGACGGGGACTATGTGATCCCGGCACAGTGGACGAACAACAGCATCAACGACGGAAGCTATGCCTACGTGACGGAGTCGGCGGAGAAGCAGACGCTGACCAATGACGGCCTGGGGCACTATTATCAAATCGACCACGATGACGAGAAGCAGGTGAACTCCGTTACCGTAACAAAGCAGGACGGAACGGCGCTGTACTCGGTGGAAATGCCATTTATTGCGCCCATTTCGGATGGGGATATGGCCAGCGACTATTTGGGGGAATACGTCTTTTTGGAGGATTCCCTGTGGGTGACTCATTATCGGGATTCCTACGATCCGGAGCAGGAAACCAGCAGCTGGGAAGGGTATCTGGAACACTGGGACGCCCAGGGCAACCGGCTGGCAAAGCTGCCGCTTACGGACTATGACGTAAATCAGGAGGATAACCCTCTGACTGCGCTGACCCGGGGAGAGGACAATGGACTTCTGATGGTAAGCCAGAAGGAGCTGCTGTTCCTCGACGAAACCGGAGAAATTGCGGCGCGTTCGGCTGTACCGCAGGACAGCTGGCTGGGCGCTTGCCGGGACAGCAGCGGCAGAGCGTATTTGTATGACAGTATGTCCGGCACGCTTTACACCGTCGATTGGGCGAACCATGCCTTGGGACAGCCGCTGTTTGAGACGGAGAATTTTGCCCAGATTCTCCCCGGCGGCGGAGATTATGACTTCCTGCTGGTGAATGAAACCAAGCTCTCCGGGGCAACCTTGGCCACCGGCACGGTAACGGAAATCCTCCGGTGGGCGGATTATGCGCTGACTGCCAGTGTGGGAACGGTGGAGTATGTGGACGAGGACGCGTTCCTGATTTCTGTGAGCTCCATGATGGGGGATACAGAGATTCTCTATCTGCGCCGAGTGCCTGCATCGGAGGTGCCGGAGAAGGAGACGGTTTACCTGGCGTATCCTCTGGCAGAGATCGAGGAGGTGCCGGACCGCAGCTGGACGGAAGTGGCGGATTACACCCTCATCGACCAAGTCAACCGCTTTAACCGCAGCAGCAGTGAGTACCGGATCGAAGTAGTGACCTTCGGCAGTGCCACCGACCTCCTGCTGCTGATGCAGAGCGATACTCCGCCGGATCTCATCTGCTGGGACGGCGACGGACTGGAATCCCCGCCCAGTGCCCGGCTCTATGCGGCGAAGGGGTATCTGACCGATTTGGAGCCGCTGCTGGAGCAGGACGAGGAATTCAGCCTGGATGATTTAATCCCACGGTGCGTGGAGCTGCTGCGGGAGACCTATGGCGGGATGTATGTGCTCCCAAGTTCGTTCTACGCCAGAACCATCATGGCCCCAAGCGAGTATGTGGGGGACGATATGGGCTGCACGCTGGAGGCGTTCTGCGACATGGCAAACAGTCTGCCCGAAGACGTGACCCTGTGGAGCTCGGGCGGGGATACCCTCCTTAGTATGATTCTGAGCACCAGCGGAAGCCGATTTGTGGACTATGAGGCCGGAACCTGTGACTTTGAAAATCAGACGTTGATCGACCTACTGAACGTCTGCCGGGATCGGTGCACGGAGGGGGACGACACCGAGGACGATGCGCTGCAAGTGGTTTCCGTCATGGGGCGGTTTGCAGAGTTTACCTACAACAATCTGCTTCCGGCCAGGGCGGCAGGGAAGACCATGATCGGCTATCCCGGGGCCAAGGGGAACGGAATGTGCCTGACCTTCCAGCAGTGTATGTCCATCACCGCATCGGCGAAGCATCCCAATGGTGCCTGGCAGTTCCTTCGGATGTTCCTGTCCGATGATGTTCAGAAGCAGGCCGGAATGTTCTCACCTGTCCGGGCGAGCGTCTATCAGGACTTGGAGAACAACGCGGTGAAGAACAATCCCGATGAAGCCACTCAGGAGGAATACGCCGAGGCAATCGCCATGCCCTATCATGCGGGCTGCGTAATGGTTTACGACGATCCTGCCGCAGAAATTGCATTGGAAGAAGCGGCGGCATTCTTCGCGGGAGATCAAACCGCCGAGGAGACCGCGCGCGTGATCCAAAGCCGGGTGAGCATCTATCTGGGCGAGCAGTCCTGATGTCATAAAGCAAAAAGAGACCATGGGCAGACCGGAATTCCGATTTGTCCATGGTTCCTTTTGAGATGAAATCCGGGGCCGAGTGAGCGTACCCGGCCCCGGGGAGGGGCAGAAAATTAAGCGTCGAAGGGGCGCTTGCCGGGCTTGTCACCCAGGTGAATGGCGGGATCGTTGGAGGCGACACAGTACCAGGTCTCGCCGCCCTCCTTATAATACATGGCGTGGCAGTCGCCGCCGAAGGTCTTAGGCATGTCGAACATAAACAGGAAATGACCGCCAACCAGCTCCAGCCAGATGTTCTTGCCGGGGGCGATGTCCTGAATTTCCACATCCCCCAGGGACATCTGGAAGGGATCGGGGTTGCCGCCGCCCAGTAGGGTTACCACAATGCGCACATCGTCGCCCTGCTCGGTGATGTCGAACTTCATCATGGGGTTATCCTTGGGATGGGCGACCCGCTTCATGGGGAGCAGCTCCAGGCTCTTGCCGAAGGGGGGCATATACATGAGCACCTGGTTCTTCCGGAGCTTCTGCTGCAGGGCGATCATGGCCCAACAGATGGAGTGGCCTTCAAAGTCGATGGGCTCGCCGGACTCCACATAGTCGTTGAAATAATCCAGTAGCTTCATGGCACGGTCATCGGGCCACATGGCCTTAAAACGCAGAGCATTCTTGCGGATCAGCTCGGGATCGCTGAAATTGGGGGCTTTGGCAGGTTTCCCGCCGGGACCACCGGGACCACCAGGGCCGCCAGGACCGCCGGGCTTGCCACCGGGACCGCCAGCACCGGGTTCTGCTACATAACCGAGATCTGCCGCTACCTGATTAAAATTAAATCGTTTGATTTCAGACATAGTTCATTCCTCCTGGTCGTCATAGATGGGTGGGATGGCACCATTATTCCCGAAAAACGCCCCACCGTCAATAAGGTACAAACTGGTGACAATGGGGATTCCAGCCGGAATCGCGGAAAATGGGAAAGACGGGCCGGATTTGAGCAGGGGACTTCAAGCCCGGAAAAATTTGTGATATAATGGGTGCATCGAACCTTGAAAGGCGGGGATAACGGTGGTATTGGAGCAGTGGTGCGGAGAAACGGAGATCCCATCGGCGCTGGAACCGGTGGGCAGCCTGAAAAAACAGCAGATGCCCAAGCTCTTGGACGGCATGGTGGGCGCGCTGATGTTACAGGGCTCCGAAATGGGTGAGGACATTGAAGACGTCCTGAAAACGCATAATCTTGATTTGCCGGAGCTCCCATACCGGGTGTGCCAGCTCTGCCTGGATGACCCCAGAATCGGAACGCTGCGGGGAAAAGCGCGGTACTACTGCCGCCTGGGCATGTATCGCTGCCTCCAGGATCATCTGATCGGAACACTGGAGCATACCGTGGGCGGATTTTTGGTGCTGATGATGGGCGGACTGTTTGCGGTGCTCTATACCAGGCCTGACGAAGATTATATTGCGGACGCCTGCAAAGAGGCCGTGGAATATGCCCAAAAGGACATGGACTTTCAGGTACACGTTTCCATCAGCAGCCTGTGGAAGGGCGCGAGCATGATGGAAACTGCTTATCGGATGCTCCGGGATGTGGAGCAGAGCCGGTCGTTTTATACCGGGGCCATCGACCGGGTGTTTGTGATCCCGGATACGGCCCTCCAGCGAATTGGCGATGCCGCCCAGCGGACAGAGTTTGAGCGGGGCTTTTTCCAGATCGCCGAGCGGATTTGCGGGGCGGTGCAGGCGGAAAATGCCCAGGCGGCGGCAACCCAGCTTCGGGCCCAGCTTCAGAAAATTGCGGAGAACTGCATCGGCATGCCGTTTCCCATCACCCTGAATCTCACCATCAACCGTTTTATGATGCTGCTGCAAAACCAGCTGGTGGAGCAGAATCTGGCCAACTGGCGGCATATCACCCAGGCGGACTACAGCCGAACCCTGTCGGCGGCGGGCACTATGGAGGCCTATTTGGCGGCGGGCGATCAAATCGCGGCGGAACTGGTGGCCCATGCCCGGGAGCTGCGGCAGGATCAGCGGGACGGCCTGCTCCGGGATATTCGGACCTATGTGACGGAAAACGCTACGGATATGAACATGGGCCTTACCGCAGTGGCCCGGGAATTCCGGCTAAAGCCCCGAGAGGCGGCGGAGTCGTTCCGGGCCTATTATGGGGAGAGCATCAACGATGTGATCCACAAGGCCCGGGTGAAAAAGGCCCGGGAGCTACTATTGACCACGGATACGCCAGTGCAGGACATCGCCTCGGCGGTGGGCTATTGCAGTCTTGCCACCATGTATCGGGCGTTTACCAATGTGGAAGGTATTGCACCGGGAAAGCTCCGGCAGAGCAGGCTGAAGGATCGGAAGCCAGAGGACGGAGAAGGGGAGTAAGAGACTTCCCCCGCTCGGTCAGCTGATACTCCACCCGAGGCGGAAATTCTGAATAAACCGTTTTTGTGATGAGCTCCAGTTCCGTCAGGGTCTGGAGCTCTTTGCTCAGGGTGCCCCGGGCGATGGGGCCCAGGCGGCCTTGGATTTCACCAAACCGTCCGCCGGATTCCGCTGCCAGCAGCACGTTCAGTGTCCATCTACCGGAGAGCACCTTCCGCACTGAAGAAAAATCAGGCACCATAGCAGACCTCACTTTCTTCGCTGCACCAGCTTCCCAATGCTTCAAGGAACGGAATAATCTCCGGGACAGCCAGTCGGTAGACCACAACCTTGGGCGGCTGGTCATGAATCACGGTACGGGAAATCAGCCCGTCCTCCTCCAGTTCCTTGAGCTGCCGGGTCAGGGCATTGGGGGCGGCCTGGGGGAGAAAACGCCGGAGGTCGCTCCAGCGCCGGGGCTGATCTTTCATGAGAAACAGCAGCTCCAGCTTCCATTTTCCGCTGAGCTGTTTTAATACATTGGGGGCTATCATGGGGCATTCCTCCTTGGACTCGTCTGAGTATAGTATACTCCGGCGGGTCTTTTTTCGGCTTTTCAATACTCGCTGAAACTTTGCAAATGTGATGAAAAGTTCGGAGTTTGGGTCAAAACGGAGAAAACTCCCCATTGTCACCAAATTGTGTGTTCTTGACGGAGGGAGCGAAACCGTGTAAATTGCAGACAGAAGCCGGGGCACAACGCCCCCAAACATGCAGTGAATAGAAGGAGGAGTCACATTGCATAAACAGTATACGCCCCAGGAGATGGCAGACCGCTGCCTGATTATCCGTGAGGTTCAGAACGTAGTGGGTAAAATCGCACAGTGTGATCTGCTGGCGGATTATGATCTGGTGCCCCAGTTCTGGAGCAGCCGGGAGGATATTTGCCTGGGTATGAACAATGGTTATTTCAAGGGCGCCGAGGCGGTAAAGGGCTACTATCGGCAGAAGCTGGAGAACACCAAGAAGCTCACGGCCCGGGTTATGGAAAAATGGGCGGATCATCCCAATGTCAAGGGCAAGACCGCCGATGAAATGTACGGCGCAGGCTACGTCAAGGGCACCGATATGCACACCCCTATCATCGAGGTGGCTGAGGATGGCAAGAGTGCCAAGGCTCTGTGGCAGTTCCAGGCGGCAGATACCCGCGTCACCGCCTGCGGCCCTCTGAGCATTTGGAAGATCGGCTATATGGCGGCGGATCTTGTGGAGGAAGACGGCGAGTTCAAGGTGCTGAACCTGCTGTATGCCCTGGATATCGACCATCCCTGCGCCGAGCCCTGGACGGAGCCCAGTAAGTACGCGCCCGATCCTGAGTTTGCGGCCTTCGATATTCCCGAACCCCAGCCCACCGTTCCCATGGAAGTCTACCGGGCATATTCTGTGGATCGGCCCTATCAGGAGCCGCCCAAGATGCCCGTGCCCTATACCACCCTGGCTGAGACCTTCAGCTACGGCATTTGAGAGGAGGCCATATCATGGAATTTCAGTATACCACCCACGAGGCCTTTGGCGGTACCTATGAGAGATATGAGTACCAGTCCATGATCCACATGAAGAACAGCAACTCCAAGCCCGAAGACTTCACCCCCGAGGTTCGCGCTTGGCGTGCCTATCAGGTGGAGGAAGTGAAAAAGGTGCTCTCCATCCGCTCTTATCTGGAGCAGGCCAATAAGAGAGCCGAGATCATCGACACCCTGTGGACCAAAGAGCATGCCGACACCGCATCCTATGGCCGCAACTGGGGCTACTACGTTGGTCTGGACAACATCCGCAAATATTATGTGGACGGCAACAAGTTCGGCGGCACCGGCACCGACATCTGCCATCCCTTTACCACCTACATGATCGTTATTGCCGATGACAACAAGACGGCTCAGGTGACCTGGTATTCCATCGGTTATGAGATCAACCCCGCCAACGGCAAGGATGTTGACTGCTACTGGGACAACCAGCGTTGCGGCGCCGACCTGGTGCTGGAGGACGGTCAGTGGAAGATTTGGCACTACTTTGCCGGAACAGACTTTGCACTGCGGCCCGGCTTCCCCTATGCGTCCCTGAAGACCGAGGAAACCACCCCCTGCGACAAGTATCTGGAGCAGGAGTTCGGTGAGCCCACGGAGAAATTTGAGGCCTATACATCCTTCTACAACTATTTCCCCTATCCGGAGCTGACCATGGAGCATGCAACCTTCGCCGACACCATCAGCAACGGCCCGGAAGGCAATCCCAACTATAAAAAGGCTTAAGGAGGGACGATCATGAGAAAGAATATTGATTTGGAAACAAAGCTCGCAATCATTGAGGGCGGGCAGAACTGCGAAAAGGTTCACGCATGGCATGCCATTCTCCATGCCTCCGGCCATACCACCGAGGAGATCGAAACCTTCTGGGCCAAATATCGGGATGACCTGTACTGGGGATATAACATGACCGGCAACTATGGACGTGATGAGGTGATGACCAACTGGGCCAACGGCCTGGAAGGCGGCGGCCGCCGGATGTTCGAGATCTTCAATGAGATGTACCCCGAGACGAAGAACATGGATCCGCTGCCCCTGAGCGAATACTCCCTCCACGCCATTGGCACCCCCATTGTGGAGGTGGGCGACGATCTGAAAACCGCCCGGGCTCTGTATTATTCCACCGGTATGCTCTATCGCCGGATTTCCACCAGCGGCAAGCAGATGGCCGTCTGGATGCTGGAGCGCTACGGCGAGGACTATGTGCGGGAGGACGGCTTCTGGAAGATCGTCCACGAGTGCGTGCTCAATGATGCGGGCGGCGCGCAGGATGTGACGAACTTCGCCATTGACTGCTATAACAAGTTTAAGAATCCCATGGGTCCTGGCGGCCCTGGTGGTCCCGGCGGCAAGGCTGGCGGCCCTGGTGGTCCCGGCGGCCCCAGCGCAGCACCCAAGAAGGGCCAGGCTTACTCCAAGATGGCAGCTGGCCCCAAGCAGGGCAGACTTCCCGCATCGCATAAGACCTGGTCGCCCATTCAGCCTGCGCAGGACTCTACGCCTTGGCCGGAGCCCTTCGTTACCCTGGATGATGTTAAGACCCATTACGTAGTCGGACTCGGCGAAAATAAGGGCGCAGTTCCCAAGAAAAAGCCCTGATACCCACCGGCGCCGGCAGAATCCCTGCCGGCGCTGTTACCTTTTCAGAACGGAGAACATGAATATGAAAAAAATGTTTGCAATGATCCTGGCAGTGTCCATGCTGGCCTGCATGTTTAGCGGCTGCGGCGATGGGGCGGCGTCCACATCGGCGGCCAGCACAGCATCCTCTGCGGAGACCACCACAGAAGTGCAGGATTCTGCACCGGCAGCCACTCCCGCAGCGGAGCAGCCTGCTGAGGCATCCAATCAGGAGGAATCCCTGGCGGAGCAGCAGCCCGGGGAGATGACCCAGGACGAGCAGCTGGAATCCATGCAGAATTTGGTGATTGAGAATCCCTACACCTTCCCGCTGGTGGATACCGAAACCACCGTTACCATGTGGTGCGACCTGATCCCGCCGCTGTTTAACGCCATGCCCAATGGTATGTCCGACAATATGGTGCTCCAGGAGCTCCAGAAGCGCACGGGCATTACGCTGGACATCACCAGCACTGCCATCACCGGAGCAGCCGATGCGGTTAGCCTTCAGGTGGCTTCCGGGGACTATCCCGAAATCTGGTCGGGCTTCGGCTCCTATTACACCGGCGGCATCCCCGAGGCCATTGAGCAGGAGATCATTCTGGATCTGGCTGAGTATAAGGAGAATTTTCCGTCCTTCTTTGAGATCCTGGATACCTACCCCATCTACGGCAAGAACGCCTATACCGACGACGGCAATGTGGGCGTGCTCAACGGCATCTGGACAAATCCCGTAGTGGATGTGGGCCTGGCCGTTCGTCAGGACTATCTGGATGAGCTGGGGCTGGATGAACCCAAGACCCTGGACGATTTCTATACGGCGCTCACTGCCATGAAGGACAAATACGGCGCATATTATTACATGAATCAGGATTCCAGCGATCCCGTGAACTCCTTTGCCCAGTGCTTCGGCGTGGTGGGCAATGCCAATAGCAGCAGTACCTATGCCTATTACATGGCAAAGGACGGCGAAGAAGTGGTGTTCAGCCCCTTGGAGGATGGATTCAAGGACTATCTGGAGACCATGGCAAAGTGGTATTCCGAGGGCCTGATCTATGCGGACTTCCTGTCGGCGCCGGATGCGGTTCCCGCCACCGACCTCCTGCTGGGCGGCAACATTGGCGTGACCTATTACAATGCGGCTTCCTACACCACCCTGATGAGCCAGGTGGAGGAGGGCAGCAGCTTCAAGCTGACCCCCGTGGAGCCGCCTGTGAATGTGGAAACCGGGGAGCCCGGGCATCTGGGCCGTCTGGTGGACTACGTTTCCCCCAAGGGCTATTCCCTGAGCACTGCGCTGGAGCCCGGCAGCGAGAAGTTCGATGCGGTTTGCTCCATGCTGGACTATCTCTATACCAACGAGGGCTCTGAGCTCATGAACTACGGTATGGAAGATGTGACCTTCATCTATGACGAAAACGGCAACCATGTTTGGACGGATCTGATGGTGAATAACCCCGACGGTCTGGCCTATTCCTGGTGCATCAGCCGGTATACCTTCGGCGCAGGCTCCTTCCGGATCGATTCCTCCCGCACTCTGGCCAACTATGGCGAGGAGGAAATGCATCTGATCGACGTGTGGAATAACGGCGAATGCGACACCCGTGACGTCCTGCCCACCAGCGGACTGAGCCTGACCTCCGACGAGGCTTCGGCCTATGCGGCAGCGTTCAGCGATATCCGCACTCATGTGCAGCAGAATATTCTGTCGTTTATCACCGGCGGCCGTCCCATTTCTGAATATGACCAGTTCAGAGAGGAAGTTCAGAATATGGGCATTGACTCCTGCACCCAGATTCTGCAGGACGCTTTGGATCGCTATAACCAGCGCTGACCTATCAAATTCATCAACGGCTTCTCAGTTTCCACAAAGCCATTGCATCCTGGGTACCAAACCTGATAGGATGCCATTGAGCAAGTTTTTTGAAGGAGGCTACCCAACAATGAAAAAGATGAAGTTATTCTCCCTGCTTTTGACCCTGACCATGGTGCTTTCGCTGGCAGCCGGCTGCGGAAATACAGAAAGCGCCGCATCGAAGGAATCCGCTGCACCCCAGGAGACCAGCGTTTCCGAAGCGGCTCCGGAAGAAAATGCGGCTCCTGCAGAAGCGTCTGTGGAAGCATCCATGGAAGAAACCTCTGCGGCAGAAGAAGCCGCTCTGCCGGAGATCGGCCCCTATGAGGCGAATGAGGAGCATACGGACATCTCCGTGCTGTTCCAGTATCCCGCTTTCTTCCAGGGCTTCTTCCCCGAGGGATGGATCAGCTCCGAGTGGTGGACGGTCATGGGCGAAAAGACCAACACCACCTTTACCCTGCGGGAAATCTCCAACCTGGAGTGGAGCGAGAACGTCAACCTGCTCTGTGCGTCCGGCGATCTTCCGGATCTGGTGACCAATATGGGCAGCGTCTACAGCGGCGGCCTGACCGCAGCCATCCGGGACGAGATGATCATCGACATCGCACCCCTTGTGGAGGAAAACGCACCCCGCTACTACCGCGCGGTCACCCAGGACGACTACACTCTGAAAACCTGCATCACCGACGACGGCCAGATGGGCGCTATGTTCCCCATTCTGGAGGAGCCCTTCCCGGTAACCAGCGGACTGTGGATTCGTCAGGACTGGCTGGATGAGCTGGGCAAGGAGATCCCCACCACCACCGAGGATCTAAAAACCGTTCTGGAGCTGTTCCGGGATAATTTCGGCGCATCCGTTGGCTTCTTCCAGATGATCCGCCCCAACACCGGCGAGGCAGCCTTTGCCGCCGAGGGTATCTGGAATGCATTCGGCCCCACCGGCTTCTATCTGGACGATCAGGGCACCATTCAGTACGCCCCCATGCAGCAGCATTACTATGACTACATCGGCTACTGCAAGGAGCTGGCGGACGAAGGCCTGTTCCTGACCTCCGACATGACCGACCAGAAGGCCAACAACCTGTTTGCATCCGGCTCCATCGGCCTGGAGGGCGACTCCCCCGACAACATTCCTTCGTATCTGGCCCTGCTGGATCCTGAGGAAGCAGCCAAGGCAAAGCTGGTGCCCATGCGTGCCCTGGGCGAGGCCACCGAGTATTCTCCCATCGCAACCTATGTCAGCGGCGATGCGGGCGGCAACGTCTCCATCTCCACCAACTGCGAGAATCCCGAGGCAGTGCTCCATGCACTGGACTACCTGTTCACCGATGAGGGGGCCGTGTTCTCCTCCTACGGCATTGAGGGCCTGAGCTACGAAGTGAACGCCGAGGGCAAGCCCGAGTTCACCGACATCGTATCCGCCAACCCCGACGGCATCCCCGTCCGCGCGGCCATGGGCTATTTCTGCAACCCCGGTCTGCCCGGCTATATCGACTATGCCCGGAACCAGTCCTCCTGGGACGATGTGCAGAAATCCGCCTTTGACGTTTGGAACGATGCCTACACCGGTTCTTCCAAAACCGTGGACGTCAACGCCTTGACCCTGACCCAGGAAGAGCTGGATGCGGTTGCGGTGTACAAATCCGACATGATCACCTATGTCACCGAGTGGGTCAACGGTGTGGTCTTTGGTGAAACGCCGCTGGACGACGCTTCTATTGCGGAGTTCCAGGAGACTATGAAAACCACCATGCACATCGACGACATTCTGGCAACCTATAACGCTGCCTATGAAAGATTCCAGGATAGAAGCCTGAATCAGTAAGTGAGACACAAATATTTTTGGGCTGCTGGAAACAGCAGCCCCCTTTGAAAAAAGGAGGTAACCATGAAAGAACTGACTCCCATGGAGCTGCTGGACCGTCTGGAATGGCGGCGACAGCTTCGCAATATCATGGGCCGCATTTCCCACGACTATGCGGTCAAGCAGGAAGCCAAGATCTATGACCGGTATTTCAGCCGCCGGGATGACGTGTGCCTGGGCCTGAACAACGGCTATTATAAGGGTGCCGAGGAGGTCAAGGGCTATTACGATGCGCTGGATCGGGAAATCCGTCTGGGCTCTCAGCTGCTCCAGAAGATGTTCCCGGAGGAGCTGGGAAGCAAGAGCGCCGAGGAAGCCTATGGCGTAGGCATGATCTCCTATGTGCCCGTAGAGTCCCAGGTGATCGAGATTGCCGACGACGGCGAGAGCGCCAAGGGACTGTGGAATGTTCGCGGCTCCACCTGTCATCTCACCTCTCGAGGCCCCATTGCCAAGTGGATTTTCGGCTGGGCTGCGGTGGACTTTGTACGGGAAGACGGGGAGTGGAAGATCCTAAATCTTCTGCTGGTGTTCAACATCGACCATCCCTGCGGCGTGGCATTCACCGAGGCGGAGAAGGAATTCCCTGAGGTGGCGGAATTGCAGGAGATGAAGTCCTTCCAAATGCCAGAGCCCAATGTAAAGGAAACGGTATTCGAGACCTATCGGACAGACCGTCCCGCCACAAAGGGCCCCAGAGTGCCCGAGCCCTATGAGACCTTTGCCGAAACATTCCACTACGGCATATGAAAGGAGGCAGAAACATGGCAGCATTCAAGGAATACAAGCGGGAGTTTACCGACGAAGAGATGGTGCTCCACGCATGGGATAAAGAGATGATTCAGAATCTGGTGAGCCGCTTTACCTTCTATTGGGGAAACGGCGAAACCGAGCGGGCCATCCGGGAGCTGTGGGTTCATGAGCCCGAGCACATCGGCGACGCCTCCTTTGCCACCAACACGGGCTTCTATGTGGGCCTCAGCGAGGTATACCGCCATCTGGTGGAGGAACCCAAGCAGCTGGCAGACGAGGTGCTGGGCGAATTCCAGGCCGCTAAGTCGGATGCCTATGCCGGGGCGGAACCGGGATTGGGTCTCACCGCCATGCATTCCTGCACCACACCCCTGCTGTTCATCTCCGTGGACGGCAAATATGCCCGCTATCTCTGCTATGACCTGGGCATGACCGGACGGGGCCATCCCGACGGCAGTGCCGAAAGCTATTTTGAGTTCGGCTTGATGTTCATTGAGCTGGTGCGGGAAAAGGACGGCTTTAAGATCTGGCATCTGGTGCAGCAGCACGATTTCTCCATTGAGAGCGGAAAGAATTATAATGACGTCAATACCATGATCGAGGGCTATGATCCGGGCAGCCGGTTCTATGGCGACCCCACGGTGAAGACCGAGGTATACGACAACCAGTACGGCTGGGAGTATCTGTTCTATGATATGCCCCGCCCGTTTAAGACCTATGACGAGGACGAAGGCTATGGTCCCAAGGGCAAGGTAGGACGGAAGTTCTATCAGCGCCTTGAGATGCTGTAAGGGAGGGAACGACGATGAGTGAAAAATCCTTTCATGACCGTGTAGCGGCAGTGGTGGCCGGACAGAAGGTCGAGGAATTAAAGGCCCGCCACGCTTACCTCCACGGCGTCAACCGGGGCCGTGAGGAATACGGCACCTTCTGGCTGCGCAGCGACCATTCCACCTTTGGCCATACCTTTGGCCGAATGATGGGCTATAAGGAGCTGGTTCCGGCCCATTTTGGCGAACCCCTGGCAGCCAACGCCTTTGCCAAATCCGACGAGAAATATGGCATGAACGACGATGACATGAAGGAGGGCATGCCCTTCGAGAATGCCACCGAGGAGAAAATCGACCGTCCCACCAAGATGCGGGATATCTACGGCATGTTCAACCTCTACGGCCACAACCCCGGCACCTTCGGCCAGAGCTGCCACGTGCTGGCCTCCCCGGTCATCGAGGTGGCCGAGGACGGCAAATCCGCCCGGAGCTTCTACCTGACCCCCGGCACCATGATGGGCATGAACGGCCCCAAGGGCGGACGCAGCGGCGGCTGGCTTTGGGAGCGGTACGGCTCGGACTTTGTGTATCGGGACGGACGCTGGTGGTGGTTCCATGAGCAGGTCTGCCCGGACATCGGCGACAGCTATGATTCCTCCAACTGGGCCCAGGATCGCTTCCGGAAGTACCTTTCCGGCGAACTCAAGGTAGGCAACTGCTCCGGCGCCCCCAGAAGCGGCATTTCCGACCTGCGTCAGGCCCACAATGATATCAGCATCATTCAGACGGTGCAGGACACCGTTCCCGCGCCCGAGGCCTATGAAAAACTGGACGAGGCCCATACCTATTCCCCCGGCTGTGCAGACTTCGAAGACATCTACATCTACCCCGAAAACAAGGGCTACGGCGATCCCATCTACTAAGACCCAACATCATCCGGACAGAGCAAACCAAGGCCCTGTCCGGATGTTTCTTATGTATGTTTGTATAAATTACAGAAAAATATTCCAATTATTCGCGCTATATTTTCTTTCTTTTTCCATAAAAGTGATACATTATAAGAACAAAATGACGGTCGTTCATGTTTTTGTTGTGAATTCAAAAATTGTTGTTGATAAATCGAATCAAGTCGTATATGATTGAAAGCGGCACACGAATACACGGGTGCACAACAGAAAATGGAGGGAAGTAATTTGAAAGCAGGCAGAAAAATTTTATCTCTGCTGCTTGCCGTCTGCATGCTGATCTGCATGCTCCCGACAGCGGCGTTCGCTGCTTCCAATGACGACTATATGAAGGTCGCCATGCTGGACAGCGGACGAAAGTACTTTACAGTGGATTGGGTGAAGTCCTTTATCTACGAAGCAAAGGCGGATGGCTACACGCACGTTATGCTGGCCGTCGGCAACGATGGAATGCGGTTCCTTCTGGACGATATGTCGCTGACCGTCAATTCCAAGACCTATTCCAGTGGCGCGGTAAAATCCGCTATTCAGGCGGGCAACACCAGCTACACCAGTGATTCCACCGGAGAGTGGAGCGAAAGCGAAATGGACGAGATCTTTGCCGCTGCCAATGCAGCCGGAATTGAGATCATCCCCCTGCTCAACAGCCCCGGACATATGGACGCGGTTTTGTCGGCGGCATCTTCCCTGACTGGGGTTACTTGCAGCTATAACAGCTCCGTCCGCACCATTGACGTGACCAACACCACGGCAGTGGCGTTCACCCAGGCCTTTATCCAGAAGTATATCGACTACTTCGCCGGCAAGGGCTGCAAATACTTTAACTTTGGCGCCGATGAATACGCCAATGACCGCTATACCAGCGGCGGCATGGGCTTTGGCAACCTCCAGAGCAGCAATAAGTACGGCTACTTTATCAAGTATGTCAATGAGCTCTCTGCCATGGTGAAAAAGGCGGGCATGACTCCCATTGCCTTCAACGACGGCATTGAATATGGCAACAAAACCAGCGCATCCGTTGGCTCCAAGACCTACACCTTTGATAAGGACATTGTGGTATGCTACTGGTCCGGCGGCTGGAGCGGCTACACCCTCCGTACCGCGGCCAACCTGGCCAGCGACGGCTTCAAGATCATCAACACCACCGGCGATTTCTATTATGTGCTGGGTAAGAACGATAATTTTGACAGCGGCTATACCTATGCCTCCAACTGGAGCAACAACAAGGTTTGCGGCACAACGCTGAGCAGCTCCTCCGTCATCGGCGGAATGTTCTGCCTGTGGAGCGATTACCCCGGCGCGGAAACTGAGACCCAGGAGGCCAAGAAAATCCGCCTTCCCATGCGCGCAATGGGCCTTGCCATGGATGGCAGCTATACCTATAACCTGGATCAGTCCGTGGTAGCCGGCGGCTTTAACGCAGACGGCACCCTGAACACCGATCCTCCGGCGCAGGTGCACAACTATGAAGTGACCGCCACCAAGGCAGCCACTTGCACCGAGCCCGGCAGCGTTACGTATACCTGCACCGACTGCGGCGACAGCTACACCGAGACGGTTGCGGCGCTGGGCCACGACTATACAGCTGAGGACGATGCCGGTGACACTGTCTACACCTGCACTCGCTGCGGCGACACCTATTCTGAGCTGCTGCCCAGAGAGAATGTAGCCCTGAAGGTGGGCCAGACCTCCGATGTGTATGCTCTGGAGGGCGAGCAGACCATTGCCTATGCAGGCGATGCGTCCATTGCCAAGGCCAACCTCAATTCCATTCAGGGAACCGGTTCGAAGGTTTCCTATTCCGCTACGGCATCGGCTTCCGCTTCCGGCTATACGGATTGGGGATACAACTGCGTGGCCTCGAACCTCATCGACGGCAGCACCGATACCTATTATTGGTCCACCAGCAGTCAGACCTCCGGCATGTATGCCCGGGTGGATCTGGGGGCTGAGGTACGGTTTGACGCCGTTCAGATCTCTTCTCCTGCCCATGGCGACTACTGCACCCGGGCAAACGTTCAGGTTTCCTCCGACGGCAGAACCTGGACCACCATTGGCACCTACACCGGCAGCAGAAGCACTGCGGTGACTTCCACCTATGAAGTACCCACATCTGTGGAGAGCTTCCGCTACATCCAGGTGGTGATTACCACGGCCCGGAACTACTGGTGGCAGCTGTCCGAGATTGCATGGGGCAGCTATGATGGCAGCACCTTTACCCGTGCGGCAGCCTCCGGCACCGTTCAGACCGGTACGGAAACAAATACCGAGCTTTCCTTCACCGGCGTGGCAGCCGGCACCACGGCCTATGTGGTAGACGGCACCAAGTATGTGGTGACTGTTGAGGCAAGCCACGAGCACAGCTATGAGAAGTCTGCAGAGACAGCACCTACCTGCACCGAGGACGGCTCCATCACCTATACCTGCACCGAGTGCGGCGACAGCTACACCGAGACCGTTCCCGCCACCGGCCATAGCTACACTTCCGCTGTGACTGCGCCCACCTGCACCAAGGAGGGCTACACCACCTATACCTGCACGGTTTGCGGCGACAGCTATGTGGGTGACACCGTGGCGGCGCTGGACCATGATTATAAGATGACCATGGTGGCAGCTACCTGCACCAAGGACGGCTCCAAGACCTACACCTGCACGCGCTGCGGCGATAGCTATACCGAGACCATCCCCGCAAACGGTCATACCTATAAAACAACGGTCAGCGAAGCCACCTGCACCCGCGGCGGCGTGACCACTTACGTCTGCACTGCCTGCGGCGATACCTACACCGAAACCACCGAGGCCCTGGGCCATGATTATGATGCAGTCGTCACCGCCCCCACCTGCACCAAGGACGGCTACACCACCTATACCTGCAAGCGCTGCGGCGAGAGCTATGTGGACGATGCCGTAGAAGCGCTGGGCCATGATTACACCGATGTTGTGACCGAGCCTACCTGCACCGAGGACGGCTACACCACCCATACCTGCACGCGCTGCGGTGACAGCTATGTGGGCAGCACCGTGGCAGCGCTGGGTCATGATTACACCGATGTTGTGACCGATCCTACCTGCACCGAAGACGGCTACACCACCCATACCTGCACCCGCTGCGGCGAGAGCTATGTGGACAGCACCGTGGCAGCACTGGGCCATGACTACGAGTGCACCGACGACGGCAACAATCTGGTTTACACCTGCACCCGTTGCGGCGACAGCTACACCGAGGAGAAGATGCCCACCGTTACCGTGAACCTCCAGGTGGGTGAGACCTACAGCTTCACCACCGAGGATGCCACCGTTTCCGAGGACATTGATACCACCGTGGCAACCATGGACGTTACCACCAACCGCGGCGGCTATCAGCAGGTCAGCGAACTCACGGAAGGAAAATACCTGCTGATGATGGACGGTTATCTTTTGACAACCAATACATCTTCCCACTATAGCTCCTGGGATGGCGCGGGCTATATCAACGGCCTCACCGGCGCGGCTTATCGTAGCGGCAGCGACTTCAGCGAAAGCCTTTGGACCATTGCTGAGGCAGACGGCGGCTATACCATTCAGAGCAGCGATGGAAAATATCTGAGCATCACTGCCGGCTACAGCTCCTCCAGCGTAACGCTGACCAATGAGCCGCAGGTGCTCACCATCACAGAGCTGGGAGATGCGTTTGCCATTTCGTATAACGGCGTTTATTTGGATCGCTATTCCTCTGCGTTCATTGCAGCATATCCCGGTAACGCAAATGAAAACGAGCAGTGGCAGCTGTACAAGGCCGAGCCTGACACCTATGATGTTACCTTTACCGCAGTGGCAGGCGGCAAGACCGGCCCTGTGATTGGCGGTACCCGCTATGCCATTGATGTTCATGCCCATGCCTATACGGAGGAAGTGACGAAAGCCGCTACCTGCACCGAAACCGGTGTGCGCACCTACACCTGCTCCTGCGGCGATACCTACACCGAGGAAATCCCCGCAACCGGGCATAGCTACACCTGCACCGAGACTGATGACAGCTATGTTTATACCTGCGAGAACTGCGGCGATACCTACACCGAGGAAAAGCTGCCCACTGTGGAAGTAAACCTCCAGGTAGGCGAGACCTATACCTTTACCACCGCAGATGCAACCATTACCAAGGCGATTGATACTGCTGTGGCATCCATGAAGGTCACCACTGTCAAGGGCGGCTATCGGCAGATGAGCGCGCTGGAGGACGGCCAGTATCTGCTGGTTTCCGATGGCAGAATGCTGACGCCCACCTCCTCCACCTACTACAGCTCCTGGGATCGCGCCGGTACCATTAAGGGCCTGAGCTGCACGAATTTCAATGCCTCCGGCAGCAATGATGCATCCCTGTGGACCATCACGGCGGTAGACGGCGGCTATACCGTTCAGAGCGCCAGCGGAAAGTACCTCAATATGACCGCGGGCACCCGTTCTTCCAACGTGACCCTCTCCAATACGCCCCAGGTGATTACCATTAACGATCTGGGCGAGACATTCTCTCTTCAGTATAGCAATGTCTATCTGGATCGCTACAGCACCAGCTTTGCAGCCGCTTATCCCGGCAATGCAAATCAAAACGAGCAGTGGCAGCTGTACAAGGCAGAGCCCGACACCTATCAGGTGACCATCACTGCGGCGGCCACCGGCACCACCCGCCCGGTGGTTGGCGGCACCCGCTATGCGGTAACTGTTCGCTGAGAAGCCCGAAGCGCTTCCTGGACATTTAACGGCGATCATACGATCCACAGCCCACATCGCAGACGGCGGTGTGGGCTGTGTGCTGCCCGGCTGGAACCGGCTGGTGAAGACAAATTTCCTGTACCTTGCGGGAATGGAAGCGGCATAAAGCGCATGGAAACGTTGAACCCCTCACCTGGAAACGGGTGAGGGGCTTTGTCATGCCTGTGAGAGGAATTGGGTGAGTGCAGGGAGCCGGGATTCTGCCGCAGTCCGGCCCATCTCGTAGGCCGCCGTGAGCTTTTTCGGGTCCTTTTCAATGCGCCCCACGGGAAGCGCGGCCTGGGGGCGAAGGACGAAAATCCGCCCGGCAGCCTCCTCCTGGGCGATGTATTGGAGAGATTCGTTGTATTGAATATGCCGCCGTTCCATGGTCTCTGCCAGCTTGGGATATTGACGATAGCGGCGGCGGATTAGAGGTACCAGGGAGTTGGGTTTCTTCTGATAGCCCAGGGGCTGGGTAAGCACTACCACATTCCGGTCATAGCCGATGCTCTGAAAATAGGGCAGAGGGATGGAGTCTGCAATGCCGCCGTCCAGCAGCTTACTTCCGTCGATTTCCACCGTGTGAGAGACCAGCGGCATGGAGGCGGAGGCACGGATCCAGTCGAAGCCGTGGTCATTCCGGCCGGTGTGCTTGTGGTAGACGGCTTTACCGGTTTCAACATCGGTGCAGACCACATAGAATTCCATGGGATTTTTCTCGTAAGCATCGAAATCAAAGACATCCAGCTGACAGGGCACCTCGCCATAGCAGAATTCCGTGTTATAGATATCGCCGGTCTTCACCAGGGAGCGGATGCCGCAGTACCGGGGATCGTCGCAGAACCGGACGTTGTAGCGGAGTACCCGCCCGATCTGCCCGGATTTATAATTGCATCCAAAGGCAGCACCGGCGGAGACACCGATGGCACCGTCAAATTGGATGTCGTGCGCCATCAGCACATCCATGACCCCGGCGGTGAACAGTCCGCGCATGGCACCGCCCTCTAAAACCAGTCCTGTTCTCATTGTGATGCCCCGTTTCTTTGCAGTTTCGTTTGTTTTGGTTATTATATGAATCATTTTGCGGAAATGCAACCCCGGATTTGGAGTAAAATACAACGGATTGGGGTAGCATAACCAGAGCGTTGTGGTAGCACGGCATATTTCGTATTTTACATTATGCTAAATGGGTGCTATCATATAGACAGTTAGGACACGACATAACGGCATGGGCCGTACCGATTTCGTATTTTAAGGAGGCAACCCACATGAATCAGATTGTATTCGCTTCTGGCGAGCATCTCATTGCGGAAAACCTGAAAACCGAGTTCCTGACCATCGGGGCAGGGGCCGTTCTCAAGGCACCCGAGGGAAAATATCTTGCCCTGACGGTAGACGGCTGTGTTCACCCGTTGGAGGCCGGAAGCTATCACGGTGCGGTGGAAATCACCGTTGCCGAGCCGGTCATTGAGGAGACCTATCCCTCCGTCCGCCGAAAGAGTCCCATTCCGCTGGAGGCTGCCATCAGCGTAAAGGACGGCAAGCTGGTTCCCGCCCAGGGCGTTGCGGCTGCGGTTCAGCATGGCACCGTAACCGATACCCAGGCGGACGACATTTTCATCACCACCGATGCGCCGGACTTTGCGGGTATCGTGGTAGACGGCGAAGGCAGCTACACCATTAACCGGGCAAGAATCTGCCTGGAGGGCGAGGGCAGCAACGACTTTGTTGGCATGGGCGCAGGTGTGGCAGCCATTGGCGGCGCAGACGTGACCATCAACGACAGCGAGATCAATCTGAGCTCCGTCACCCGCTGCGCAGTTCATGTGGGCGGCACCGGCACCGTGACCGTCAACAATACCAAGATGTACAACGTCTCTCCCAAGGTGGAGATGGGCAACTGGAGCTGGGGCATTGCCATTCGCGGCACCAACCGCCTGTGCCAGCTGGCCGACGACGGCACCGTACATTATAACGGCTGCACCATGCGTTCCAACGGCTGGGGCATCCTGTCCGTAGACGGCTCCAACTATGCCCATATGTTCATTGAGAACTGTGACATGGAGCTGGAGGGCGCAGGCTCCCACGGCTACGGTGTGTTCTGCATCGGCCCCACCGATATGCACCTCAAGAACACCAAGCTCACCGCCAACGGCTTCCCACTGCTGCTCCGCGGAATGGAGCGGAAGGGCATTCTGGAGGTCACCGATGGCTGCGAGATCCGAGGTCGCCGGTTCGCACTCCATGCTCAGGGGGATACGGGCAGCGTGGTTACAATTAAAGATTCCAAGCTGATCACCGACAAGGCAACCATGCTGGTGAAGGGTTCCACCGGCACCGTATACAACATCGAAAACACCGTGATGCAGCCCGGCAACGGCCAGATTCTCCAGCTCATCGACAGCGACGATCCCGGCCTGCACGGCACCTTTGTGGATGTCAGCGTCTATGACAAGGCCGATACCTACATGGAGGGCAGAAACCTGACCCAGCCGGATATGGAGGACGATATCACCCTGAACATCATCAGCTGCGATCTGAAGGGCGATCTGCTGAACTCCACCTCCAACCTGCCGTCTCTTGCCAGCAAGAAAGCGCCCAAGGAGCTGGTGCTCCGGGACGCAAAGGCTCCCGGCGAGCTGGGCAACGAGGGTAAGGTCAGCGGCAAGCCCCCGATGATGGGCGATATGCCCGGTATGCCGCCCATGGGCGGCCCCGGCGGCCCCGGTGCACCCGGCGGAATGCCTCCCATGGGCGGTCCTGGTGGCCCCGGTGGTCCTGGTGGCCCCGGCGGTATGCCCGGTATGCCCGGCGGCGGAATGCCTCCCTTTATGATGGGCGACGCGCCCAAGAACCTGGCGCTGAACCTGAAGAACACCAAGCTGGAGGGCATTGTATCTTCCGCAACCCAGCATTATCGTGAGGGCCTCCGGTTCCTGGAGGAGACCATCCGTGAGGAGCTGTCCAACGTGACCCAGACACCTGCCCCCACCGTCAACAACGGCGTACTGGTGTCTCTGGATGAAAACAGCGTTTGGATCGTCACCGGCGACAGCTACATCACCAGCCTGACCCTGGCCCAGGGCGCAACCGTAAAGGCTCCCGAGGGCAAGCAGCTGGAAGTGACCGTGGACGGCAAGGCAGCCCAGCTTACTGCCGGTGCCATCACCGGTAAGATTCACATTGCTGTGATCTAATCTTTGCTTGTTTCGTAGTGTGAAAAATGGCCTCGCAGGAATGCTCCTGCGGGGCCATTTGCAAATCAAAGGGATGTTTGATCCCTGCATTTCGGAATTGTCAAGTGGGGAAAGTTGCATTTTGTCCCATGTCAGGATATAATATCGGAAAAGAACGAATCGGAAGGAATTATGCACATGACACAGGACTTTTATGAACGCCTCAAAAACCGCATCAATCGCCCGGGGCTGTTTTCCGCCACCAACGGTATTTTGGTGACGGAATGCGGACTGCACTATGCCAATGGCGAGCTGACCGTATCTCCCTCCAGCATGAATCCCCGGGGCATTGTCCACGGCGGCTGTTTATCCGCGCTGATGGACACGGTGGCGGGCATTGCCGCCTGCACCGATGGCCGGGGCTGCGTGACCCTGAACTGCTCGGTGAGCTATCTTCGGGCCGCCCAGAACATAAAGAAGGTCTACTGCAAGGCCACGGCGGTGAAAACAGGCCGCACGGTGGCGGTGTATCAGGCGGAGCTGTTTGACGACAACGGAACCCTGCTGGCAAACGGCACCTACACCTTCTTCCTGAAAGAACAGCTGAAGGAAGCACATCCGGAATAAACGAAATCCCCTCTGCCCGGGAATGGACAGAGGGGATCAATCTATCTTAGGGAGAAATTACATGGGAGGGCCGCCGGGGCCGCCGCCGGGGCCACCCATTGCGGCAGCCTTGACCACCACGGTAACGGTGCAGTCGGTCTCCATGGCGATGTTGTAGTCATATTCGCCATAATAGCCGTCGGGATCGTCCTCGGTGATGGGAGTGATGGTGGCGGTGCCCTCGGTGACATTCATGGACACCATCTCATAGCCATTGAAGCTCAGGGTGAAATAGCTGGTGGCAAAGGCCTTATACGCGCCGAAGGAGGCTGCGCCGATGGCGGGGTCGCCGTTTTCATCCACAAACACGAAGGTTGCGGTGTGGCGGGGATCAGCCATGTCTACTGCGGTGAGGGTGTTGGTGGTGCAGTCGGGGGCGGTGTATTCCTCCTGAACGATGGTGATGTTCTGATCCACGGTACCCTGGATGTCCTGGGCGCCGTAAACATGGATGGTCACAGGCTCAGAAGCGGTGATGGTGGAATCCGCGTCCACGGTCAGGTCGCCGATATAGCAGGCGTCCGCTTCGCCGCAGGTGCCGTCGGCCAGCACCACATTCCAGGTGGAGCCGCCCAGCACGGAGACGTTGACGGGGTTGTTGATCTGCTGGTTAGCAACGTTATACTGGGCGCCGATTTTGTGATAATCGCTGGCGCCGGAGGTGCGGTAGTCGCCGGTGGTGTCGCAGTTCAGCTCGGTGCCGTTCTCCATCCGGTCGCCGTTGTCGTCCAGATGGTAGCCATAGGAGGAGGAAATGGTGCCGCTGAGCACGGTGTTGTCGGTGAGATAGACGTTCAGGGACTGATACTTGTTATAGATGTTGTTCCAGATGTTGCCGGTGTATTCGCCGTTTTTCAGCACCGCATTGGAATCGTCCACCTGAGCGGTGGCGGTGGCCTGGGTGGCCTCATCGCCGGTGTCGTTGATGGTGTAGGAGGTGTTGCCCGGGTTACCAGCATCGTCGGACTCAACCAGCTCCACCAGGGTGCCGCCCCACTTGGAGTCGGCGGTGAAGTTCACCTCGGTGTTGTCCAGAACTACGTTGGTGTAGCCGTTGTTGGCTGCGCCGGACTTGATCTGTACGCCGGTCTCCGCCACATTCAGGGTGGAATCCTGAATGGAGATGGTGCCGCCTGCATTTTGCTGGGTCATGACACCGATGTGACCGGAGGTCAGGGTGGAGTTGGTGTAGTAGGCGGAGGAAGTGGAGGATGCCATGATCTGCACCTCGTTGCCGCCATAGAAGTCTACGTTGTCAAAGCGGTCCCATACGCCGGAGTCGGCATAAGCCACATAGCCGGAGCCGCCGGGGAGATAGCCGTAGGTTACACCGTCCACAGTGCGGGTGGCATAATAATCCACGCCGGCCTTGGCCTCTTCCACGGTGCCGGTGCCGGCCACGGTGTTGCTCACGTCCAGAGCATAGGTGCCGGTCTGGTCATAGCCGTTGCCGGAGTCGGTGGACAGAACGCCCCAGCCGGAGGAGACAATCAGGGAGTTGGAATAGATGCCCTGACCTGCGCCCAGAACGTTGGTGGCACGGACGGTGCCCTCCAGGCCCAGCGCAAAGGGGGTGCGCTTCATCATGGGAACCACCAGCGCGTCATACTGCTCCTGGGTGTCGGGAGTCTCCTCGGTGTAGATGACGGAGTTCTTGATCCGCAGAATGCCGGAATCCCGAACGGCTGCGGCAGTGCGGATGGTACCGGCAGTGAGCACCACGGCATTGTGCAGGGTCACGTCAGCGGAGCCGGAGGAGAGCACCATAGCGCCCTCGCCCTGGAAGTCGTTGGCGCCGTCACCCTGACCCACCAGCTTCACATGGCCGATCTCATAGGGCGCGGAATCCACGATGATGCCGTTAAAGAACGGGCCGTAGGAACTCAGTTCGCCGCCCCGAAGTCCGGCAGCGTCATAGGTTCCGACCTTGCCGAGCAGTGCGGGGATGGTCTCATTTTCCACAATGCCGGTTCCGTCCACCCGCAGAGCGCTGCGGTAGGTATACTGGGCGGTCTGACCGGCCATGTTCATGAACTTACCCATTTCGGCGTAGCTGTCGGTGCCGGCGGTGGTTTCAAAGGAGAAATCCCCTTCGGGCAGCATATCGCCGCTGTGGTAGTAGGCGGGAATATCATACTGGTCGC
>OLSL01001099.1_pt1 | contig 26476 bp, 26 predicted proteins | sample 1672511 | NCBI WGS metagenome assembly OLSL01 (sample SAMEA3136694, study PRJEB25190) | human gut metagenome | biome: human gut; feature: human-associated habitat; material: faeces | place: Austria | collected 2013
CGGAGCAGCATCTGGAACGGGATGTTGGGGATCTTTTCCCGGAGCAGATCCAGTCGTTCCCAGGGATCCTCATGCAGGAACCGGTAGGCAACGTCGAAGGTTGCGCCGCCCCACATCTCCAGAGAGAAGCAATCCGCCAGAATATCCGCCGTACCGTCTGCGCCCTTGATCATGTCGCGGGTACGCATTCTGGTGGACAGCAGGGACTGATGGGCGTCCCGCATGGTGGTATCGGTAATCAGCAGCTTCTTCTGATCCATGACCCACTGGGACAATGCCTTGGGCCCCTTTTCGTCCAGTAGCTGCTTGAGTGCGGGCTTGGGCTGTCCGGAACCCTTGGGGAATCTGGGGGTATCATACTGCTTCCGCTCTGCGTTGGGATTTGCCACCTGAATGTTGGCGATGTACTTGAGCACGCGGGTAGCACGATCCTTAGAATCAGTGATATCAAACAGCTCAGGTGTCTCGTCAATGAACTTGGTGTGGCACTTACCGGCGACAAAGGTCGGATGGCTCAGAATGTTGGAAACAAAGGGAATATTGGTCTTGACGCCGCGGACCCGAACCTCGCTGATGGCGCGGAGGGCTTTGCGGCAGGTGCCCTGGAAGGAGTTATCCCAGCAGGTGACCTTAACCAACAGAGAATCGTAGTAGGGGGAAATCACGGTGCCGGTGGTGGCATTACCGCCGTCCAGACGCACGCCGTTGCCGCCGCCGGTACGGTAAGAGGTGATCTTGCCGTTATCGGGGGCAAAGTTATTGGTAGGATCCTCGGTGGTAACACGGCACTGAATGGCATAGCCGCGCACCTGAACATCGTCCTGAGAGTTCAGGCCAATGGCGGGGTGGCTCAGGGGATAGCCCTCCGCAATGAGGATCTGTGCCCGAACCAGGTCGATGCCGGTGACCATCTCAGTGACGGTATGCTCTACCTGAATACGGGGGTTCATCTCAATGAAGTAGTAGCTGCCGGACTTGTCCACCAGGAACTCCAGAGTACCGGCATTGATGTAACCAACGGACTTTGCGATCTTCACCGCATCGTTCCGAATATTGGCGATAATTTCAGGGTTTACGGACCATGCGGGTGCAAACTCCACCACCTTTTGATAGCGGCGCTGGAGGGAGCAGTCACGCTCGCCGATGTGGTAGCAGTTGCCGTACTTATCGGCCAGCACCTGAACCTCAATGTGCTTGGGCTCAACCAGGAACTTCTCGATGAAAATATCGTCGTTGCCGAACGCCTTCTGCGCCTCACTACGCACCAGCTCAAAAGCAGGCTTTACCTCCTCGGGGGTATCGCAGCGACGCATACCGCGTCCGCCGCCGCCTGCTGCCGCCTTGAGGATAATGGGGAAGCCAAAGGAAATGGCCTTCTCCAGAGCATCGTCTCCGTCTTTCAGGGGTTCGGTGGAACCGGGAATAATGGGAACGCCGGCCTTAATGGCAATCTGCTTGGCAGAGAGCTTATCGCCCATCATGGCAAGAATATCGCTGGGAGGCCCAATGAAGGAAATGCCCGCATCCTCACAAGCCTTGGCGAAATCCGCATTCTCGGACAGGAAGCCGTAGCCGGGATGGATCGCATCTACGCCCCGGCGCTTTGCCAGATCGATAATCGCCGGAATGTCCAGATAGGCACCCACGGGGCTCTTGTTTTCACCGATGAGATAGGCCTCATCTGCGTGAGTACGGAACTGGCCGCCGGTATCCTCGTTGGAGTACATTGCCACGGTATGAAGCCCCAGGTCATAGCAGGCCCGGAAAATTCGAATGGCAATTTCGCCGCGGTTTGCAGCCAGAACCTTGTTAAAGGGTTTCTGTGTCACATGATCACCTCATTAAAATATTACAGGAGGCACCTCTCCTCCTATATCAGCCTGTTTGTACATAGCGCCTTTATTATACCCCATCACTTTTCGTATGTAAAGCCCGGAAATCACAAATTTGACGGCATTTATGCAAGGAAATTCCTTTCACATTGCATAACAAGTGCCGAAAAATACGAAAAATCGTAAAAAAACGCAACCTGCCCCGATTTTCGGAGCAGGTTGTATGGAACATTTGAAATATTATTTTTGTTTCTGTTCAGTCTTTGTGGCATTCTTGAGGGCTTTCCGGGCCTCCTTAACCTTGGCAAGGGCCGTGGTTTTATCCTCTTTTCCCTTGGCCTGGAGAGCAGAAATCCCCGCATGGAGGGTATCATAGGTATCGGTAACAGACTGCTCCGCCTCGGCCATGATCCGGTCGGCATACTCCACCGCACCGGAAATGAGCTCCTTCCGCTGCTGTTCCGCCTCGTCGAGAATCTCCTGGGCCCGTGCCTTTGCAAACTCCACAATCTGATTTTCTTCAATCAGCTTTGCGGCACGCTCCTGGGCGTCCTTCAGCACCTGATCGGCCTGCTTGCGAGTCTGGGCTGCATCCTTCTTGGCGTTGGTGCGCAGCTCATTGCAGCTTTCGATGACTGCCTTGGACTGGCTGATTTCCTGGGGAATCTGCGCCTGGAGGGCATCCACCAGATACAGAAGCTGTTCCTTGTCCACCATACACTTATCCTGACCAAACAGGGAACCACGCGCGTCGCCCACCAGAGCGACAAGGCTGTTGAGCAGCGAATCAATGGTTGTTTTCTCCATGCGACTATCTCCTTGCATTTAATCTGGCTCTGAATTCATCAATCACAGGGGCCGGCAGAAACTCGGAAAGATCCACATCGTACTGTGCCAGCTCCTTCACGGCGCTGGAGCTGAGATACATATATTTTTCCTCTGCCGTGAGGAACATGGTATCCAGCTCGGGGTTGAGCTTTTTGTTAATCAGGCTCATGGTAAACTCGGATTCAAAATCCGACACCGCCCGCAGACCCTTTACCACCACGCACGCGCCCTTTCTTCGGGCATAGTGCGCCAAGAGCTCGTCGGACGCCTCTACCTCCACATTGGGCAGATGGCTGGTTGCTTTCCGGATCATCTCCACCCGTTCCTGGGCGGTAAACATGGGGCTTTTTTTCTGGTTGTAGCCCACACAGACGATCAGCCGGTCGAAAATCGAAGCAGCACGGGTGATAATATTGAGATGCCCCAGGGTAATGGGGTCAAAGCTGCCGGGATAAATGGCTGTTTTCATCGGGGATCACCTTGTATACAGATTCACGGCAGTTTTGCCATAGCAGTAGTCCTTGGAGCAAAGAAGATTCCCCACCTGAGGGGGCAGAACCTTCTCCTTAGGCCGCTCACAGATTATTATACCACCTTCCGACAAAATGTCAATTTCCGATATCTTTTGCAGCGCATTTTCCAGAGATTTTTCTGCATAAGGGGGATCCAGGAAGATGATGTCGAATTTCTCCCGGGTGGTGGAGAGATAACGGAGATAGTCCATCTGGAAAACCGACGCCTTCTGGTCGAATTTTACCTTTTTGAGATTGTCCTTGATGACCTTCACAGCCTCGGCGCTCTGATCCACCAGCACGGCATAGTCCGCGCCCCGGGACAGGGCCTCGATGGCAAGCTGACCGCTGCCGCCGAACAGATCCAAAACCCGACGGCCTTCAATGTCAAACTGAATAATATTAAAAATGGCTTCCTTCACCCGATCCGAGGTGGGCCGGGTCGCCAATCCTTCCAATGTTTTGAGCTTTGCGCCCCGGGCGCTGCCTGTAATCACTCGCATGTTGATTCTCCTTTATCCTGCCGCTCCTGCCTGGAACGATAGTATTTGTAAACTTCCGCCGCAGTATTCTTGGGCACCACCTGGCATAGCTCCTCCAGCGAAGCCGTGGAAATCGCGCCGATGGTCTTAAAGTGCCGCATGAGATCCTGCTTTCTTTTATCTCCCACCCCGGGAATGTGGTCCAGAGACGAACGCTTCATCCGCTTGGACCGAAGCTCCCGCTGATAGGTAATGGCAAACCGGTGGGTCTCCTCCTGAATCCGTCCGATGAGAGAAAACACCGCCTGATTGCCCTGAATTCCAATTTCGTCCCCCTGCGGGGTTACTAAGGCTCTGGTTCTGTGCCGGTCATCCTTCACCATGCCGAATACGGGAATGCTGATGCCCATGGAGGAAATCTGTCGAAGCACCGTGTCCGCATGAACCTGGCCGCCGTCGATGAGCAGCGCATCCGGACGCTCCGCAAAGCCCTTATCCCCGGCAAGGAAATGGGTAAACCGCCGCTCAATCACCTGCTGCATGGAGCCGTAGTCGTCAGGGCCGTCCATATCCCGGAGCTTAAAACGTTTATAGTCCTTTTTCGAGGGCTGGCCGTCCACAAACACCACCATAGAGGCAACGATGTCATCACTGCCCATGTTGGAAATATCATAGGATTCCAGCCGCCGGGGCAAGTTTTTCAGCTTCAGCATGGAGCCCAGCAGCTCCAGGGTCTTATTGGTGCGCTCATAGTCGGTGGAAACCCGCTCGGCCTCCTCCCGGGCATTGGCGCAGGCAAGCTCCACCAGCCGCACATGATCGCCCCGCTGCGGGACGGAGATCCGCACCTTTTTTCCGTATTCCTGCTGGAGCAGCTGAGCAAACAGGTCGCTGTCCTCTACCGGGCAGGGCAGATAAATATCTTTGGGAGCCAGTCCACGACGGAGATAATACTGCTTGACCAGCGTAGAAACCGTCTCCTCTCTGGTTTCGCCGATCTGGGTTTCCAGTACCTCCACGTCCTTGTCGATGAGGTTGCCCAGTACAAAATGCAGCACCGCAAAGCCGGTTTTCGCTGTGCCGGTGAAAATACCGATCACATCCGTATCCGCCATGGCGCCAGAGCAGACCATCTGCTTGCGAGAAAGCGCTTCAATGGCCCGGAACCGATCCCGATAAGCCGCCGCAGCCTCGAAATCCAGCCGTTCTGCCGCGTCCTCCATTTTCTCTTTCAAATCCGCGGCCAGTTCCTTGTCCCGGCCCTCCAGCATGAGTACGCCCTGCTGAATCCGCGCCATGTATTCTTCCTGGGTCATCTTCTTCTGACACCAGCCGTCGCAGTTGCCGATTTGATAATTCAGGCACGGGCGCTCCTTTCCCACATCCCGGGGGAACTTTTTCGAGCAGCCCGGGAGCTTCAGGGACAGGCGGATGGTATCCAATGCCTGCTGAGTGACAAATCTGCCGCCATAGGGGCCGAAATACCGCGCCCCATCATTGGCCCGCCGCCCCACCATGGAGAATGTGGGGTACGCCTCGTGGAGATCCACCCGAATATAGGGATAGCCCTTATCATCCTTCAGCAGAATATTATATTTAGGCTGGTGACGTTTAATGAGGCTGCATTCCAATACCAGCGCCTCAAATTCTGAGCCCGCCACAATATAATCAAAATTTGCAATATGGCTGACCATCAGCCGGGTTTTCGCATTGTGGGCGGAGGAGTCCTGAAAGTACTGACTCACCCGGTTTTTGAGCTTTTTTGCCTTGCCCACATAGATGATTGTTCCGGTTTTATCCTTCATCAGATACACGCCGGGACTGAAGGGCAGCGACAGAACCTTATCCTTTAATTCTTTTGGGGTCAAAACCTCCATACGGCTGCCCTCCTTTCAAACGAAAATGCCGAAATGCCCCATGACCACATATGCGGCCATGGGGCATTGGATGCAGAATTACTTGCCGAAATCAGATGCCAGCAGAGTGGCCAGAGCTTCGACAGCCTCTTCCTCATCGGGGCCGTTGGCGATCAGTGTGATCTCAGTGCCCTTGACGATTCCCAGAGACAGGACGCCCAGCAGGCTCTTTGCATTGACCCGGCGCTCCTCGACCTCAACCCAGATGGAACTCTTAAACTCATTTGCCTTCTGGATGAAGAATGTGGCAGGACGGGCATGGAGCCCAACCTGATTATTGACAACAGCAGTCTTAGTATACATAAACATTCACTCCCTAAATGCGCTGGCATACTTGCCGGTTTCCTTTATCATAGCAGACATTCCGGAAATCGTCAATGATTTGTATCGCAATTTTTACAAATTGATGGTTCTGTCCCATACTTTCTCGCAAAATCAGACATCCAGCTCGGCAATGGTCACGCCGTCCTCGCCCTCGCCATAGACGCCCAGGCGCACGGATTTGATTCTGGGGTTCCGTTTCAGGTGCTGCTGTACCGCTTTCCGCAGTACGCCGGTGCCCTTTCCGTGGATTACCCGGATGGAGGGAAGCTTGGCCAGCAGCGCGTCGTCCAGGAACCGATCCAATACGGAAATGGCTTCATCAGCGGTCATGCCCCGGAGATCCACCTCCGAGGAAGTGGCAAGATTCCGCAGCTGCCGATTGGCCTTTTCCACAAATTTTTTCACGGTATTCTGGGTATCCTGCTGGGGCAGTACATAGACCTCCTGGGGCTTTACATTCAGCTTCATAATGCCCGCCTGAATCCGGAGGGAGCCGTCCTTGTTCACCGAAAGCACAGTGGCTCTGGTGCCCAGTTTCAGCAGCTCCACGGTATCACCCTGCTTGGGCGGACGGGCAGAGACCTTTTTCTCGTTTTCCTGGGGTGCTTTCTGGCTGAGCTTGTCCTCGGCAGTGTTAAGTCCCCGGCGCAGCTCGGCCTGACGCTGGTTGAAGTCCTCCACCGCACCCGCATCCTTGAGCTGCTTTTTCATCTGCTTAATCTCATCCATGGCGATATTTACGGAGCGGCGGGCGTCGTCGATGATGGCCTGGGCCTCTTTTCTGGCCTTTGCCACCGCCTTGTCCCGCTCTTTCTTGATCTCCAGATTGTAGGCCTCGGACTGCTGCTTGGTCTTTTCCACCTCCAGCTTGAGCTGTTCCGCCTGAATCCGTGCCTGTTCCATGGCCTGACGCTGTGCCTCCAGCTGAGACAGCACATCTTCAAAGTTCACGTCATTCTCGCTGACCAGACTCTGGGCATCGTCAATGATGACCTCGCTGAGCCCCAGCCGCTTGGAAATGGCAAAAGCGTTGGACTTGCCGGGAATGCCGATCAGCAGCCGATACGTAGGCCGCAGCGTCTCCACATCAAACTCGCAGGAGGCATTAATAACCCCCTCCGTTCGCATGGCATAGAGCTTCATCTCGCCGTAATGGGTGGTACCTGCCACCTTGGCCCCCAGCTTCCGACAGAACTCAATGACTGCCACAGCCAATGCCGCGCCCTCGGCAGGGTCGGTACCGGCGCCCAGCTCGTCAAACAGTACCAGGCTTCGATCATCGCACTGCTCGGTAATCTCCACAATGTTCTTCATATGGGAGGAAAACGTGGACAGGGACTGCTCAATGCTCTGCTCGTCGCCAATGTCCGCAAATACCGTCTCAAAGGTGGAAATGCAGCTGTTGTCCGACACCGGAATATGCAGACCGCACTCCGCCATCAGGGTCAGCAGGCCCAGGGTTTTCAGGGTAACCGTTTTACCGCCGGTATTGGGGCCAGTGATTACCAGAGTGTCGAAATCGTCTCCCAGCCGCACGGAAATGGGCACCACGACCTTTTTGTCAATCAGCGGGTGCCGTGCCCGATTCAAAACCACCTTGCCCTGGGTATTGACCTTGGGCTCCATGGCCTTCATGCTGTAGCTCAGTCTCGCCTTGGCAAAAATCACGTCCAGGGCCACCAGATTATCATAGCTCTGGACAATGGTCTCCCGATGGGCCGCAGCCTCGGCAGACAGCTCTGCCAAAATCCGCTCAATTTCCTTCTTTTCCTTAATCAGCAGCTCCCGCAGCTCGTTATTGGCCTGTACCGCCTGCATGGGCTCCACAAAGAACGTTCCGCCGCTGGAGGAGACATCGTGAACCATGCCGGGGATGGAGTTTTTATACTCGCTGCGCACCGGCACCACATAGCGGTCTCCCCGCATGGTGATGATCGGCTCCCGCAGAAACTTGGAATAGCTGGGCGAGGAGATGATCTTTTGCAGGCTCTCCCGCACCTTGGCTCCGGTCTGACGCATATGCCGCCGGATGTCGTTCAGGGCCGGACTGGCACTGTCGGCAATCTCCTCCTCGCTGATGATCGCGTTGGTGATTTTATCCTCCAAAAAGCGATTGGGGGTCAGCGCCCAGAAATAGCCGTCCAGGGAGCCGGTTTCAACGCCGTCCCCTTCCCCGTAGGCCTTCACCCCCCGGGTGGCCCGGAGAACGCCCGCAATCCGCAGCAGCTCCACCGTGTTCAGGCTGCCGCCCCGATCCGCCCGCTCCAGGGATGGCTTCACATCCTTGACCTCCCGGAATGCCGGGTTGCCCTTGAGCTCTACCATATGGCAGGCATCGGAGGTCTCCTTCAGCAGCCTTGTTACCTCCTCTGCATCGGAAGTGGGCAGCAAACGAAGTGCCCGTTCTTTTCCTTCCGGGGTGATGCAGCACTCCGACAGCATCCCCAGAACCCGGTCCAGCTCCAGGGTATGCAGTGATTTTTCATATAGCTCGTTCATTATTCATTCCTCATGATGTGGTAAACAATCGTTTGTAAAAATCCAGGGCATAAAAGCTCTGGTCCAGCTGGCAGATGAGATAGCGTTCCGTTACCTCTCCCAGCTCCTTTAGCTGCTTGTCCGGCAGGGTGAACGAAAACAGCCGTCTGGCAGGACAGTGGAGAATATGCTCCATGGCGTCCAGCACCCCCTGGCTGAGTTCTACGCCGTCCACCAGCGGCATACTCCTCCGGCAGTCCTCGCAGAGCAGACTTCCCTCCTGAAAGCAGAAAAACCGTGTGCCTTCCTCGCCGCAGCCCCCGCAGCCGGACAGCTCAGGATAATACCCCGCCAGCGCCATCATCCGCAGCTCAAAGGCCGCCTTCACCAGCGCCTGGGGCTTTTTCAGCTTATCCAGGGCATAGAGACTGTTGAGGCCCAGAGACAAAAGCTCCGGGCTGGCCTGATCCTGGTCGGAGATGCAGGAGAGCAGCTGGGCAAAATAAGACCCCAGGGACAGAAGCTCAATATCCGTCCGGAGGCCCATAAACATCTCCAGCGGCTCCGCCTCATTCACCGTATAAAAGCCGTTTTTCTCAAACAGCGTCAGCTCGCTGTAGCACAGCAGCTGGCACCCGCTGCGCAGCCGGCTGTTTTTCCGCCGGACGCCGCGGGCCTTGACGGTGATCCGCCCCATGTCCCCGGTGAGCACGTCCAGCAGCTTATCGTTGTCTTTATATTGGGTCTCCCGCAGGATCAGACCCTTTGTGGTATAAAACATCGCTTGTATGTAGGCTGCGCCGGTCAGGCTTCCGCCTGATGCGCAGCTTTGGCATAGCTGAGATAATCCTCAGGGGCGCCCGATGCCTGAAACGCCGCCCATAACTCCTCCAGATCCATTGCTGTTTCCTCCGCACATAGTATCTGCCGTGGGAATGCTCCCATACCCGGCAGTTATTGGTCCCGATAGCCGAAATTCTTCAGCATGAAATCGCTGTCCCGCCAATTCTCCTTGACCTTCACCCAGCAGCGAAGGTACACCTTGGTGCCCATAAACTTTTCGCAGTCATTCCGGGCCATGGTGCTGATTTTTTTCAGCATCGCGCCGTTTTTGCCGATGATAATGCCCTTATGGCTGGCCTTTTCACAATAGATCACGGCTTCAATGTCGATGATACCAGAGTCCTCCCGCTCGGAGAACTTTTCAATCTCCACGGCGGTACCGTGGGGCACTTCCCGATCCAGACACCAAAGGAGCTTTTCCCGAATGATCTCCGCCATCACCTGCTTCTCGGGCTGATCGGTGACCATGCCGTCGGGGAACAGCTGGGGGCCGGGGGCGGCGTACTTTTTCACCTCGTCAAAGAGCTCATCAATGCCCTCGTGATTCCGGGCGGAAATGGGCACAATGGCCGCAAAATCCATGGCCTGAGAATAGGCCGCGATTACAGGGAACAGCGCCTCTTTATTCTCCAGCGTGTCAATCTTATTGATGACCAGAATGACGGGGATTTTCGCGTCCTTCATGCTGTCGATGAGAATGGACTCCTGGGTGCCCACCGATGCAATTGGCTCCACCAGCAGCAAAATTGCATCCACGTCGGTGATGCTCTCTTTCACCACATTGTCCATGTAATCACCCAGCTTGTTCCGGGCCTTGTGATAGCCCGGGGTGTCCATGAATACGATCTGGGTATCGTCCCGGTTTACCACGGCAGAAATCCGGTTCCGGGTGGTCTGAGGCTTATTAGAGACAATGGCGATCTTCTCCCCGGCCAGAGCATTGGTCAGGGTGGACTTTCCCACGTTGGGGCGGCCTGCGATGGTCACCATTGCGGATTTTGTAATAGTCATAAGCGTTTTCCTCACTTTTATCAATCAATTATTTTCGAGACGGCAGAAAGACAACGATTCCACCGATGGGAATCATCAAAATTGCGGCAATCCACGAGATTGGACATTCCGCAAAAGTCTTTTGCACCTGGTCAAGATACCCGCCGCCAAAGAAGATCACAAGTGCTACAATCGCGGAGCCAATGGCTGAGATCAACACCGCACCCGCTGCCGCATCCTTGGCGTCTCGAATCCACGGTTTCCGTTCCTTGGTAATCCCGTCGCAGATTCGCTCCAGCGCCGAATTCGCCAGCTCCAGCGAAATCACCGCCATACAGCAAAGAATCTCCAGGCAGAGATGCACCGGGGCAATCCGCATAATCCATCCAAACAGCAGCACATAAACTACCCCAACCAGATGGATCCGCATATTTCGTTGGGTTCGAATGGCCCAGCCGATCCCCCGGAAGGCATAGCCGAAGGAACGAAGCAGCTTTTTTCCTTCGTCCATGGCGCTTACCTATCGGGGGATGTTCAGGTATTCCATAATCGCGTCTTCCCGGGCGCGCATCTGCTTTTTCATAGGGCCTTCGTCCAGATGGTCATAGCCCAGAAGATGCAGCACGGAATGCACCGTTAAGTAGCCGATTTCCCGCTCCTGGCTATGGCCGAATTCCTCCGCCTGGGACTTGATTTTCTCCACGGACAGCGCCATATCCCCCAGAGGCAGCAGACTGGAGCCGGGATCCAGCAGGTCGGATACGTCCTCAGGGAACTCCCCCGGGGTAAATTCAAACATTGGGAACGACAACACGTCGGTCTCCCGATCCACATCTCTCAGGTCCCGGTTGATCTCCCGGATGCCCCGGTTGTCGGTGAGCAGCACATTGATTTCGCAGGGAACCGTTATGCCCTCCTGCTCCAGTGCCCCGCGGATGCAGCGCTTGATATGCGCCGTCAGGGCCGGGGTGTTGCTATGCGGAATGTCGGAATGCACGGAAATCTGATGCTTCATTTCTGATACGTCCTTTTATAAGTTCTCCCCTGAGGGGCTTTTTCTCGCTTTGCTTCGGCCTTTTCATAAGCGGTGATGATCCGCTGCACCAACACATGGCGCACCACGTCCTGGGCCGTCAGGCGGCAGATGGCGATATCCTCCACCCCATCCAAAACGCGAATCGCATCCTTCAGGCCACTGACCTTATCGCCGGGCAGGTCAATCTGGGTTACGTCGCCGGTGATGACGATTTTGGAGCCAAAGCCCAGTCGGGTCAGGAACATCTTCATCTGCTCCCGGGTGGTATTCTGGGCCTCGTCGAGAATGATAAAGCTGTCGTCCAACGTGCGTCCGCGCATATATGCAAGAGGCGCTACCTCAATGTTGCCCTTTTCCAAATATTTATTATAGCTCTCGGTGCCCAGCATTTCAAACAGTGCGTCATACAGGGGCCGGAGATAGGGGTCTACTTTGTTCTGCATATCCCCCGGCAAAAAGCCCAGCCGCTCGCCGGCCTCTACCGCAGGACGGGTAAGGATAATCCGGTTGACCTCTCTGGCCCGGAAGGCTGCCACTGCCGCTGCCACCGCCAGATAGGTTTTTCCGGTACCCGCCGGACCAACACCTAATGTAATGGTGTTGTGTTCAATGGCCTTCATATACTGCTGCTGGCCCAGAGTCTTGGCTTTGATGGGCTTGCCCTTGGCCGTAATGCAGATCACATCCTTGGTCAGCTCGGTGATTTTCTGCTCCTGGCCCTCTCGAACCAGCCCGATTACATAGCGCACATTTTGCTCGCCAATGGATTCGCCCTTGGCTGCCAGCTGAATCAGCCCCTCCAGTACTTTTGCCGCCAACTGGGCCGCTTCGTCCTCACCGCTGACCTTCAGCTCGGTATCCCGGTTAATCACCGTTACGCCGAACTCCTGTTCGATGATCCTGATATTTTCGTCCAGCGAACCGAATACGTTGATAATCTGCTCCATCCGTTCCGCCTGAATGATCTGTTCCGCCATAGATTCTACCCTTCAATCCTTGATTTCGACCACTGTGCCGATTTCCTCCTGACACTCTGCCATGCCACTGAGCCGATAGCAGCCGTTTTCCTGCCGCACCCGCTGTCGCACGCTTTGAATACTGCCCGCCGTCATGGAACCAAGAAGCTGCTGCCGGGCGCACTGCTCCAGCAAAACTTCCGCAGCCGCCTTGTCCACCGGCATGGGCTCCACCGTATATTCCCGGAATACCGTAACGGTCAGGCTCGCCGGAAGGGTATATCCTCCCGGCAGGGTCAGAGGTTTTTCTGTGGTCATTTTATCATAGTTCCCATAGGAAATTCCACTGGTTTTATAGAATTTTATCTTCTTTTTGCCGAAAGTTACCGCAAAAACCCTGGTTTCTCGTCCCGTTCTCCGCTTATATGCCAATTCGTCCGCCGTCACGGCATCCGTCGCGTTCCAGGTGCGGGCATAGACCTCCCCTTCCGCCCGGGATATCATCAACGTCTTATCGAGATTCGTCACACCGGAAATCAGCAGCTGGCCTTTCGTCACCAAATCCCCGGGCCGGATTACCTGCGATCCGCCTGTGGCCGTTACCGATGTAATCAGCCCGTCCTTCGCCGCCAGAATATTCGCCGGTGCCGCACTGCCCGCCAAAATGGGCTTTTCCTCCCGTTCCCGCACCACCACCTGCGCAATGGGGCCATGGTGATTGATGGTAAGAAAGCTCAGCTCCGGCAATCGGGAAATCATCTGGTTTTTCAGCAGATTGAGATCCACCTGATCCTCCGGCGTAAAAAAACCCACGCCGCACTGCTCCAGCGCATCCAGAATCATAAGATCCGGCAGGGTGGTATTCCCTTCCACCCGAAAAAACAGCATATGCCCCTGGAGCCAAAACACCCCCAGGGTCAGCAGCACCAGCCAAATGGGCATTAAAATTCTCAGCCCCATGGCGCGAATCCCCGGAATCAGCCCGGATACGCCCGCAATTTCCAGCTGGCACATGGTCTTCTTGGCGGCGGCTCTTGCGGTGGATAGTTTCTCCGCCGGAATCACCAGATAGGCCGTCAGCTCGTCCTCCTTCCGGTAATTCCGAAACCGCACGCCGGAGTTCACCAGCCGCATCAGAAATTCCTCCGGGCAGGCGCCAATGATCCGGAGGGTGATGGTGCCCCGCAGGCCCAAAAATCGCGGCCCGGTCATCGAATATACTCCAATACCTGTAGATTCCCCCGGATCAGCAGCTCCTGTCCGGTCATGGTGACGATCCCCAGCTCAGTCCCCTGGATTCTGACAGCACAGTCCGCCAGATCCACAATGATTTCCTCGCTGCTGTAGAGCCGGATGCCCTTTTGCCCGGTGAGGAGAATCTGCCGTCCCCCGGTGATCTCCACCAGGGATGCGCCCATCACCTGACTGGGCAGGCTCATCTGCTCCAGCCCCCGCTGTACCTGCTGCTTTGGCCCTGCTGCCATGCCAACACCTCCCAAAGAAGCCTATGCCCACCAGGCAAGTTTCATCACCCTCGTGCATATCCTTTTTTTGAGGTGATGAAATGAGCCGGATTCTTTGGCGTCCCAGGTTTCGGGACGGAGCATTTTCCCTGGGCATTGGGCTGATGATCCTGTCCCTGCTGCTACTGCCCAAGCAGTCGATTTCCGCCGCCGGAGACGGGGTGCAGCTGTGTCTCAACGTGATTCTGCCGTCGCTGTTTCCGTTCTTTGTGCTCTCAACGCTGTGCGTGGATTCTGGAATTATTAGGGCACTGGGAACACTGATGCAGCCATTGATGGCCCCGCTGTTTCGGGTGGGCGGATGCTGTGCCGGAGCGTTTCTATTGGGCATCATCGGGGGCTATCCTGTTGGTGCGCGAACCGCCATCTCCCTGTACGAATCCGGTCAGTGCAGCCGGGACGAAGCCGAGCGGCTTTTGAGCTTCTGCAATAACTCCGGGCCCGCGTTTATTCTCGGCGTCGTAGGGGCTGGGATCTTCTCCAGCTCCAAGGCGGGGCTTTGGCTCTATGGGGCGCATGTAGCAGCGTCCATTCTTGTGGGGATCGTGTTTCGATTTTACGGCAAGGGCACCGTAACCTCCGGCAATGCAGTACTGCCATTTACCCACAACCGCAGTCTCACAGTGATTTTCATCGAAGCGGTGAAAAACGCGTTCTCCTCCACCCTGAATATATGCGCGTTCGTGATTTTCTTTACCGTGGTGATTCGCCTGCTGTTCCTCACCGGCGTGATTACGCACCTGGCCATGCTGCTTTCTACGCTGCTAGGAAGTCTAGGTCTGCGGCAGGATATGGCGGAAAGTCTTCTGTCCGGCGCCATTGAAATGACCTCCGGGGTTTGGAGCCTTCGGGATATGGCCGCTTCTCTTGGAAGCCGAATGTGCATGGCGGCGTTTATTCTGGGCTGGGCTGGGCTGTCGGTACACTGCCAGGTATTGTCCTTTATCGGGCAAAGCGGTCTTAGCACCCGCACCTATTTCTTTGGTAAGCTGCTCCACGGTTTTCTTTCCGCAGGACTGGTTTGGCTGCTCTCCGTGGCGCTGGGCTGGAATGATTCCGTCTCTGCCATTCTCGCCGGTCAGGTCACCACCATCGCCCGACTGAGCTTCCGGCGGGCACTGACGGTCTCTCTGGGCACCGCACTGCTGCTGGGATTGATATTCGTAGCAGTTTCTCTGTTGTCCGGTGCAAAAGGGGCTTTCCATCGGCGTGGAAATCGGATATAATGGAAGCAAGAATCATTACCATCCAATTCAGGAGGATTTTCCATGCTGTTTCGCAAAAATATTGAGCCCCGCTGTACCTACTGCCGCTATGCCGCGCCGGCGGAACCCGACACCGTGATCTGCCGCAAAAAGGGCATTCGAGACGCCGGGGATCATTGCCGCCGGTTCCGATATAATCCCCTGCGCCGGGTGCCGCCTAAGCCCGCCGCCGTGGATTTTACCAAATATGACAAAGAGGATTACTCCCTGTAGCTGCAAAATACCGCGACATCTGAAAACCAGATGCCGCGGTATTGTTCCGTTATGGACTACTTTTCCATTTTCTTTCTGACAAGGTTGACCAGATAGGCGACAACGCACACAACACCAACCACTGCATAAACGATGAGAGAGAGACTGATGCCCTCTACATACTTCATTCCCGCAATGGCAAGACACGTCAGACCAAGCATAAACAGTACGATCATTGTTTTCACCTGCCCCCATTCATTTCACATAGGAAAGTATAGCATACGCATTTCCGGAAGTCAAGCATTCTACACAAATCCGGCTGCTTAATTCGTGCAATTTTGCAGCAGTTTTTTGTGATTTTCGTCAAATCGCATCCAGCGCCTGCGCGATATCCGCAATCAGATCGTCCTTACTCTCGAGGCCGCAGCTCATACGAACCAGCTCGGCAGGGACACCTGCAGCCTTCAACTGCTCGTCGGTCATCTGTCGGTGGGTGCTGGTGGCGGGATTCAGGCAGCAGGTGCGTGCGTCGGCCACATGGGTCTCAATGGCGGCCAGCTTGAGATGCTTCATAAACGTCTCAGCGGCAGCCCGTCCGCCCTTCAGTCCAAAGGATACCACACCGCAGGAGCCGTTGGGCAGATATTTCTGTGCCAGCTTGTAATACCGATCCCCGGGCAGGCCGCAGTAGTTCACATAGGCAATCTTGGGATGCTGATTCAGGAATTCCGCCACCGCCTGACCGTTTTCGCAGTGTCGTGGCATCCGAACATGAAGGCTCTCCAGCCCCAGATTCAGCATAAATGCGCTCTGAGGAGACTGTGTGGAGCCAAAATCCCGCATGAGCTGTGCGGTACACTTGGTGATGAACGCGCCGCCCTGACCGAACTTTTCAGCGTAAGTAATGCCGTGATAGCTCTCATCAGGGGTGGTGAGACCAGGAAACTTGTCCTTATGGGCCATCCAGTCGAAGTTGCCGCTGTCTACAATGGCGCCGCCTACGCAGGCACCGTGACCGTCCATATATTTGGTAGTAGAATGGGTAACAATGTCCGCGCCCCACTCAAAGGGCCGGCAGTTGACAGGGGTTGCAAAGGTGTTGTCCACAATCAGCGGCACCCCATGGGCGTGGGCCACCTTGGCAAACAGCTCAATATCCAGCACCGTCAGAGCTGGATTGGCAATGGTCTCGCCGAACATAGCCTTGGTGTTGGGCCGGAAGGCGGCATTCAGTTCCTCCTCCGTGGCGTCGGGGCTTACAAATGTGGTTTCGATGCCCATCTTCGCCATGGTGACGCTGATGAGGTTGAAGGTGCCGCCGTAAATGGAGGAGGACGCAACGATATGGTCGCCGCAGCCCACAATATTAAATAGTGCGAAGAAGTTGGCCGCCTGACCGGAGGAAGTCAGCATGGCCGCCGTACCGCCCTCCAGCTCGGCAATTTTTGCTGCCACATAGTCGCAGGTGGGATTCTGGAGCCGGGAATAGAAATATCCACTGGCCTCCAGGTCAAAGAGCTTGCCCATGTCCTCGGAGGTGGCATATTTAAACGTAGTACTCTGAATAATTGGAATCTGACGAGGCTCCCCATTTCCGGGAGTATAGCCTCCCTGAACGCATTTTGTTTCGATGTTTTGTGGCATACTAGCCGCTCCTTCCTTTGCGCCATCCTAAAATCAGCTTGCCAGTGCGTAGATGGCCGAAAAAAATACCCTATGAGAAAATAACATTCTCATAGGGTATACTTTAGCACGATAAACACGCTCTGTCAATGCAGCCGCACCATTTTTCTGGTGAGCGGTTCAGAGAGATCCACATAGCTCAGGCCCCCCGCCTCGCCTTCGATGGTCAGGGCCACAGAATTGATGGAATCCAGCCCGGTGAGGGTCTGAACCAGCGCCCAGACCGCTTCCCGTTCTCTCTTCTCGGTATCATTGCCGGGCACAAACTCCCGGGACAAGTCCACATAGCACACACTGCCAGACACGCTGACACTCAGCAGCTCCGTGCCAAATGGAACAGGGTTATAAAACCCCTGAGGCGGTATAAAGCCCAGCAGATCATTGAGCACTGCCTCCGCTGTGGGCGCCGATACCTGCTGCTTCACCCGCACCGGAACCGCAAAGGGATCGCCGCTTATTCGCTGGAGGGTGTAGAGGTTCACATCCACCTCGCCCCCGGCATTGTGCACCGGGCCGATTACACGGGCATCCCGGGTAATTGGTTCACCCAGCAGCATAATGCCGCTGCTGCCGATGGACGCGCCGTCCTTCAGGAAGATCACGGAGTCTACGGAATCCAGGCCGGTCAGGGTGTCTACTATACTGTAGATGGCGGTATACAGACCGTAATCCACGGAAAACGCATTGTCATAGAATGCACCGGACAAATCCACGGTGCAGATGCCGCCGATGGTAGAAACACCCAAAATCTCCGTTCCATCGGGCATCGCCGCCTGCAAGCCGCTGGTTTGCGGCCCGGCCAGCAACTCCCGCAGCAGATAAGCTTCTGCCGTCTCGTTTTCGCTGAGGGTGGCCTCCCGGAGTTCGGGGATCACATAGCGCCGATCCTCCGAGGGGAAATACAGGGTGAACATCTGATCGGTGTCCGTCTGGTATTTGTCCTGAATCAAGAAGCTGTCCGGGGCCAGCTCCATATGGATCCGTCCCAGCTCATCGGAAAGGGTCATGGTTCGCTCGCCGGTATAGGCACAAACCGTTTGTGTCAGGCAGGCACAGGCCACCGCCAAATTCACCCCTTGCAGGGAGAAGAACGCATTGGACAGGGTAAGCTCAGTGGTGCCGTTCTCCTGGGATACGGAAATTACCTCTGTCCCATCCGGGAACGGAGAAATCAAACTATCTTGTTTGGGGCCGCGGAAATACAGCTCCAGTACCGGGCCCAATGCACCGGCATAGGTATTGCGGCTTTCCGATGCAATCATAGAATCCGCCGTCAGTTCTGAAGCGCCACGCTGCTCATAATAAAACAGCACCTGGTTGCCCTGGCCATTTGTTTTCTGGGCCCCGCAGCCGGAGAAGATCAGGCAGAGGGCCAACATCAAGGTCAAAACTCGTTTCATGGCTCGCCCTCCCACTGATAGCGCGGAAACTGTACCGTAAACCGTGCGCCGCCCTGGGGACGGTTGGCTGCGGTGACGGTGCCGCCAAATTTCTCTGCGGTTTCCCGGACAATGGCAAGGCCCAAGCCGGTGCCGCCTGCCTCCCGGGAGCGCGCTTTATCCACCCGGTAAAACCGCTGGAAGATCCGCTCCAGCTCGTTTTCCGGAATGCCCACGCCATTATCCTCTACAATTAAAATCGCCGTACCACCCTGAGAATAGGCAATCAGGCGCACCTGTCCGCCCGTTTGACTGTATTTTACGCCGTTTTCCGCCAGGTTCAGAACCAGCTGGAAGATATCGTCCTCCCGGGCCATCACATAGCAGTTGTCCTCAGAGCTCTGCTCAATCTCCGCGCCCATCTCTTTGGCATAGGGGCCAAGCATTCGCACGGCCTTTTTGCAGCATTCACCCAGATTCACCGGTTCCGTTTCCGTAGGGGTGAACTGACGGCTGTCCAGGGCGGTGAGATTCAGGAGCTTGGAGGTCATCCGGGTCAGCCGGTCTGCCTCGCCGGAGATATCCTGAACAAATTCCCGGATGGTGTCCTGATCCATATCGTTCTGCAAAATGGAATCGGACAGCAGCCGCATGGCAGCCAGCGGTGTTCGAAGTTCATGAGAGGCGTCGGATACAAACTGCCGTCGAATCTGCTCTGTCTGCTGGAGCCGATCCGTCAGCGCATTGAACTCATTGGCAAGTACTGCGAATTCATCCTTACCCTTGACCTCCACCCGGTGCTCATAGTCGCCATCCTGTACCCGCCGAATGGATTGCAGCAGGCTCTCATTCTTTCGGATGACCACCAGGCCAAACACAACGTACAATATCAGTGATACCAGTACAGTAATAATCGAAGTACGCACCGCGTTGTTCTGAATACTGGTCAGCAGTTCCGCCTGCTCTGAGTCGATCTCCACCATATACACGCAGCCGATGGTGTCGCCCCCGAACATGACGGGAATCGCCCCCCGGCTTACGAAGGCATCGCCGGTAAAGCTGCACCGGAATGCATCATTTCCCCGCAGGGCCGAAACAATCTCCGGGTAAAGGGTGCAGCTGCCCACCGGCGAAACGGACAGGTTGGAGCTGTAGAGCACCACGCCGTCTCCGTCGGTAATCACCACCTGGCCCATATCCCGGGTTCCCAGCACACTCATAATCTCCTCGGCTCCCTGGCTGGTGAGATTCTGACTGCTGGAAAGAGAGGACGCCACCGTTTCTGCCTCGCCCAGAAGCATTTTGTGCTTATAGGAGAAGATCATGTTCTCCGTAATGCGCACCGGGGAGGTGGTCTGATAAATCAGCAGCACCGCCGTTACCACCAGCATCACCAGCACGACCTTCATCAAAAGGCTGTTGCGAAACTGGACGGCAAATCGTTTAAGCCTTGAAATAATAGCCAACGCCCCATTTCGTCATAATATACTCCGGCTGTGCAGGAACCCGCTCCAGCTTTTCACGGAGCCGGCGCACATGGACGTCTACCGTTCTGATTTCACCCTGATACTCATAGCCCCAGATGATATCCAGCAGGTTCTCTCTGGAATATACGTGGCCGGGGTTCTTCATTAAAAGCTCCATCAGGTCAAACTCCCGGGCAGTCAGCTCCACGGCCTTGCCGTTTTTATAGGCATTGCGCTCGCTGGTGTCCAGGGTGATGTCGCCGCAGGTGATCCGGGTGCACTCTTCTTTGGTCTCGGCGGGCGTAGAACGGCGCAGCAGCGCGCGGATTCTCGCCTTGAGCTCGAGAATATTAAAGGGCTTGGTGAGATAATCGTCGGTGCCCTGCTCAAAGCCGATGAGCTTGTCCATATCCTCGCCCTTGGCTGTGAGCATGATGATCGGCACATTGGAAAACTCCCGAATCTGCATACAAGCCTCCAGGCCCGTCATTTTGGGCATCATAATATCCAGAATAATCAGGTCAAAATCTCCGGACTTGGCCAGCTCCACTGCTTCTTCGCCGTCATAGGCTGCGGCAACCTCATAGCCGTCGTTCTCCAGATTGAACTTGATGCCCTTGACCAGGAGCTTTTCGTCATCTACAACCAGTATTTTCATTGTTCATTCCCCGCTTCTATCAGGTTTTTCAAATCACTGTATTTCTTGTCCCCAATTCCGTCCACCTCTTTGATTTGAGATTTTTCGGTAAAGGGTCCAAAGGCTTCACGATAGTCGATAATCCGCTGCGCAATCACAGGGCCGATGCCCGGCAGCGTCTGGAGCTGATCCAGCGTGGCCGTATTGAGATTCACAAGGCCGGAAGCTGCCGGAGTTTCCGCTATGGGTTCTGATTCTGATTCCGCGCGTATGGCCTCTGCCGTCACGGGTGCAGCCGACCATGCCGGGGCAGAGGACGCAGTCGTTTCCGCTGTCTCTGACGCCGTTGGGCCTGGTGACAGCTCTACGATTTGAACGGTAGCGGGCGCGGCACCTTTGCCTTGATAAAAGCCCACCGTATAGGCCGCCACGATACACGCTGCCAAGACCAGAAGTCGTTGCAGTTTTTCAAAATTCATGGAGCGACTTTCCTTTCCTCCGCAAATATGCTATGATGTATCGCGTATTCGACATTATTGTACCATATTGGGAGCTTTTTTTGAATGAGAAAATATAAGTTTTTATCGTTGTTTCTTTTGGTAATTCTACTATATGTGTGGGTTACTCCGTGTTTTGCCACAGATTCTCTGGTAGAAAGCGATTCCGTCCCCGCCCCGCCTGCGCTGGAGCTCAGCGCAAAGGGTGCGATTTTAATGGACGCGGACACCGGCGAAGTGCTCTACCGGCAAAATGACCTAGATGCATTATACCCGGCCAGCACCACAAAAATCATGACCTGCTATCTGGCGCTGCAATATCTGGATGTCAATGCTTCCATCACCATCCCCGAGGGAATCAATACCGGCATGACCGACGGAGCCTCCACCGCCAATTTAAAAGTCGGGGAAGAACTCACCGTCTATCAGCTGCTTCAATGCCTGATGATCGTATCCGCCAACGAGGCCGCCAATGCCGTTGCCATCTTAGTCAGCGGCTCCATTCCCGATTTTGTGGATTTAATGAATCAGGAGGCCGCAGCATTGGGCTGCACCAACACGCATTTTTCCAATGCCAACGGTCTCCAGGAAGAAAATCATTACACCTGTGCCCGGGATCTTGCGATCATCACCCGCGCTGCCATGGCCTATGACGATTTTCTCACCATCTGCGGCACCGCACAGGCGGAAATCCCTGCGACGAACCTCTCCGACGCCCGGACGCTGGACACCACCAACTATTTTCTCGCCGGTTCCACCCATCCGGAATACGCCTATGAGGGGGCATACGGCGTCAAGACCGGCTTTACCACCCCCGCAGGCTATTGTCTGGTGGCCGCCGCTTCTTGGGAGGGCATGAACCTGATCTCCGTGGTGCTGGGCGCCGAAAAGGAGAAATCCGGTGACGGCACCATCTATCTCGGCAGCTTTACCCAAAGCAGAGCGCTTCTCAACTGGGGCTTTTACAACTACGATACAGCGCTGACCTACCAAGCCTATCTGGACGCCCTCCCGGAGGAAACCCCGGAGCCCAGCCCGGAACCGACACCTGAGCCAACGCCCGAACCAACACCGGAACCGACACCGACTCCCACGCCGACTCCCACCGTAACCCCAACACCCACACCAACGCCGGAACCCACGCCGGTTCCCTCTCCCAGTCCGTCCCCGGATGCGGCGGAAACGCTGATTTCCGGTGCCGCCGGACATTTGGGGCTGTCTGCTGAAGTCTTGCTGCTGGCGGTGATTGCCGCAGCAGTGCTCTTGCTGATAATCTTCATCGTTATACTGATTCGAATGCTCAAAAGGAGATGATCCCGTGGAATATAAAAATCTGGATGCCCTCCGGGCCGATTGTCTCAGCTGTACCCGCTGCGAGCTCTCAAAAACCCGGCACAATGTGGTGTTCGGCGTTGGCCCGGAACAAATCGACGTAATGTTCATCGGAGAAGGCCCCGGAGAAAACGAGGATTTACAGGGCGAACCCTTTGTGGGCGCTGCCGGGCAATTTTTAGACGAGATGCTGTCCATCATCGGCCTTAGCCGCCGGAACTGCTACATCGCCAACATCGTAAAATGCCGCCCGCCCCAGAACCGCGATCCCAAGCCCGCAGAACGGGAATGCTGCCGTCCCTGGCTCAATGCGCAGATCGAATTGCTCCGGCCCAAGCTCATTGTATGTCTGGGCCGAATTGCCGCCATGGAGTTCATCGATCCGGAATTCCGCATTACCCGTGAGCATGGAAAATGGTTCGAAATCGACGGCACCTGGCGCATGGCCATGTTCCATCCCTCTGCGCTGCTCCGTGACCCGGATAAGCGCCCCGAAACCTTCCGGGATCTCAAATCCCTGCAAAAAATGGTAGCCCAGTATTGCCCCAATACCACTTTAGAAGATTGACAAAAAGCATCTGCCGCGCAGCCGCGACAGATGCTTTTTTACTCGTCCAGAACATACCCCAGTGACGTCAGCGACGCCTCGGGAATCAACGCTCCTGTGGTATCTCCGGTCACCAGGCTCCGGGTAGGGTCCACATAATAGCGCTCCCCGTCCAGTTGCAGCTGGCACCAGACCAGTTTCTCCACTCCATAGGTTCCGTAAACCAAATGGCAGGGAATGCTCATCTTCCGAAGGAGTAATAGATAGGCCTGGCAGAACCCAAGGCTGGTGGCCTTGTCCAGGCACAGCGCACCATAGGCGCTGTCCGAGAACCCCGTGGATTCCGTGGTCAGCTCGCCATCCCGAACCAGCCGCTCCAGCAGCCGCTGGGCACTGGCCGACTCGCTGTTTTCGCTGCCGTATAGACTGGCCAGCTTCTCCACCCGCTCTGCTGTCTCGTCCCGGCAGGCCTCCAGCGACGTTTTTGTATGGGGATAGAGGAATGTAATCTCCAAAATCCGGCGGCTCCCGGTGTCTGGGAACGCCTTCACCTCCGTCTGGGGCAGTTCCACCGCAAAATCTGCATTGTCTTCAAAGACCTGCTGCACCAGCTCCTCAATGTTCAGGCTGCCATAGTCCTCCACCCGAATGCGTAGCAGTGATTCATATTCCCCCATGGCATCCCGCAGCCGGGAGCGAACCCCCTCCACGCCGGAGGTGTTTTTAACTGATTGAATCTCCTCCAGAGTGCGCTGATAGGTGGTGTGGATGTGAATTTCATAGTAGCTGACAATCTGAGAAAAATCATAGGTCATGTAATCCACCGCAAAGGCACCCAGAGGATCGCCCCGGGACACCTCATAGACCGCGCTGGAAAGATCCTGACTTAAATCTCCGGAATAGGATTCTGCCCGGATTACGCCTTCCTCCACCGCATCCTCCACCAGACCCAGAATCGCGTTTTTCAGGCTCAGATAACCGCTGACGGTCAGTGCGCTGGAATCCACAGCCACCTGATAATCCTCATTGTGGGGTGTGACGGAGACATAGCTGCTTCGATGAAATGGTGTGCATCCGGTGAGCACCGCAATGGCCAATACCATGGCAAAGATTCGCTTCATCGGCTCTCCCCCTACAGTTTATTCTTTGAGTAGCGCTCAAAGCCTTCGCCCAAAACCTGATGGGCCTCCTGAAGCACCAGAAATGCGCCGGGATCAATGCCCATGACCAGCTCCTTCAGCTCTGCCGCCTGCCGGCGCTTTACCGCACAGTAGACCACATTTTTTGAGTTTCCGGTATAGGCTCCCTCCCCTTTTAAGAAGGTACAGCCCCGATCCAGCACCTGGTCGATGGCATCCCGAATCTCCAGGGAACGATCCGTTACGATCACCGCCACCAGAGAATAGTCAAACCGGTAGACCACTGCATCCATGGCCTCGCCGCTGATGTATAATGCCACACAGCAATACAGGGTTTTACTGAAATCCCGGAAGGCAATACCGGTAATCACGGCGATCACCAGATCCGCCGCCATGACCAGCTTGCCCATGGACATACTCTGGAACCGGTATTTCATCAGCCGAGCCACAATATCCGTGCCGCCGGTGGAGGCCCCCTGCATCAGCACAATGCCGCAGCCGAGGCCAACCAGCCCGCCGCCGAAAATTGCACCCATCAGCGGCTCCGTGTCCATCACCAGGAACGGAGCGAGCGCATCAATGAGCACCGAGGAAATCGCCATGCCGGCCAGAGAGCCCCAGAAGAATTTTCTGCCCACAAACCGATACCCCGCTAAGAACAACGGAATATTGATAATCAGCGTCAATACGCCCACCGACAGCACCGGCACAAAATACGCAATGACAATGGCAAGGCCGGAAATGCCGCCTGCGCCGATCTGGTTCGGCTCCAAAAACAGATCAAAGCCAATGGCATAGATGGCGCTCCCGATAAAAATCCAAAACAGACTTTTCAGGGTCTTTGGTAATTTCTCTTTCAAGCAATCCCCTCCCAATGTATTACAGTTCCATGGTCAGCTGCACGTCCTCCAGGTCGTCCTCCTTGAGAATTGCGCCCGCTGCGGGTACACTGCGGCTGCGATAACGGCCGATATTCTGAATGCCGCTGCCCTCCAGCAGCCGGATATGATCCAGCAGCGCTTTCTTTCTCAGAGTCAATGCTGCCACGCCGATGGTAGAACGAGTCGATTTCACGCTCAGCAGTGCGGAATTCAGAACCAGCGCCCGTCCGTCGGTGGAATACAGCACCACGTCTGCATCCTCGTGGAGGCACAAAATGCCCTTCAGCGGAGATTTATCGCTGTAAGCGCCCGTGAGCTTCCGGCGGTTGGACTTGGTGTCATAGGCGGACAGCGCCACCTTGCCCACCTTGCCATTTTCATAGGCAAAGAGCATAAAGCCGGAATAATCCCCGGGCAGGCATACCGCCGCCACCAGCTCACCGTCATCAAAGCCCAGCTTTGTGGGCAAATAATCGCCCATAACGCTGGCCTTGGTATCCTTAAATTCACTCAGCGCCGTTTTATAAACCTGGCAGCGATCCGTAAATACCAGCACCTCGGCCCGGTTTGTAGTCTGCACCTCAAATACCAGCCGATCCCCTTCCTTGAGCTTTTGTTCGCCGCTCATGCGAAGGCTCTGGGGTGTGATTTTCTTGAGATAACCGTCCCGGGTTACAAACAGGTTTACCGGATAATCCGGCACCTCCTGCTGCTCCTCCTGGTATTCCTCCACCGCTTCATAGCGGATGGTGGTGCGCCGGTCCGTGCCGTATTTTTTCGCCACATTCTCCAGCTCTCCCACAATAATCGCCTTGATCCGCCGGGGGGAATTCACTGTGTCCTCCAGGTCGGCAATTTCCTTCTGGAGGGCGTCGGTCTCCTGGGTGCGCTTTAGGATATACTCCCGGTTGATGTTCCGGAGCTTGATCTCGGCAATATAATTGGCCTGGATTTCGTCAATGCCAAAACCGATCATCAGGTTGGGGATGACGTCTTCCTCCAGCTCGGTTTCCCGGATGATGCGGATGGCCTTGTCGATGTCCAGCAGAATTTTCTGGAGGCCCAGCAGCAGGTGGAGCTTTTCCTTCTTCTTGGTGAGGGAATAGAACACTCTCCGGCGGACACACTCTGTTCTCCAGGCTGTCCATTCCTCGAGGATTTCGCCCACGCCCATGACCCTGGGGAATCCGCCGATCAAAATATTAAAGTTGCAGGGGAAGCTGTCCTGAAGGGGCGTGAGCTTCATGAGCTTGGTCATGAGCTTGTCTGGGTCCACACCGCGCTTTAAGTCGATGGTCAGCTTCAGGCCGCTCAGGTCGGTTTCGTCTCGCATATCGGAGATTTCTCGGATTTTCTCGGCCTTAATCAGCTCCGCCACCTTGTCGATGATGGCCTCGGAGGTGGTGGTGTAGGGAATCTCATAGATTTCAATGAGGTTCTCGGCCTTCACATACCGCCACTTACCCCGAACGCGGATGCTGCCCCGGCCGGTGTTGTAGACATTGTTGATCTCGTTTTCGTCATAGATCAGCTCGCCGCCGGTGGGAAAATCGGGCGCCAGCAGGTATTCCTTCAAATCACAGTCCGGGTTCTTGATCCGGGCAATGGCCGCGTTGCAGACCTCCCGGAGGTTAAAGCCGCAGATATTGCTGGCCATACCGACGGCAATGCCGTTGTTGGCGGACACCAGCACATTGGGGAACGTGGTGGGCAAGAGAGACGGCTCCTTCATGGTGCT
>OLSL01001106.1_pt1 | contig 26441 bp, 24 predicted proteins | sample 1672511 | NCBI WGS metagenome assembly OLSL01 (sample SAMEA3136694, study PRJEB25190) | human gut metagenome | biome: human gut; feature: human-associated habitat; material: faeces | place: Austria | collected 2013
TTTCTGGCGGAAAAGATCCGTCAGAATCCGCAGACGCATTTGTGCGGTGTTGCCTCACGGAGAATTATAAAACCGGGCAGCCACCCGATTGGAAGCTGCCCGGAAAACGCCATATTTACTTCTGATTCACTGCATCTACAAACCGCAGGAACGCCGCTTTTCCCTCCGTTGTCCGGCGGTAAACGCCCGCATCCTCCAGCACCTGGGCAAATACCCGGCCGGTTTCCTGCAGGAGAATTTCCAGGGTGTTGTCCTGATTGAACGTGTACTTCTTTTTCAGCTGATCCACCCAATCCGCGTGCTTTTCCAGCACGGGATCGGCACGGAGATCATCGCCGTTTAAAATAGCATCCCGCAGTCCATACAGCTCGCCCTTTAACCGACTGGGCAACACCGCAAGGCCCATGACCTCGATGAGGCCGATGTTCTCCTTTTTGATGTGGTGCTTGTCGCTGTGGGGATGGAAATAGCCCAGGGGATGCTCCGGGGTGGTGATGTTGTTCCGCAGCACCAGATCCAGCTCATAGTCCTCGCCCCGGCGGCGAGCAATGGGGGTAATGGTGTTGTGGGGCGTTCCGTCGGTCTCTGCAAAGAGAAACGCCGCCTCGTCGGTATAGCCTCGCCAGGTGGTGAGAATCCGATCCGCCAAATCGCAAAGCCGCTCCGGATCCGCCCCGCGCAGCCGAATGACGCTCATGGGCCACCGGACGATTCCGGCGGTCACATCCCCATAGCCCCGGAACTCCAGCGGTGTTTCCACCTCCGCCCGCTCCATGGCAAACACATACCGTCCGCCCTGAAAATGCTCATGGCTGAGAATCGACCCGCCCACAATGGGCAGATCCGCATTGCTGCCCACAAAATAATGGGGCATTACCGTGACAAAATCCAGCAGCTTCCGGAACGCGCCCCGGTTAATGACCATAGGCACGTGCTGCCGATTGAACACAATGCAGTGCTCATGATAGTACACATAGGGGGAATACTGGAAGCACCAATCCTCCCCGGCCACGGTCAGCGGGATAATCCGATGATTCTGCCGGGCAGGATGATTCATTCTGCCCCGATAGCCCTCGTTTTCCGGGCACAGCTGGCACTTGGGATAGCCGCTCTGGGGGGCAGATTTTGCCGCCGCAATGGCCCGTGGGTCTTTTTCCGGCTTAGAAAGGTTGATGGTGATATCCAGGGTGCCGTAATCGCTTTCATACGTCCAGCGCATATCCTTTTTGATGCGGTAGCGGCGGATATAATCGGTGTCCTGACTGAGCTGATAATAATAATCCGTGGCGGCTTCGGGGCTTTGCTCATAAGCCCGGCGGAACTTCTCCCGCACCTCGTGGGGCATGGGGGTGACAATGCCCATCAGGCCCGTGTCGAACAAATCCCGGGCCGTGGTATTGTCCTCAATCAGGCCCTTTTCCACCGCCGCATCCAGCAGCGTTCCAAGGATTACCTCCAGGTCGCCGGAGAATGCCTCGTCCGTAGGCTCGTAGCTGTCCTCGTCCATGGTGTCCAGCAGGCGGTTGGTAAGATAGACCCGGTCATCCTCCTGGCAGAGCTTCCGCTCTACTGCGTAGTCTACCAGTGCCCGAATTGCATTGCTGATTGTCTGGCTCATACCGTCACCTCCGCGCCGCCCTGGGGCCGAATGGACAGCACATGGCACGCACCGATCCCCAGCACGCCGTCAATCCCCGCCCGGAAGTCTTCCAGCTTTTCCATCGGCACAAAGGCCTGACAGGTTCCGGCAAATCCGCCGCCGTGAACCCGATAGGCTCCGGTTCCCTCCAGATAATGCTCGCACAGGGCCAGGGTAATGGCCATATCCTGCTGCTTCACCGCCCCCGCCGGGGAGACATTCTGGAGATACATATAAGAGGAATAGCCGGACTGGCGAATGAGCTCCAAAAATCGCTGAAAATCCCCCTGCCGCAGGGCCTGACACGCCTGGGGTACCCGGCGGTTCTCCTGATAATAATGATAGGCCCGGAGCACCGCGCGATCCCCGAACTTCTGCCGCAGGGCCGCAAGATTCCCGTAGAAGTCCGCTTCCGGCACCTGAGACAGCACTTCTTTTCCGAAATAGCCCGCAACTTCCCGCATTTCCACCGGAATCGCCGCATATTCGTCAGTCAAATCTGCATGGCTGGCCCGGCTGTCGATGATGCACAGGGCATAGCCGGTGGCGGCAAAATCAAAATCCAGGGGCGTGACCACAGGATGCTCCACATCGCCGAAATCAATCTCCACCAGATTGCCCACGGAGGAGGCCATCTGATCCATCAAGCCGCTGGGCTTACCGAAAAATACATTTTCCGCATACTGGGCAATCTGTGCAATCACCTGCGCCGATACTGTGCCGCCGCAGAACATTCCATTCAGCACCGTACCCAGCAGCACCTCAAAAGCCGCCGAGGAACTCAGGCCCGATCCCGGCAGCACCCGGGAGGACACATAGATATCCAGGCCCCGGAGCGGATAGCCCATTTCCACGAATTTTGCCGCCACACCGCGAATCAGGGATGCGGTGGTGTTTTTTTCGTCCTCCTGGGGCTCCAGCTGGGAAAGCGCCACCTGATACAGCGGATAGCCCTCGGACTGCACCCGGATCGTATTGGTTCCGTTCTCCGCCACTGCCGCCAGCGCGTCGAGATTCACCGCCGCAGCCAGCACGCAGCCCCGCTGATGGTCGGTATGGTTGCCGCAGATTTCCGTCCGTCCCGGTGCGGAAAAAAAACGCACCGGATCATGGGAAAACGCCGCCCGGAAGCCCTGCCGCAGGGCCTCCAGCCGCGAAGGATTCATTTCTTTTATCATGGTTTGCATGGATCGCATTCCTCCATTGCCTCTTTAAATCTCTATCTTATACAATACACTGTTTTGTGGAAAAAAGGAAGGGGCAAAATGCCTGAAGTCAGTTTTCTTCCAAATCTGCTCAAATTTCGTATACTAATTTTGATTTTGAAGCTCCACTGTGCTTTTTGAGAATTGCACAAAAGCCCAAAATCTCGTATGCTGTGGTTAGGCAAAATTTTAAAAGGAGGTTTCTCAAATGAAAAAGAAATTGGTTTCCCTGCTTACAGCACTGACCATGCTGACGGCACTGTTTACCGGCTGCGGAACCACCAGCTCCTCTGACCAGGGAGCCGCATCCGCTTCTCAGCCCCAGGAAACAGTCCAGGAGTCAGCCCAGTCAGCTCCCACTCAGGCCCCCGAACCGGCATCCGCCCCGGACGAGGCTTCCACCCCTGACGATTCCGCTGCCGAAACGGCGTCGGATCGCCCTGAAGTGACCTATCCTCTGGTAGAGGAAGAAACCACCCTGACCTATTGGCAGTCATGGCCCCCGTTCCTGTCGGAAATTTCCGAGCCCTCCGATGCTGCCATGTTTGAAAAGCTTGCAGAAGTCACCGGCGTCAAGCTGGAGATTTCCGCCGTCAGCACCGAGACCGCAGCCGACGACTTTATGCTCCGCTGTGCCTCCGGTGATCTCACCGACATGGTGCAGAACGCTACCATTCAGTACACCGGCGGCGGTGCAAAGGCCATCGAGGACGATGTCATCATGGATTTGCTGCCCCTGATCGACGAGTATTCCGTTAACTACTATAATATCATCAATTCCGACCCCTACATTTATAAGAATGTAGTCAACGACGAGGGGCAGGTTCCCGCGCTCATCGGTATGTACACCGATTACTACTACACCGATCAGGGCTTCTGGATCCGTCAGGACATTCTGGACAAAACCGGTCTGGACATCCCCAAGACCGTGCCCGAGCTGGATGCCGTTCTGGAAGCCTTCAAGGATCTCGGCCTCACCGACAGTCTGGTGGTGCTCTCTGAAGGTAAGTGTGATCTGCTGGATGTGGCATACGGCGCTACCGATCGGCTGGTCGACGGCAAGCTCCAGCCCGCTGCACTCACCGACAACTATAAGGAATACCTGAAAAAGCTCCATGAATACTATGAAAAGGGCTATATCAGCGTAGACTTTGTCACCTACAATGAATCCGACACCAAGCCTCCCCAGGACGTGATTTTCAACGACATGGGCGGCATCTTCAAGGAGGACGTTGCCTCCATCGCCGGTTATCTCCAAAGCTCCAACACCCCCGGCTTTGACCTCCAGCCCATGGGCCAGATCCGCCTCAACGAAGGCGACCGCCTGGACACCGGCTTCATCGGCGTAAAGGCTTCGGATAAGTTTTCCCTGTCTATCTCCACCCAGTGCTCCGATCCTAAGCTGGCCATTCAGTATATGGACTACCTGTTCTCCGAGGAAGGTCATATGCTGGCCAACTACGGCATTGAGGGCCAGACCTACACCATGGAGAACGGCGAGCCGCAGTTCACCGATCTCATTCTCAACAATCCCCAGGGCTTTGACTGGCAGCTGTGCCAGAGCCTGTACATCAACCCCGGCTTCCCCTGTCTCATCGATCTGTCCGTACAGGAAATGACCTACACCGAGGCACAGAAGGCTGCCGTTCCCACCTGGGTGGACGCTTACGACAGCGCCGACGAGACCGTGCCCAACGAACGCTGGCTCAGCTACACCACCGAGGAATCCCAGCACAAAGCCGATCTCCAGAGCGACATCGAAACCTATCAGACCGAGATGCGCCTGAAGTTCATCACCGGTCAGCTGGACATCGACGCGGAGTGGGATAACTACTGCACCGCCCTGGAGGGCATGGGCATTCACACCATGGAGGAAATCACCCAGGCCGCCGTGGATCGTTATCTGGCAAAATAATTTCATCTCCTTCCATAACCGTAACCGGCAGGGCCATCTGGCTCTGCCGGTTACATATGATTTGTTGTAAAAGCAAATGCCTATGGAAATCATAATCTGCATCGTATCTTACAATTGGACATTCCGCCAGTTCCCTGTTAAGATAAGTCGAAAACTAATCTTAGGCAACACTGCACAATTGCGTCTGCGGGCTTTGACGATCCTTTTACCCCACAAATCCTCGCCAAATCTCCTTGCCGAATTATGCAGTATTGCCTTAACACGGAGGAATGTTACATGAAAAAATCAATTTTCGCTTTCGCTCTGTGCCTGAGCATGGTTCTGGGCCTGTGTGCCTGCGGCAACAGCGCTGCTTCTTCCGCATCCGCTGCTCCCGCTGAAACCGCCGTTGCTGAAACCGAGACCGCTGCTCCCTCCCAGGAGCCTGCTCCCGCTGAGGAAACCGCTTCCGCCGCCACCGAGGCTCCCGAGGCTTCCGAGGCTTCCGCTGAGGAGACTGCCGCTCCCGCTGAGCAGCTGGCAGCGACCACCGTTTACATCGACATCGCCGCTTCCCTGGAGGCTGTGTTCACCGACGTGATCATCCCCGCCTACAAGGAAGTTCAGCCCAATGTCACCATCGAGTACAACGCCGGTTCTTCCGGCAAGCTGCTCTCCGGCATTGAGGAGGCAAACGGCATCGGCCACGACCTGTTCTTCTCCGCCGGCAAGGCTCAGGTTACTACCCTGGACGAGACCGACGGTCTGGTGGTAGACGGCTCCATCGTCAACCTGCTGGCCAACGAGCTGTGCCTGGTCAAGGGCAACAACACCGAGACTGAGGTCACCGGCTGGGATACCCTGAACAAGGCAAAATCCATGGCTCTGTGCGGCGGCAGCGTTCCCGTTGGCAAGTACAGCCGTATCGCCCTGATCGCGCTGGGCGTGCTACCTGAGAACGACGATCCCGCTTCCATCACCACTGAGGAAATCTCCACCGCTCTGGGCGGCATTGAGATCGACGAGGCTGACGACGTTGAGGTTGCTGCTTCCAAGGCTGTCGAAGGCTCCGTTGACGTAGCTACCATCTACTACTCCGACTACTACAACCATCAGAACGACCTGACCATTATCGCCCAGGACGATGGCACCCTCACCGGCGCCATCACCTATCCTGTTTGCCTGGTCAAGAATCCCGAGGCTGACGAGGCCGAAAGCGCCGCTGCTGCTGATTTCCTGGAGTTCCTCCAGACCGAGCAGTGCCTGAAGGCTTATGAGGAGTACTGCTTCATCGTAAACAAGTAATGAATGCAGCCGGGGCAGGCATTTCCAGTTGGAGTGCCCGCCCCGGTTCTTCTTTTCTATCTTGCAGACAGTACGGTTCTGTGATAAATTGAAAGATAGACAACACGTGCTGTTCGAAGGAGGCTTTTCTGTGCAGCAAATCATCGAAATGACAAAGAGCTTCGACTGGAGTCCCTTCTGGATTTCCCTGAAAACCGGCATCGTTGCCACCGTGATCTGTTTTTTCCTGGGTCTGTTTGCCGCCCGGAAGGTGTTGAAGCTGGGGCCCAAGGCCCGGGCCGTGATAGACGGAATTCTGACGCTGCCCATGGTCATGGCGCCGACGGTAGCGGGCTTTTTCCTGTTGCTGCTGTTTTCCCTGCGCCGGCCCATCGGTGCGTTTCTCTATGAGCAGATGGGCATCAAGGTGGTGCAGACCTGGCTGGGCTGTATCATCGCCGCATCGGTGATTGCATTTCCGCTGATGTATCGGAATGCCCGGGCCGCCTTTGAGCAGGTGGATCCTGACCTCATCTACGCCGCCCGCACCCTGGGCATGAAGGAGCGCACCATCTTCTGGCGGGTGGTCATGCCCGCAGCAGGCCCCGGCGTTGCATCCGGCACCGTTTTGACCTTTGCCCGTGCTCTGGGCGAATACGGCGCAACGGCGATGCTGGCAGGCAACATTGCAGGAAAAACCGGCACCATCTCCCAGAAAATCGCCAACGTCATCAAGGACGGCGACTATGCCACCGCCGGCGTTTGGGTGGTTATCATGCTGGTGATCGCTCTGGTGATCATCATGATCATCAATTATTTATCCGGCGGCAAGAACCGGAAACAGAATCGGTGGTGAGCCTATGTCCATTGCAGTAAACATCAAGAAAAACCTCGGCAGCTTCCGTCTGGATGTGGCCTTTTCCCAGGAGAGCGGCGTTCTGGCGCTGCTGGGCGGCTCCGGCTGCGGCAAGAGTATGACCCTCCGGTGCATCGCGGGCATCGAAACCCCGGATTCCGGTAAAATCGTTCTGAACGACGTGACCGTTTATGACTCCGAGAAGAAGATCAACCTTCCGCCCCAGCAGCGGCAGGTGGGACTTTTGTTCCAGAACTACGCTCTGTTCCCCAACATGACGGTAGAGGAAAACATTCTCTGCGGCCTGCGGGAAAAGCGGGATAAAACCGAAAAAGCGGCGCTGTTGGCCGAATATATTCGAAAATTCCATCTGGAGGGGCTGGAAAAGCACACCCCCACCCAGCTCTCCGGCGGTCAAAAGCAGCGCTGTGCCCTGGCCCGGATGCTCATTGGCCGCCCAGGCATTTTGATGCTGGACGAGCCTTTCTCCGCTCTGGATTCTTATCTCCGATGGGAGCTGGAACGGGAGCTCCTCAGCACCCTGCGGGAGTATGACGGCACAGTCCTGTTCGTTTCCCATGACCGGGACGAGGTTTATCGGATCTCCGACCGGATTGCGGTGTATCAGAACGGTACCATCGACGTGATCGGTGATAAGTGGGATCTGTTCCGCCAGCCGATTACCTGCACCGCCGCCATCCTCACCGGATGCAAAAACGTTGCGGAGGCCAGCTATTCCGAAAAAACAGTTACGGTTCCCCAGTGGGGTCTGACCCTGCCGCTTCCCGCGGATGGACTGCCCGACGGCATGACCCATCTTGGCATTCGTGCCAGAAAGATGCTGCCTGCCACCGCCCCCGGCCCTCGCTGCTTCCGCTATGCCGTGGCCGAGGAAATCGACGGCGCATTCTCCGACATTCTCATGATTCGTCTGGAGGGCGGCACCGACCTCATGCGCTGGGAGATCACCAAAGATGTCCACTCTGCTATGAAGGATGGCCCCAATTTGATTGAAATCCCCGAGGATGCCGTGCTGTATCTGCGGCCTTAACCTCAAATTGCACGCAAAAATCCCCATGCCACTGGACGTCGGCATGGGGATTCGTTTACTTCCAAACGGTCTTTTTCAGCTCGTTATATAGTGCGAGGCCCTTTTCCTGGCCCAGCTGCTTTCTCAGGGTGTTGCACAGCACCTGACGCTTATTGGCCACGATCAGTTCCTTCAGGGTGTTCTCCTGAAGCTGGGGATAGGGCGCGATCAGACGGGGCAGCTGCTCAAGATTATGCCCTTCCTGCTTGGCCGCAGCGGGCTTCCGGGGCTTTTCGGCGCCATTCCGCTTCTGCTGAGGCTTATTCCGGGTGGGCTTAGTCTCCTGCTTTTTCTCCGTCTTGGGCTCCTTGGATTCCGGTTTTTTGCTCGGCTTAGTCTCGGGCTTTGCCGCTGTCTTGGGCTCCTGCTTAGGCTCTTGGGGCTTCTCCGGCTTTGCTTCCGGCTTCTTTTCCGTTTTGGGTTCCTGCGGCCTCTCGGATTTCTGCTCAACAGGCTTGGATTCCTGCTTTTTCTCGAGTTTCTGTTCTACAGGCTTGGCTTCCTGCTTTTTCCCGAGCTTCTGTTCTACAGGCTTGGCTTCCTGGGGCTTTTCGGGTTTCTGCTCAACAGACTTGGGCTCCTGGGGCTTCTCCCAAAAGCTCGTGCTATAGCGCTCGGTGGCGGCAGGCTTTTCCGGCTGCTTGGGCTCAGCGGGAACTTCCGGCTTAGGTTCCGGCTTTTTCTCGGCCACAACGGGCTGCTCCACCGGCTGTTCCACAGGGGCTGCCGGAGTTTCATGCTTTGGCTGCTCCGCCTCGGGCTCACGCTTTCCGCTACCTGGATTGAAATGGCCCTTGCCGCGATTCCGGCGGAACCGGGTGCGGCCACGATAGCTCTTACGATTGCTGCCGGGCTCCGGATCCTCCAGAGATTCCAAGGGTTCCGGCTCAGCGGTTACAACCGCTTCCGGCTGTTCCGCCGGTGCTTCTGTCTGCTCCATGGGCTGTACAGGCGCTTCGACCTTTACCTCGGCAGCTTTCAGCTCCAGCACAGGTTCGGTTACTGCCCGCAGTATGACCGGCGCAGGAACCGGCACAGGTGCCTCAGGGGCCTTTACCGGTGTGGCTGTTTCGCTCATTCCTTCCGCAGCCGTCTCGGTCACAGTCTCCTGCACCGGCTCATTTGCCGCTTCCTTCTCTTGGCGAATCCGCTCCAGCCGAACCGCTGCACGGATGGTCTCCACGCACTTGACCCGAGGCTTTCCGTCGTTCACCGCCCAGAAGTTCGCCACGTGTCGGTAGCCCATATCTCGGGAAACGATGTAATAGCTTCGCTCCGCTGCACCGGTACCGATGAGATAGCCCAGCCAGGTGGAAATTTGATGATCCAGCGCATTCTTTCCGCCCACGCTCACCTCAAAATAGTTGAGATTGCAGGTGCTTTTTCCGATCAGAATGTGCATTTTCATGCTCAGCCGATTGGAGTTGGCGCTGTAGAAGATAATCACCTGATCCTCCGGGGACAGATAGGTGATGCCACTGAGTCCCTCAGAGGCTACGTTTTCAAAATCAATGAGATAAATATCGCGCATAGATGCGTCTCCTTTGGTTTTCGCTTCGCAATTATCCCAGCTGCACCAGGCGCACCATGATCGCAGCAGCCTCAGCACGCTTGATATTGGCCTTGGGCACAAAGCTGCCGTCCTTCATTCCGTTCACCAGTCCGATGGAAGCGCAGTAGGCCACATGCTCCTTGGCAAAATTGCTGATGGCGTCCTCGTCGGTAAAGCTCACGTCCTTGGTGGGATAGTCCGCGCCCTGCTTCTGGATATACCGGGACAGGATCGTGCAGAACTGCTCTCGAGTCACCGGATCATCGGGCCGGAATGTGCCGTCGGTAAAGCCGCTGACACAGCCGTTCTTCTCCGCCCAGGCCAGTGCGGGCATATACCATGCGCCGGACTTCACATCGGAAAAGCGATTGGTGGTCAGGCCGTCGGTCTTGGCCCCGGCATAGTTGGCAAGAATCTGCACCAGCTGTGCTCTTGTCAGGGTGGCGTTGGGGGCAAAGGTGCCATCGGTATGGCCCTGCATAATGCCCAGCTCCTTGGCAGTTACCACATAGTCATAGTACCAGACACCCGGCTTCACATCGGTAAACACCGGCTTCTCGTCGTCAGCAGCCTTCATAAACAGCTGCGTCTCCGATACCCGGCGCTTTTTCAGCCCCTCCAGCACATTGCCGTTTCCATCCTTCACCCAGGTGCCGAAGGCCGCAGAAACCCGCTCCTCCGTCCAGGTGGAGGGATCATCCAGCAGCATCTGCTTCAGCAGGCACCAGGTACCGTCGGAGTTCTTATAGGTCGTCCAGCCGATGCCGCAGTTGTATGTAAAATCCGACAGGGCGTCATACTGATTCTGATTGACCGTGATCTCGTTCTGCTGCAAAAAGCGGCCCAGATACTGGTCGATGGACTCCAGCTCATGGCGCGTCAGCTGCTTGGCCTGCTCCCGGCTCAGGGGTTCGCAGTTCTCGCCGAACATACTGACCGCATCGGTAAACACCGATCCATAACCAATGTAGGCAATTCCGGCGTCGTAGTAGCGATACTCCCGGAAGCCCTCATAGTATTCAATCAGATCCACAACGGAATCGCTGGAGCTGTAAGTGGGAACCGTCGCCAGCTTCTGGGTGGCCTCCGCTTTTTCAGTATGATCTTCGGTGCTCTGGGCAGTGGCCGTCTCGCCTGACATTTCGGTAGACCAGACCCGCAGGTCCTGATCCTCTGCAAATACTGCCGCCGACATCATCGTGCACAGTGCCAGCACGAATATAATACGAAGCAATTTAGATTGTAGTTTCATAGTTCCTCCTGTGATTTTGCGGTTTTGTAACCGTTTTGTCACTTTTCATTATACACAAAACCACAGGATTTTCAAGTATTTTTGGTCGAATCCCGAGAAATATCTCGGGTTTTGGGCAGATTTTTCGATTAAAAACCGGATTTTTCGTCCAAATTCACCGGCTCAAATCGAAATTTCTGGGTGGCGTCCGGGTATTTTACCCGATCCACCGGGCTTAAAAACATGGAAAGCGGCCGGGCAAACACCCCGTAATCCCCATAGAGGGCCTGATAAATCACCAGCTTCTCCCGGGTTTCCGAATGGGTGGCCACGCAGATCACCTGATAGAGCTTTCCCTTAAAGTGCCGGAATTTCTGTCCCGGCGTTACCGTCCGTTCCATGCTCAATCCTCCAGCCACAGGGCTTCCGTCTTGGGCCGCCATACGGGATTGGGGTACTTCTCCCCCTTGGCATAGCCCACCATCAGCGCGCACCGCACATGGTTCCCCTCCGGCACGCCCAAATCGTTGCGAATTTCCGGGAACCGGTCGCTGACCTGACGGAGATAGCCGCCCCAGCAGGTTCCCAGGCCCTTATGTACCAGCAGCAGCTCCAGCTGTGCCATTCCAACAGCCGCATCCAGCACCGGGTTCAGGCAATCATCGGGGCTGTGCAGCACGATCATGCAGGGTGCACCGCAGGTCAAGAGATCCGTGCCCTTTGCCAGCAGCTTGGGCAGCTCCGGGGCCTCGCCATATTCCAGGCACAGGTTCATGCACTTGTCCCGCAGCTCCTCCACCTTACTTTTGCCCCAGACCACGGTATAGCGGAACGCCCGCTGGTTCTTTCCGCTGGGCGCATAGGCCGCAGTGTCGAGGGCCTGCTGCACCACTTCCTTCTCCGGCAGCCGGTCAGAGAAATGCCGAATGGAGCGGCGGGAGCGGATGAGATCCTCCAGGGGTTCCCCGGACAGCGCCGGATAGGTCTCCTCCACGCTGAGCGTCTCAAACCGGATGGCCTTTCTGGGACAGGCGCCAGCGCAGTGCATACACTGGATGCATCGGCGGCGGGGATGGATCTCTGGCCCCTTCTCTCCGGGCATAAACACCCCCATGGGACATAGGCGCATACAGGTTCCGCAGCCCACGCAAAGCGCCTGATCAATGTATACCATCGGTTATTTCCTCATTTCCTGAATAATCGGTTCGCAGCCCCGCCGGCATGGGCAGGTCGCACTCCACACACCGGAAGAATTTCTCCAACAGTGCCGCCCCCTCAGGGATTGCCGCAGCAAAGATGTCATCCATCCGGGCAAGATGCTCCACAAATACGCCGCCGGGCTCCTGCTCCAGCACCGAACCACGGATTTTCCTGACCGGCGGCAAATGGCTGGCGGCATTCACTACATGACGCATGGGCGTTCCGGCCCAACTTCCAATGCGGCAGGACACCATGCGAAAGCGCTTGAGTGCCACCCGGTAATGATCCGGCGTCACCTCCGGGGCCATATAGGATGCGGCCTGCAGCAGCTCTTTAGTCACCGGGCGCTCCGGCATAGCGTCGGGATAAGCTCTCCCATCCCGCAGGAGCAGATGCCGGTCAAACTCCCCTTCCAACGCAAAATGGGTCACTTCTCCCTCGGCCACGGTTTTCAGCACAAAGGGATGCATCCGGCTGTCAAGCATATAGTGCAGCAGATATCCCGCCGCAAAGGCTGCAGCATTGGGCCGCCCCATCTTCACCGGCTGACGGTAAGCCTCCAAGGCATCGGCCCCGGTACCATGGTGTAGCCGAATGCCTGCCTGGCGCACCGCCCCGGCCTGTCTTCCGCCTACATAGAAGTACAGGGGATCCGGGCCGAAGTTGCCGCAGCAGAAGGTATCCCACTGTCTGAGCAGCGTGCGCTGCAGGCTCGGCTGTACCTTCCGGCAGACCTCCCGGCCATAGAGCAAATGGGCATAAAAATTCGGCATGGTATCACCTCAAATGTGATACTTGGGCAACTGCTCCTGGGCATAGGCAATATAATGACCCACACTGAGGGTAATGCCTTCGGTATCCTTTTCCGTCAGCTGGCGCACCACACGTCCGGGCACGCCCATCACCATGGAATGGGGCGGGATCACCGTATTGGGCGACACCACCGCGCCTGCTGCCACAATGCTTCCGGCGCCGATATGGCAGCCGTCCAGCAGAATGGAGCCCATGCCGATCAGGCAGCCCTCCTCCACCACGCAGGAGTGGATGATGGCGTTGTGTCCTACCACGCAGTTGTCGCCAATGATGGTGGGCTGATCGGTGGCGCAGTGGGCCACGGCATTGTCCTGAATGCTGGTGTTGGCGCCGATTTTGATCTTGTCCACATCGCCGCGCAGCACGACGCCATACCAGATGGAGGCATTCTCGCCGATTTCCACATCACCGATCACGGAAACGTCCTCCGCCACATAGGCCCCGTCGATTTTCGGGGTAAATTCCTTGTATTTTTTCAGAAGCATAATGATTTCCTGTCCTTTCTTAGGTTGCTTCACACAATCAGTTCATTTTGAACGCCGGAATTCCCAGATGCGCCCGCACCTTTGCCAGGGACTTCATATTCTCCTGGGGAACGTCCAATGCCGGGGTGCCGAACACCTGCTCCAGCCACTGGGTGCAGTCCGTCATCCATCTTGCCCCGTGGGGATTTTCCCGCACCGGATCGCCCAGGGACGACGCCGGAGTTGCCAGAGCGCAGGCATGGTTGCCGTTCATGTAGGTGTGGCACTCAAAGGGAACATCCGCCCGGGCCAGGGCTTCCATGAATTTGAGACCATGCTCCACCGGCACCATTTTGTCGTGATACAGATTCCACAAGAACACGGTTGGTGTATGGGGGCCCACCCATTGTTCCGCCGAGGCAATGTCCCGGAGTTCTTCCAGGGTTCTGTCGCCTTTCAATCGGTCATACATATCCCCCTGACCCTCCACGTCCACGGTGATGCAGGGATAGCCAAGGATCAATGCGTTGGGTTTCCCTTCTTCTCCGGTGCAGCCGGATGCATCCAAAACGTCCTGCCGGTTCCACATGGTGCCCACGCAGGCCGCTACATGACCGCCCGCCGAAAAGCCGCACAGGGCCAGCTTGTCCGGGTCCTGTCCCCATTCCTCCGACTTCTGCCGAATCAATTTCAGAGCCCGGCAGACATCCGCAGCGGAATTGGGGAATGTGGCGTGCTTTCCGATGGAATACCGCAGCACATAGGCATTGAATCCCGCTGCCGCAAAGGCCGCCGCCACAGGCTCGCCTTCACTGGTGCCATGATAGAGATAGGCGCCGCCGGGCAGCACCACAACGCCGCCCCGCTTGGGATAATGGCCCGCCACCGTGGTCCAGTGCTGAATATAGGTATAGAGCATCACCCGATGATCCCCATACAGGTCGATTTTTTCGCAGATCATGTTACACACCCTCCAGAGAAAAATCCGGTAAATACGCATCGGTTGCGGCGCTGGGCTCCTGTAAGAATCCATCCTCCAGACCCAGCATATACAGCCAGTTCACCACCGCCTCATACTCCTCCCGGGTTACAGTGCGGTCAAAGGGCGTGGTATGCTTCAGCCGCCCGGACGGGACGAACTGCGCCATCAGACTCACCAATACGCTGCCCCTGGGGAAGTGATCGGCGATATAATCCAGCACCTTCAGGCTGTTTTGCACCTGTCCCGGCAGCACCAGGTGGCGGATAATCACGCCTTTTTTCAGCATTCCGTCCTCACCATAGACCGGCCGCCCCACCTGATGCAGCATTTCGTCAATGGCACGGGCTGCCACCGGGAAATAATCCGCCGCCCCGCACAGCTGCTTTGCCAGCTCCGGTTCCGCAAATTTCAGGTCAGGCAGATAAATGTCCACCTTGCCCTCCAGCATCCGGAGCGTTTCCACCCGTTCATAGCCCCCGCAGTTATACACCACGGGCACCGGCATTTTTGGTTCCAGCGCCGGAAGAATCTGCGGGAGGAAATGAGTTGGGGTCACCAGATTGATGTTGTGGGCCCCCTGGTCCATGAGCTCCCCGAAAATCTCCCGCAGGCGCTGGGTGGAAATGGCCTTTCCGAACTTCTCCTGGCTGATTTCGGTATTCTGACAGAATCCGCAGCCCAAAGAGCAGCCGGAAAAGAACACCGCGCCGGAGCCCTTCTCTCCGGAAATGGGCGGCTCCTCCCAGAAATGCAGAGCAGCCCGGGCGGCATAAATCTCCGCGGGCATACCGCAGAAGCCAAGCTCACCATGTTCCCGATCCGCGCCGCACATTCTGGGACACAGGGTACACCCGCCCATTACTTTGCCAGCAGCTCTGCCACGCTGTCAAGCTCGGGCACATCGGCGTCGGAAATCCGCCCAAAGTCCGCCATGACAGACAGCTCCAGATTCAGGGGCACAGAGGCCAGCAGCGGGAGATCCAGCGCTTTGGCGTGCTCCTGAGGATCGGTGCCCATCCGCACCTGACCGTCCTCCAGCGCCAGCACCGTCTTATTCTCCACCACGCCCAGCACGGGAATCATAATCATCCGCATGAGGTTCACGGATTTCAGCGCCAGGAAGTCGCAGAGATCCGAGGGGTTGGAGATGCAGACTGCGCCGTCAAAGGGAAGGATCGTGCCAATCTGCAGGGGTACATCGCCCACGCCGGAGGGCATATCCACCAGCATAAAGTCCAGATCCTCCGGCCATTTCACATTGAGGTAGAAATACAGCGCGCCCTCGGCAATGTCCTTGCCATAGCTGAGCAGGGGTTGAGTGGCGTCCTTTTCCACGTTGCCCATGGAAATGAACTGCACGCCGCTGTCGGCGGTCATGGGGATCAGCTGCTTGGAATCGGAGTTGCAGGGCTCCAGCTTGCCATAGAGATAGTGAATGGAGGGGTTCTCCAGGTCGGCGTCCAGCACGGCCACCTTTTTGCCCATCTTCTGGAGCTTGTCCGCCAGCAGGCAGGTAGCCACGGACTTGCCGGTGCCGCCCTTGCCGCTGAAAATCGCCACAATGCGCTGGGCCTTTTTCGGGGTCTTGCCGTCCACCTGCTTGGTGTCGTTTTCTGCCTTCTTCTGGTTTTTGCTGTCGCAGGTGCTGCTGCAGGAGCTGCAATTGCCGCTGCAAGAGGAGAAATCGCCGCCGAAGGACTCGAAATCCGCCATATACTTCATGTATTTTGCCTCATGCTCCTTCTGGAGGCGGGCCTGTTCTTCTTTCGTCATGATTGTAAATTCCTTTCTGATTCAGGATGAAGTTCTTTGGCTTTAGTATACCATAATTCCCGGCAATCCTCAACCACCCGTCTCCTTATAACTTTTGGTTATTGAATATATACAAGAAGTATTTGCAATTCCGCAATAAAACCGTTATACTTTTGGTATACGAATTATGAACAGGAGGGACTGCCATGACCTTGGAATTTCTGGTGGAGCGCTGGGAGGATCAGCGAACCATCAAAAACCTCATGGGCAAATATGTAAACTGCCTGCTGCTGAACCGGCAGGGCGAAATTTTTGACTCCTTTTTCAGCACAAAATCCGATGTATGCCTGACTTTTAACGACGGCAGTTATATCGGCCCCGACGCGGTGAAGGGCTATTTTGACGCGATCGTCGCCCGGAATCTGCTGTCGGCGCAGCTGCTGCAAAAGCGTCTGCCCGAAAAGCTGGGCGGGAAATCCGACGAGGAACTGTACGGCATCGGCCCGTTCCATGTAAAGCCCCTGACCGCCCCGGTGATCGAGGTGGCTGAGGACGGCGAAACCGCAAAGGGACTTTGGTTCTGCCTGGGCTGCAACGCCGAAGTCACCACACGTGGCCCCGAAGCCAGCTGGACCTGGGGCTATTTTGCCGGAGACTTCGTCTATGAAAACGACGACTGGAAAATCTGGCACCTCCAGTATCTCAACGACATCGACTCTCTCTGCGGCCAGAGCTGGGGCAAGGAAGTCACCCCCTATCCCGAGGAGGATGTGTTTGCACCCCTGGGTCAGTTTGAGATGCCCCCCTACACCGTGGCGGAAACCGTCCGTCCCCTGTATCGGGTGGACCGTCCCCTGACCCTGACGCCCCGGATTCCGGAGCCCTATGACACCTTTGCAAACACGTTTTCCTATGGAAAGGAGGCCGCACGATGAAAGCACCGGAATACACCGATCTCCAGCTGATGGAGCGTGTTTGGGACGTGGAGACCGTGAAAAAGCTCGCCGCCAAGCGCGCCTACTATCTGGCCAACGACTGGCGGGAAAAGGAGCTGGACGAGCTCTGGGTCACCGGCGAGGAGGCCAGGAAAACCGCTTCCTTTGGCCGCAACTGGGGCTATTATATCGGCATGGACGCCATTCGGGACTATTATGTCACCGCCCATAATGAAAAGCTGGACGCCCTGCCCGGGAAACACCGTGGTGACGGCTGCCTGTTCCACCATCCCCTCTCCACCGGTCTTGTGCAGGAGGCCTACGACGGCAAAACCGCTCGCGGTCTCTGGTACTGCATCTCCCAGGAGACCCTGCCCACCTCCGACGCCGAGGCCGACGCCCGCTGGTATATGGAAAAGCTGGCCATCGACTTTTTGAAGGAAGACGGACAGTGGAAAATCTGGCACGTGGTCGTTGCTACCGATCTCCAGAGCGAGGCCGGCGCCAACTATATGGAGCAGCCCGTGGATCTGCCCGACGAGGAGAACCATGCCTTTGTGGAATTCGGCACCCCCACTCTCTCCATGCGGGTACACAATGAGCGCTATAACTGGCTGGACAACTATCCCCCTGCCCCGGTGCCCTACATGACCTTCGATGAGGATAACAGCTATGGGCCGGAGGGCCATCCGGATCATTGGGAGGTAGAGTGATATGAGAAAAAAACATCTTGACCTGCATCAGCGGGTGCTCAACGCCGCCGCCAGTCAGGCAGTGGAAAACGTAAAGGCCCAGCACACCTATCTCCATGGCCGGGCCGATGCCTCCGGCGAGTGGGGCCAAATTTGGAGCCGGGATCCCTGGTGCTCCTGGGGCCATATTTTCGGACGGATGCGCGGCTGGGATCAGGTTTGGAAGGGATCCGTTACCGCCTATGACAACATGGCCATGCAGAACTCCCTGAACGTCCAGAAAATCTATCCGGAGATCGGCGGCCATGACCCCCGTCCCCTGATGGAGGCTTCCGTCCATACCCTGTTCACCGATATCATTGAGGTGGCCGACGACGGAAAGTCCGCCCGGGGCAGCTTCATCACCCCCGGCGTGATCTTCTGCCGGCTCAACCGCCATGAATATCCCTACTGCAACGTGCTGTGGGAGCGCTACGGTTCCGATTTTGTGCTGGAGCATGGGCGCTGGCTCTATCTCCACGAGCAGGTCTGCCCGGACATCATGGGCAAGCTGGATATGACCAACTTCGCCCGCGACGACTACGAGCGTCTCACCGCCCCCGAGGAAAAGGGCATCGGCCCCGTCACCCTGGGCGAGGACCCCGACGTTACCGATCCCGGCCCGCTGCATCTGCCCTACAGTGTGATTATGCCGCCTCAGAACACTGTGCCGTGGCCCGAGCCCTATGAGACTCTGGACAATGAGCACAGCTACACTCCGGTGAAAACCGCCGCAGAGCTGGCCGCAGAACGCGCCTAATCTCATCCGTAAATCCGCTCTTTCCATTCGGGAAGGGCGGATTTTTTGCCTTCCCCTGGTGCACGGATTGAACAGCAGAACACAAGCCGCTCCTTGCAGAGCACTGCTTCTCCGTGTATAATTATATTGAATTCACAACGTATGGAATCGCAAGCCGATTCCCATCAGGAAGGAGCGTTTCTCATGCCCTACGAAGCCCTAACCGCCCCCCTTACTCTCCGGGGAAAAACTCTGAAAACCCGCCTGCTGTATCCCGTGGCCCAGCCCCATTTCCTCCAGGCCAACCAGCTGTATCCCGACGACCCGGTGGTCACCTATTACGCCTCCCGGGCGAAAAACGGCGCGGCCATTCTTTTGATGCAGGATCTGACCAACCTGGATCAGCGGAAAATGCCTGCCGACTGTGGCCATTTCGCCATGTATGACATCGACGACATCGGATGTCAGAACGGCTTTACGTTTATGGCCGAGATGGTGCACTACTATGGCAGCTACATCACCCCGGAATTGAATTTGGACAACCGGATGCCCCTACAGGTAAACGACCCTAACGTCCCCTCCCCCTATGGTGAGCCCATGAATCCCTTCGCCATGGTTTCCAAGGACGATGAGGATGAAGTGACTGCCGCCCCCGGCGTCAAGCCCATGGAGGAAGGCGTATCCGGTGCGCCCGGCCGCCCCATGGCAGGCGCGCGGATGATGACCCGGGCGGATATGGACGAATACATCAAGGTTCACATTCAGCACGCCCAGGCCTACAAGAACCTGGACTTTGACGGCGGTATGTTCGATTTCTGCCACAACTTCAATATCGGCAAGTTCCTGAATCCCACCACCAACTGGCGCACCGACGAATATGGCGGCAGTCTGGAAAACCGGATGCGCTTCCCGGTGGAGGTCATCAAGGCACTGCGAAAGGCCATGGGCGAGAAATATCTGCTGGTGGTCAACGCCCCCAACATCGGCGGCGATATGGGCATGGATATGGACGAGGCAGCGGAATTCCTCCGTGCCATCGATCCCTATATCGACCTGCTCCAAGTGCGCGGCCAGCATCCCGACCATGAGCGGGTCACGGTCTGCGAATCCGCCGAGCTGTCCAAGGGTCTCAAAGCCCGGGGTGTCAAAACGCCCATTGCAATTTCCACCTATTATAAGGATCTGGATTCCCTCAACAACGTCATCGCCTCCGGTGCTGCGGATTTGGTTGCTCCCGGTCATCTGTTCATCTGCAACGAGCATCTGGGTGAGATTCTCCGGGACGGCAACGGCGAGGATTTGAACCCCTGCATCGAGTGCCACGCCTGCCGCGGTACCTCCTCCACCGGCGACTGGATGAGTCACTGCACCATCAACCCCGAAATCGGCATGGAGCACCGGGCCAAGCGCCTGATTGAGCCCGTGACCCGCCAGAAGAAGATTGCCCTGATCGGCGGCGGCCCCGGAGCCATCAAGTGCGCCATGTGGCTGAAGGATCGGGGCCATACGCCGGTGATCTTTGAGAAGTCCGACGCACTGGGCGGTCAGATCAAAACGGCGGAATATCCCGAATTCAAGTGGGAGCTGAAGCGGTACCTGGACTTCCTGCGCAATCAGGTGAAGCGCAAGGGCATCGCCGTCCGTCTGAATACCGAGGCCACCCCGGAGATGATCCAGGCCGAGGGCTTTGACGTGGTCATTGCCGCCACCGGCGCAACCCCCAAGAAGCCCGATATCCCCGGCGCAGAATACGCCCGCTGGGACGGCATCAGCATCTATGGCAACCAGGAACAGCTGGGCCATCACGTGGTAGTCATCGGCGGCAGCTCCGTGGCTGCGGAAGCCGCCTGCTATCTGGCAGAGTGCGGTCATGAGGTCACGGAAATCAGCCGTCAGGGCCGTCTTGCCTATGACCTGAACCCCATCCGGGCCATTGGCTACATGAATGCCAAGGCCGATCAGCTGGGCGTCCATGTGATTCGGAAGGCCAAGACCACCGAGATTCAGCCGGGCGCCGTCACCTATCTGGACCGCAAGGGTCAGAGCCACACCGTCTTCTGCGACGATATTGTGGCCTGCGGCGGAATGGAGCCCAACAGCGAGGCCGCCATTGCCTTCCGCTTTGCCGCGCCGGAATTCTATATGATCGGCGACTGCCGCCAGCCCGGTAATATGCGCAACGCCATCCGGGACGCTTATGCCCTGGCTATGAGAATCTAACTTCCAAAGATACGCAAGAATCCCCAGACGATTTTGGTCGTCTGGGGATTTGTTTCATTCTGTTCGTTTGGATTACTCGCGCTTTGCCATGGGCACATAGGTCCGCCGCTGGGTCAGGGACTTGTAAGCGGGACGGATGATCCGGTTGGAGGTCATAACCTCCTCGATCCGGTGGGCGCACCAGCCGGCCACACGGGCAATGGCAAACAGCGGGGTAAATACCTCCTGGGGGATATTCAGCATGGTATAAACCAAGCCGGAGTAGAAGTCCACATTGGCGCACATGGTTTTATCCGAACCGGTCACTCGGGCGAACACATCCGGCACCAGCCGCTCAATGGACTCCAGCAGATCCAGCTCCTTCACATAACCGGTCTGCTCTGCCAGAGGCCGGGCCGCATGCTTGAGGATTAGCGCACGGGGATCGGACTTGGTATAAATGGCATGGCCCATACCGTAGATCAGGCCGCTGCCATCCCCCGCCTCTTTCCGGAGGATTTTCTCCAGATAGGCAGTGATTTCCTCGTCGTCGCTCCAGTCGTGAACGTTCTTCTTGATCTCCTCGAACATGGCGGAAACCCGCTGGTTCGCGCCGCCGTGCTTGGGGCCCTTCAAGCTGCCCACCGCTGCGGCAATGGCAGAATAGGTGTCGGTGCCGGAGGAGGAGAGCACGCGGCAGGTAAAGGCCGAGTTGTTACCGCCGCCATGCTCGGCATGGAGCACCAGGCATAGATCCAGCAGCCGCGCCTCTTCCTCGGTAAACTTGGAATCCGGGCGGATGGAGTGCAGGAAGTTCTCGGCAATGGAGAAATCCGGCACCGGCCAGTGGAGAATCAGTGATCCGCCGTCATAATAGTGCACCTTCGCCGCATAGGCATGGGCCACAATCAGCGGGAACTGGGCAATGAGCTGAATGGACTGGCGCACCATATTGTCCAGATCAATGGCGTCCGGGTTGTCGTCATAGGAATAGAGTACCAGGGCGGAACGGGCCAGCTTATTCATGATATTACTGCTGGGGGCCTTAAGGATCATGTCCTCGGTAAACCCGGCGGGCAGGCTCATATGATCGGACAGCAGCTTGCGGAACGCCGTATACTCCTCCTGATTGGGCAGCTTGCCGAACAGCAGCAGATAGGCGATTTCCTCATAGCCAAAGCGCTTTTCCCGGGTGAAGCCCGCAATGAGCTGGTTGATGTCGTAGCCCCGGTAGATCAGGCGGCCCTCCATGGGGGTCTTTTCGCCGTCGATGATGGCATAGCCCTGGACGGAACCAATTTTCGTGCAGCCAACCATAACGCCGGTGCCGTCCGCATTTCGGAGGCCCCGCTTGATATTGCTGTTATCTCGAGGACTGATATCAAAGGCTGTACTGTTTTTCAGTTCCTCGCATAGAGTATGAATGAACGCATCAGATGAATTTGAAATGGACAAAAGCTGCACCTCCAGAAATCGAAGCTTGTTGTGTCCTTATATGATATCAAACCCAAGTCGGTGCGTCAATCGTATTTTTCGCTGAAAAACCGCAGTATTTTACCTCTTTAGGGAAGTAAATTTTTCATTTCGCACAAAAACCGGTCTGAATTTGCATATTCAGATTGAATATACACTTCACAAGCCTTGCAATTTCAGGAGGTACCTATGAAAAGCACCATTGTTTCGGGATTCTTCGCCGCCCTGGCCACCGTCAGCCTTCCCCTGCTGATCTGCGGCATGGGAAAAACCACGCCCGTTCCCTCGCCTGCACCCGCTTCTGCCGCAATCCCGCAGGAAATCATAGCACCCAGCGCCCCAACGCCATCCGCCCGAACCATTCGTGAGATCATTGTCCACCACAGCGATCCAAATGCTGCGGAATCGCAAGCAGAACAGCCGTCCGGCGATTCGTCGCAAACGGTATCCGTTACCGTGGCCGGGAATGTGGAAACCATGACGCTCCACGACTATCTCACCGGCGTTTTAATGGGAGAAATGCCCGCATCCTATGACCTGGAGGCCCTGAAAGCCCAAGCGGTGGCAGCCCGAACCTATACGCTTCATCGGCTGTCCGGCGGCGGCACCCTTTCCGATGATCCTGCCGTCTGTCAGGCGTTTCTCCCGCTGGATCAGGCCCCGGAAAAGCTGGGGGAGGATTGGGATGCCCTGCTCCAAAAGCTCCATCAGGCCGTGGAAGAAACTGACGGTCAGGTGCTCACCTATAACGGTCAGCTGATCTCTGCCACCTATTTCTCCGGTTCCGGCGGCAAAACGGAATCGGCCCAGGCGGTATGGGGCAGTGAAATTCCCTATCTGATCAGCGTGGAAAGTCCAGGAGAGGAAACTACGTCGGACTATGAGTCCACTGTCACCGTTCCCCTGTCGGACTTTTTAGATGCGCTGGACATTGCAAAGCCCACCGTATCCTCCGTCACCTATACGACGGGAGACGGGGTGGATACCATAGTCATCGACGGGAAAACCTTCACGGGTCTCCAGCTGCGCAGCCTGTTCGGCCTTCGCTCCACCCGGTTTGAACTGACCGTCACCGAGGATCAGGTGATCTTTGACGTGCTGGGCAACGGGCATCGGGTGGGCATGAGTCAATGCGGTGCCGAAGCCATGGCCCAGAAAGGATATGACTATCAGGACATTCTGCTGTGGTATTATACCGGCGTCACCTTAACCCAGTGGCAGGGATAAAAAAATACCCGGAGCAAACGCTCCGGGCAGGTAGATTCCGATTACTTATTGGGAATCAGAGAAAGAACCAGGGTCAGCACCATGAATGCGATGGCAATCCACTTGGTGGCACGGGCCAGCTTGGCATCCCAAGTGGAAGCCTTGCTCTTGGACAGGAAGCTGTCAGCCGCACCGGCAATGGCGCCGGACAGGCCAGCATTCTTGCCGGACTGAAGCATGATCACGCAGATTACAGCCAGTGCACAGATGACCTGGATCACAGTAATAATAGTTTTAACCATAACGATCCTCCATTTTGCCGTTTTACGGCATACGGCAGCCGAAATTCGTCTCAACGCGCAATTCGTACAATATATAATACCACGCCGCAAACGGTTTTGCAAGGAAAATTTTTAACGATCCAGCATCACCGGGCCAAGAAGCTCCGGCGGCAGTTCGCTGGGCGGAAGCAGCGGCTTGGGGGGCTGATCTATGGGCTTTAACCGGCGGTAGAGATATTCCACCCCGTGCCACTCGTCCATTTTATAGCCGAAGTTTGGCAAAATCCCCGCGGAGGCGAAGCCCATCCGCTTATGGAAGGCTACGCTTGGCTCATTGGGCACCGTAACCACCGCGCAGACATTGCAGACCCCCTGATTGGAAAGCCGCTCCATCAGCGCCTCATACAGCAGCGTACCGATATGGCCATGGCGCACGTCCTGGCGCACATAGACCGAGCTTTCCACCGTCCAGCCATAGGCCGCCCGGGTGTGAAAGGGATGGGCATAAGCATAGCCCAGAATCTTCCCGTCCTCCTCGATTACCAGATAGGGAAACTTCGTCAGAGTGTCCCGAATTCGTTCCGCAAATTCTTCTACCGTGGGCACCTCCGTCTCAAAGGTGATGGAGGTGGTTTCCACATAGGGGCGATAAATCTCCAGCAACTCCGGAGCGTCCTGCTCCACTGCAAATCTCAGTTGTTTTTTCACGGTTGCACTTCCTGCCATTCAGGGGAAATCAGCGTCTTTGCTGAGCATGCTCCCTTATTTCTGAACCCAGTTGCCGGTGGCAGCACAGGTGAGATAGCTGTTGATGAAGGGATCCAGATCGCCGTCCATCACACCGCCCACATTAGAGGTCTCGCAGCCGGTACGGGTATCCTTGACCAGAGTATAGGGCATGAACACGTAGTTCCGAATCTGGCTGCCCCACTCAATTTTCTGCTGCACGCCTTTGATGTCGGAGATCTTATCCAAATGCTCCCGCTCCTTGATCTCCACCAGCTTGGACCGGAGCATTTTCATACAGTTGTCCCGGTTCTGGAACTGGCTTCGTTCGGTCTGGCAGGATACCACAATGCCGGTGGGCTTATGGATCAGTCGAACTGCGGAGGAGGTCTTGTTGATGTGCTGGCCGCCTGCGCCGGAGGAACGGTACACCTGCATCTCGATGTCCTCGGGGCGAATCTCCACATCATTGGCATCGTCATCGATCTCGGGGATGACCTCAATGGCGGCAAAGGAGGTCTGACGGCGGGCGTTGGAGTCAAAGGGAGACACGCGAACCAGACGGTGGACGCCGTTTTCGCCCTTCAAAAATCCGTAAGCATTGGTGCCCTCAATGAGAATATCCGCACTCTTGAGGCCTGCCTCGTCGCCCTCCAGATAGTCCATGATCTTGTAGGTGAAACCGTGGCGCTCTGCCCAACGGGTGTACATCCGGTAGAGCATCTGGCACCAGTCCTGGGCCTCGGTTCCGCCTGCACCGGCATGAAAGCTCATCAGGGCGTTGTTGCCGTCATACTCACCGGTGAGCAGGGTCTCCAGCCGTGCCTCTTCCATTTCCTGCTCCAGCGCCGCATAGCCTTCTTCCAGCTCCGGCAGCATGGAGTCGTCATCTTCTTCAATCGCCATCTCGCACAGCACCAGCATATCCTCCCGGTCTGCGCACATTTTCTCAAAGGAAGCGATTTTTGTTTCCAGCAGTCGGGTCTGCTTGGTGACCTTCTGGGAGTTTGCCGCATCGTTCCAGAATCCCTCAGAGGCTGCCATGGCATGAAGCCGCTCCAGTTCCTCCCGGGCGGACTCCAGCCCCAGGGACTCGCCCAGAGCTGTGAGCTTCGGCTCCATATTCTCCAACTTTACCTTGTATTCATCAAATTCAATTCTAGCCATAATTTTAACCACTTTCGTATAAAATCCAAAAATCAAGCCTTCCCATTATACAGGAAAAATCCGCCGATGTAAAGCCTTTTACGGCTGTGGAATCAGCGCTGACTGACGCTGTATTCCTCGTTCTCGAAGATCATCTCGTCAATATCCTTCGGCATATGCTCCCCTCCCTTCCAATGCGGCTACCAATCATTCTATGCAGCCGGGGAGAAAAAATGTGTCGAAGGGCGTCCGGGCCGAAAAATATCGCAGCGGCACCGGCTGCGACTTGACAGGAACGGAAAAGTTGGGTAGAATAACCGTGGTTTAGAGATGGGTGGTTTCCTTCTGATTCGCCCGGAAGCGGGCTTCGTATAATGGTCCCCCAGTCAAGACCACTCACGAAAAAATTATCACGAACCAGATAATACCATATCAACCCATTTTGTCTCCTGAGCCGCCGTGGTATCGTAACGAACGGAGTAACTGCCCTGCGGAGCAGGGTTGCCTTGACCGGCTGGGATTGGCTGGTACAATGGTCCTGGCGAGGTGCCCGCAGTTGCTCAACCCACTCCGCACCCTCGCCGCAGCCGCTCAACCAGCCAGGACCAGACTGTCAAGGTCAGTGGCCTGTGATGCAAAGCAGCTTTGGTAAACGGATTCGGGGGTCTTGTATTCCAGCGCCTGATGGGGGCGCACGGTGTTATACTGCTGAATGTATACGCTGATTGCCTTGCGCAGAGCCCTGGGGTTGGGATATTCATTGAGGTAGATTTCCTCTGTTTTGAGGCTGCGGAACCACCGTTCAATCATCACGTTGTCCGCCCACCGGGACTTTCCGTCCATACTCTGCCGGATGCGAAGCTCCCTCAACAGCGTTTTGTAGGCGTTGCTGGTAAACTGACAGCCCTGATCGGAGTTTAGAATTGCAGGCGTCCCATGCGCTGCCACGGCGTCCTTGACCGCCTGAATCACATAGCCGGTGTCCAGGGTGTCGGACAGGTTCCAGCCGACAATCATGCGGCTGTACCAGTCAATAATGGCGG
>OLSL01001131.1_pt1 | contig 25895 bp, 25 predicted proteins | sample 1672511 | NCBI WGS metagenome assembly OLSL01 (sample SAMEA3136694, study PRJEB25190) | human gut metagenome | biome: human gut; feature: human-associated habitat; material: faeces | place: Austria | collected 2013
CTCACCAAATGCCGGTGCGATATGAACAATACCTGTACCATCACTCATAGTTACATAGTTATCGGCTGTAACATAATGAGCTTTCTTTTTCTGTCTTGCAGCTTCAGCTCCTGTGCACTCAAACAGTGGCTCATATGCTTTGTATTCCAGATCCTTACCAACATACTTCTCAAGAACCTCGTATGCCGGGGTCTTCTCAGAGCCAAGTTTACCAAGAACTTTGTCAAGCAGAGCTTCTGCCATATAGTATGTGTATCCATCTGCTGCTTTTACCTTGCAATAAACCTCTGTCGGGTTTACACAGAGTGCAACGTTAGATGGCAGGGTCCACGGTGTTGTAGTCCATGCCAGGAAATATGCATCTTCTCCAACAACCTTAAAACGAACGATCGCTGAACGTTCCTTGACCGTTTTATATCCCTGTGAAACTTCCTGGGCAGAAAGTGGTGTTCCACAACGCGGACAATAAGGAACAATCTTAAATCCTTTGTACAGAAGCTTCTTATTCCAGATTTCTTTCAGTGCCCACCATTCAGACTCAATATAGTCATCATGATAGGTAACATATGGGTTCTCCATATCAGCCCAGAATCCAACTGTTGAGGAAAAATCTTCCCACATTCCTTTGTATTTCCATACACTCTCTTTACACTGCTGGATAAATGGCTCCATACCGTATTCCTCGATCTGCTCTTTGCCATCCAGACCAAGTTTCTTCTCAACTTCCAGTTCAACCGGAAGTCCATGGGTATCCCATCCGGCCTTACGAGGTACCATATATCCTTTCATAGTACGGTATCTCGGAATCATATCCTTAATAACACGGGTCAGTACATGACCAATATGCGGTTTGCCGTTTGCTGTCGGCGGTCCGTCATAAAACATATAAGTAGGATCATCTTTACGGTCTTCCATACTCTTTTCAAAAATATGGTTCTCTTTCCAGAACTTCTCTACTTGTTTTTCACGATCTACAAAATTCAGATTCGTATCTACCTTCTGGTACACAACTAGTTCCTCCTTTTATTGTAAAAAAATAATCACGGAGCGTTATATAACAGGATAAATATCCTGTTAATATAAAAAAAACCTCCATCCTGTAAAAGGACGAAAGTAATTCCACATTCGCACCACCTGTTACATTGTACGGGCTGGCAGTAATAATAAATGCCGATACATGTTCCCTCTAACGGCGGAAACACCGTCCTTCCCTACTTTATCAGGATTTCAGAAAAGAAACTCCGGAGTGATCTTCCATCGAAACTACTAACACCAGGCTCCCACCTTATCCCGGCTCTCTGCGGTCTTCCTGTCGATGTACTGTCTCCATCACAGTTTTTACTTTATTATATTTGCTGTTTCATTATACGGTTATGATTTTCTATATGTCAAGGTCTTTTTGCGATATTTTCAGGGATTCACGGTTTTTTCACGAGTCCTTTTTTTTCTTTTGATTTTCACTTCACAAATCTCCCCTTGTATGCCCAAAATGATTACAGTATAATTAGAAAAATGGTAACTATTCAGATTCCAGGAAATAAAGAAAGGTATTCTAATGAAAAACAAAAAATTCAAACGTATTCTGAGCGGTCTGCTCTGTGCTGCATTTATTGTCTGCCAGACTCTTCCCGTTCTCGCTACAGATGAATACGGTGATCCAATTGTAACAGCAACACCTGTTCCCGAGGAAGTTTATCACACGAATTACTATAAACAGCCTGCAGACACAGATTCTATAGAGGGATGGATACCGGGTCCACAGATTGAGGGCGAATCTGCGGTACTGATGGATATGATAACAGGCACCATCCTCTATTCCAAGAACGCAGATAAGGCTCAGTATCCTGCCAGCATTACCAAAATCATGACAGCTCTGCTCGGCAGTGAAAGTCTGAAAGCAACAGATAAATTTGCCATGTCAGAAACAGCAGCCCACGGAATCACAGATACACAAAGTTCCAGTATTTACGCAGATACCGGTGAAGAATTCACCGTAGAACAGGCTCTCATGGCAGTTATGCTACAGTCAGCTAACGAAATGACTCTTGCCATAGCTGAACAGACTTCCGGATCCGTCAAGAAATTTGTTGAGCTTATGAATCTGAAGGCACGTCAGCTTGGATGCACAAATACGCATTTCAACAATCCTAACGGTCTTCCAGATGAAAAGCATTATACAACAGCAAACGACATGGCAAAAATCGCCCGTGCTGCCTGGTTTAATCCTGCCTTTCGTAAATACTGTACCACCGGTTACTATGAAATTCCGGCAACCAATAAATTCAGTGAGACACGCTACCTTCTGAATCACCATAAAATGATGAACGGACAGGCATACGCCTATGACGGCGTTTTTGGCGGCAAGACCGGTTACACAGAAGCTGCCGGAAATACACTTGTCACCTTTGCCCGCCGGGGAAATATGTATCTTGTATCTGTTGTAATGCAGTCCATCAACGGTGCATATTCCGATACAAAATCTCTTTTAGACTATGGATTTAACAATTTTTCCAGATCTGCAATAAACGCAAAAAAAGAAATCTGTTTTTCCTGTCTTCCGGCAGAAAAATATCTGATCAAAGACTACAGGAAATGTGTTCTTTTTTATTCAATGAAAACACCTTCTGTAGCTCTTCCAAACGATGCAGATACTGCATCTGTTAAGAAAAGTTACTCTATACAAAAAAATCCGGCAGGTCGTCCCCTTCTGACCATCAATTATACCTTCAATGGTCACCAGGTTGGAACCGCCAGATACTATCCAAAAAACTCAATCTCAGATCTGCTTCTCTGATTGTCTTTTGATCTGTCTCTTTTTGCGGAGGGAATCCCTTTTTTCACGGATTTCTTCCGCTTTTTCATCTCCAACATTCTTAAGCGTTTTAATCACGTAATACCTGTCTTCTTCTGTATGCCGGATTCTTATCTTGCCTTTTACATATCCATGCTTCTGACAGAGAGAAACGCTCTCATACGCTCTGGAATTATTCATAAACCAGCGAATCTTACGCTTTGCAGGCAAATGACAGATCGGACATTTTGTGCTTGCTACTTCCCTGTCCCGCATAATTTTATCTCTGTCTGTAAATTCTCTCGACACATACTGATCATGGTCCGGATAGGACAGAAAAAGTTCATCTTTCTTTTTTTTCGGATTCTGATATACATCTACAGAATAATTCGCAAATAATTTTTTCTCATCCACCCATTTAAGTACCATTGCCGTGTAACGTGCATCTGTAAGTGCCCTGTGAAATGTCTGTTCCTTTGGAATAGCAAGCTGATCGATTGCAAATTCCAGACTTCTCCGACCGCCAGCCTCCTCACAGCACATTCCAAAAACCTTCTGAACATCATAATATTTCACCGGCCCCGGAAGCAAAGACAGCATCCCATAATACTTCATATTTCTCTGCAGTTCCATAACATCCTGATTTCCCCAGGTAAAGAATGCAAAATTGTCTCCACACCAGTCCAGAAATTCTCTTATCACCTCTGAAAAAGGACTTCCATTCTCAAGATCTTTATAATCCACATGGATCACTTCATGGATACTGTCATGGATCCAATTATATACCTGTGGTTTTATCAGTCTCTGAAAGACATCTACCGTCTCTCTTTCTTCGTTCATCTTCACAGCACCGATCTCTATGATTTCAAAAGGCAGGCGACTGTTCGAATATTTTTTTCCGCCTGGACTCTGATTCCATTCCAGATCAAAAACAATATAGTTCATACCGTGTTTCCTTTTCTTTCTATTCCGTAAAATACCTGAGGTATTTCTGCTTTTTGACTTTTTTAGTATAACAAAAGAAAGGAACCGATGCAACTGCACCAGTTCCCTTCCTGTTTATAATAATTATATATGTAACTGTTCACAGGTAATATCCCGCGAGGTGTTTTGCCATATTCATGGCAAAATCCCGAGACATACGGGGCAAAATGCCATCACCGAAGGTGATTTGGAATGCATTTTGACCAAGTTACTGTGAACGGAGCGAACAGTAACTTATATATTGCTGCCCGACAAAAACTTTTACCAGACGTTATGATAATGTTCATAGGACATGCCATTTTCAAGGAAATCTCTCAGGAGACTGTCTGTACTTCCATCATCTTCTCCATCCTGTACATCATTGTCCTGATCATCTGGTTCCTCCTGATCTGGTTTCTCTTTTGAATCATCATCGGAATCCTGATTCTTCTCTGAGTTTTCGCCAAGAGTTACTGTAACTGTTTTTTCTTTATAGGAATCACCGTCTGCGACTTCAATAGTAACATCTACTTCCTCGCCTGGCTCATAATACTCAAGACGACTTACCAATTCCTCAATACTACGTATTCTCTTGCCATCAAATTCTGTAATGATAGATTTTTCTTTGATGCCGGCTTTATCTGCAGCACCTCCATCCGTAACCTCTGAGACAAGAACGCCCTCTGGAACTCCATAGTACTTGGCAGCCTCTTCGCTTACAGACATACCTGTGATTCCAAGTACACCGTGATTATCAACCTTATCTCTCGGTGTTTCATTCATCAGATTTTCCAGAGTGTCTGTAACATCAGAAATCGCAATCGCATAACCCATGCCCTCAACTTCTGTGGAAGCAAGCTTTGCTGAATTGATTCCGATTACTTCACCATTCATATTCAGAAGTGCTCCACCACTGTTTCCAGGATTAATTGCTGCATCTGTCTGAATCAGATTAACTGCATCTGAATCTTCATCGCCTTCGGAACCGTCTGAGTTAAGCTTACGGTTTTTGGCACTTACAATACCTGTTGTGACAGACTGTCCATATCCAAGTGCATTACCAATAGCAACTACCTGCTCACCAACCTTAAGATCATCGGAGCTTCCCATGGTTGCAACCTGAATCTGATCCATCGTATCATCCGAAATGTCGGACAGTGCTACAGAAACAACTGCAAGATCTTTGTCTTCATCATAACCATTTACCGTTGCTTCGTAAGTTTCTCCATCAATACAGGTAACAGATACCGTATCCGCACCTTCTACTACGTGATAGTTAGTCGCAATCAGAAGGTTATCATCATTTTTCCCAACGATGATACCTGAACCACTTCCCTCAACTTCCTGCTGGGTTGTGTATCCCTGACTTCCGCCAAATCCATAATATCCAAGATAATTCTGTACATCCTGAACAGATTTCGTTGTAATAGCCACAACAGACTTCATACCTTCTGCAGCAATATCAGATACATCCAGACTTCCCTTTGCTTTCTCAGACTTGCTGTCATCCTTACTGTCTGATTTGTCCTTCTCTTTGGACTTTGTCTGAAGAAATGTTGTGTTTTCTTTTTCAGAAGAAGCTGCTTCTACTTTGCTGCTGTTCCATCCGGTAACTGCATTCACTCCCTCAAAGGAACCTGCTGCAAGTCCGCCTGCAAGAACTGCACATAATGCAATACCTGCTGCTTTCTTTACTTTTTTTCTCATTCTTTCTTTCGGATCATTATCTCTATGTTCATCATTATCATTCATAAATTTATTGTTCATATCTGTCATCAAAATCCCCTCCTTGGAATCTTTGTTGTTTCATTTCTTTTATGTCTAGAAGTATAGGTGGTATTTGTGTTGACTTTGTGGGAAATATGTGACGAAACTGTTAATTCAGAAAAAAAATCCGTCAGACGGATGTTCTCACTCCGCTCTCACAGCTTCCACATGCATCTGGTCGCATCCTCGCGGAGCATTTTTTACTTTATTGGAACATTACGGAGTAATTTCCTATAAAGTAAATAAAGTGCATACTCTCGTACACACTTTATTCTCTGCTTGTAACTGTTCAGTACCCTCACAGTTACGAGTCAAAATGCATTCCAAATCACCTCGCGGGATACTACCTTCTGAATAGTTACCTTTACTTTATATTTTGTTATCTAACTCAGTTATGCCATGCAAGACGCTTTACATCTGCATGAACATCACCTGTCATCCAGTCTACATCATTTGTGATCCAGTCCATGATTCCAAGCTGACGCATTTCCCATTCAACCGTCTGTTCTCTCGCTTCCGTTGTTTCTTCTACTTCCATAGTTGTATCAATCTCATCGTAACCAAAGATATATCCTCCGGCACTCCAGATACTGAAATTACTGTCCGGACCCGGATCCACTGAATCGCCTCTCTGTGCGACCAGTCCATCGTGACGCCTCTTATATTCTTCCTCACAGCCATCTTTAAGCTTCGTCATAAACATTCTGTGACGGATCAGTTCTTTATTTTCTCTTACAACACCAAAATTATGATACATCAGACGCATATCCTTACCAGGTGTGGAAATCCAGTCAAAAGTATCCTGAATCTTTGCAGTAATTACATTTTTTGCAGCATCTTCCTCTGCACTCAAGACTGCTCCATCCTCATTCTCATAATAACCAAAGATCAGATCCTCTGCATTCCAGATACTGAAATTACTTACCTTATTACGGTCAAGAAATGCTGTCAACTCCGGCCATATCTCACCAAGCTTGCGTCGATAGTCATTCATTTTTCCTTTTTTTACTTTCATTGCAAATGCGTGTCTTTCCATAAGTCAGAACCTCCCGTCTGCCAGTAACTATGTACCTTGTGAACAATTATGTCTGTTAGTAATTTTAGCACGTTTGTCCCTGTAATACAAATTATTCATGAAATAAAATCTGTGAAAAATATCGGATATTTCCATCATCTGTCCAGCAGAGCATTCCTGCCGCATCTGCCATCTTCTGTGCATCTACACAATATGCTGACATACAGGAATTTTTCTTGTATGGTCCGGCACTCATGATCAGAATATCTGTCTTTCCCTCTGCCCTCATTTTCTCTGCAAGCTCTTCCGTCATTTTGTTATGAAGAAGTTTTTCCTTTTTATATTCAGCCGGATCATGCAGATCCTCCTGTGTTGTCTGCAGCACCAGAGTTTTTTCATAACTCAGTGCTCGCTGTTTCATTTCTTCCACCGTTCCACTTGCAGGTGGACAGGCAGGATTCAGATTATAACAACCACATAAATTTTCTTCACAAAATGTCCTGTATTCCGGAACAAAAACAAGTTCTTTTGTATCCATAACTGCTGCTCCCGAAAATCCCATTAAAATTGCTTCCTGCATCAAATCCATAAAAATCTCACTCCTTTTCTTCTCGCTTCGCAACTGTTCCGTCCCCTCACAGTTACAAGTCAGCATGCATTCCAGATCATCTTATTCATTTAATATACTACTCATTTCATACCAGGCTTCGCCGCCCCATACAGATTCTCCAATACCATGATCTTCAAATCCAAACTTCTCATACATCCTAACCTTATCCGGAAGACAGGTAAGAACAACTCTTTTGCGTCCTTTTTGTTTTTCTCTCTCCAGATACTGCCTCATAAGCTCACGTGCAAGACCCTGACACCGATATTCCGGAAGTACATCCAGTCCCAGCAACATAATATTCCTGCCATCCGCTTCATGTACATCTGCATCTTCAAAGAAATCATCTGTCAGATGTTCCCTATTCGTTGCCAGCCCATTAAGAAATCCGACAATTTTTCCTGTATCTCTGTCCACTGCAACAAGAAAAAGTTCCCTCGCCTTCTTTATCCGTTCTTCCATATGCTTATATGTACAGGCTTCATTTGGAGGAAAACAGATTTGCTCAATTTCTGCTGCCTGGGATATTTCTTCCATATGGATATTTCGAAATTCATATCTTTCAAACATTTTTTTATCTGTGTTTTCCTTTGACATTTTTATAGCTCTCCCATTTATATTTATGCATGTATGATATACCGTTTTTTCTTTATACTATAACATTCCTGTGCCTTATCTGTGCAGATCAACATGGTTTTCATTCGGTCGCTCTTCACGTTTTTCTTTTTCAGATATCCATCACGAACCAGTTTATCCACATTAACCGATATCAGATTTGCCTTGATCCCACGATATCCCACAATATCACTTGCTGTTTTATACTCTGGATTATTCACCAGAAACAGCAGAATATCAAATGCCACTTTTCCCAACAGATTTAATCCATCTGTAAAATGCTTCAATTTTGAACTAATTATACACAATCCATGTCATAATTCAACCATTTCCCGCATAAAAATCAATAACCCCGTATGTCTCGGGATTATTACCTGCGAACAGTTACGCCCCTGAACCTATGATATCTTTCTTCTTTCAGGAAATTCAAACCCTTATTTGCCCGGTCTTATTTCCTTGTGCAATATATTGCACTTCTTCTGTTTTCTTGATTTTATTATATAATTTTTTATATTATATACCGTTTATAGTACATATAATATTTTATACTACTATTTATTGTACATTATTGTATTTTTTTCAAACTGTCATCCTATGTTTCACCTAAAACTAATTCTGTGCATCATTCTTCTTTCACTCTTCTGGTTTTTTCACGATTCACCGTCGTTTATTCTGATTGCTAGAAGGAATTGGAGATGGATTTTAGCCAAGTTGCTGTGAACAGAATAATCAGTAACACTTGTTACGCTTTGTGTACCAAATACATTCTGCTTTAGCAGACATATTCCACATATATCTGGCTGCATCCTCGCGGAGAGTTTTTGGCTTTATCAGAACATTATAAAGCAGCTCTCCGTAAAGCAAAAAAAATCTGAGATGCACCTCTGTCAACTTGCATCTCAGATTCATTCCATAAAATATTTTTCTCAAATGTTTCACGTGAAACATTTGGTCATACTTTGCTTTCCAATTCAGAGCTTAATTCTCTGAAAAAATCCAAATATTCTCTTTCCACCATATCAAACGGTCGTACTTTATAATCCAGCCTTATATGAAGTTCCGGTTTCTCTCTATTCTGCTTTTCTCCCAAAAGCATCTCCAAATCATACCACAAGAGATCATCGTCGATTGCTTTGATCTGTTTTTCCTCTTCTTCTGTAAGAGCTTCCCCCAGAAACTTTCTGTATATCACATCCAACAGGCTGGATTCCTGCTGCTTATAATCTTTCATATTCTGTTTTAACGGTCTCGGAACATCCGACATATAACATTCGCTGGCATCATGTAAAAGACATGCCAAAATAACCTTTTGGGAAAGTCCTCTGCCTGCTGCCTCCTTCGCACAGCAAATGCAATGTTCGCCTACCGACCAAAATGAACTGACATGCCCATTTCCTCTGCAAAGCATTGAAAGTGCATGTGCAATATCCTCAATCAAAATCAACTCCGGATCTGGATCAGTAGGATCAAAATGTCTGTGCGTATAGGTTGTAATATAACTCCCCATAGTTATACCTACCTTTCATCCAGCAGAACTTCGTTAATGGCATCATATGCATCCTCCAGAGCGTCTAATGCTTCTGTCAGAAGATCTGTTTTCTTTTCTTCAGCCTCATTTTCTTCATACTCAGCCACCACACCGGCAAGTGTTCTCTTAAGCATATGTAAATTTTCAAAAATATCCTTTAAACTTTCCTCCTTTGCTCCTGCTCCATTAATTTTTATTACTTTTCCCATGCTTTGTCTCCTTTTCTCTTTGTTTTTGTTCTGTAGCCGCTTCGCTGCCCGCACGGTACCTGTATTTTATCGCAGTATTTTGTCCTGTATATCCCAGGATTTTGACATATTCATGACAAAACACCTCACAGCATACTCCCATGCAGACAATTTCTATAGTAGTTCTCATACCAGCCAAGTATGTATTTACTCTTTACATACTCTCAAAAAGAGTATAACATAAAAGATAGTTACTGTTCACTCAATTCACAGCAACCAAAGATACTATAAACGTAAAGGCAGGAACACAAATTATGGACTATTCTATTAACACGAAATGTGTGCAGGCAGGCTACACACCAGGAAACGGAGAACCGAGACAGATTCCTATTTATCAGTCAACCACCTATAAATACGATACCAGTGAAGATATGGGCAAACTCTTTGATCTGGAGGCAAGCGGTTATTTCTATTCAAGACTTCAGAACCCAACCAATGATTATGTTGCAGCCAAGATCACAGCTCTGGAAGGTGGAGCCTCAGGAATGCTGACATCTTCCGGACAGGCAGCAAACTTCTTTGCTCTGTTCAATATCTGCGAAGCAGGAAGCCACATTGTTTCCTCTTCTTCCATCTATGGCGGAACCTATAATTTAATTGCTGTTACCATGAAAAAAATGGGTGTGGATGTAACTTTTGTTAACCCAGACTGTACGGACGAGGAATTAAATGCTGCATTCAAGGATAATACAAGAGCTGTATTTGGTGAATCTATCGCGAACCCAGCTCTCACTGTCTTAGATATAGAAAAATTTGCAAAGGCTGCTCATGCTCACGGAGTACCTCTTATTGTAGACAACACATTCCCAACCCCAATCAATTTACGTCCAATCGAATGGGGTGCTGATATTGTCACACATTCAACCACAAAATATATGGATGGACATGGTGCTGCTCTTGGTGGTGCGATCATTGACGGAGGTAAATTCGACTGGATGGCACATGCTGAAAAGTTTCCAGGACTCTGTACTCCGGACGATTCTTATCATGGAATTACATATGCCGAGAAATTTGGCAAAGAAGGTGCTTTTATCACCAAATGTACTTCCCAGCTGATGAGAGATCTCGGCTGTGCACAGTCACCACAGAGTGCATTTATCCTGAATCTTGGTCTGGAGTCTCTTCACGTACGTATGCCAAGGCACGTAGAAAACGGACAGGCTGTTGCTGAATTCCTTGAACAACATGATAAAGTAGAGTTCGTAAATTATCCCACACTTCCTTCTAACAAATACTATGAAACAGCAAAGAAATACCTTCCTTTCGGTGGATGCGGTGTTGTGTCCTTTGAATTAAAGGGCGGACGTGCTGCTGCGGAAAAGTTTATGAAGAACCTTAAACTTGCTGCAATTGAAACCCACGTTGCCGATGCAAAAACATGTTGTCTGAATCCGGCTACTTCCACACACAGACAGATGAATGATGAGCAGCTCGCTGCTGCCGGAGTCCCAGCCGGACTGATTCGCATTTCCTGCGGACTCGAAGACAAAAACGATTTAATTGCCGACATTGCACAGGCACTGGACGCAATCTGATTTTTCTGAGCATGATTTTAATTAAAAACGGAATCACTTTAGTCAAGGTTACTAAAGTGATTCCGTTTTTTTATTAAACGAATATATCCGCTTATGTTATTTCGAATCATGTACTGATTCTCATCTGTGCTTAACTTGATGTGAAATTTTCTCATGCCAGAACACCAGAATCGTAGCTGTCACAGCCACAATCGAAAGTTTACCGATCATTTTACGAATCCGAATTCTTCTCTTTGCATCCTTCATTCCTGCCTCATATAAAAGATATCCCATTCGATCCTGCTTAGATTCCATGCATGCTGCATAATCATCCACAACCTTCCGATCCTTTTCGGACAAGTCCAGATCATTCAGTTTCTTCTCCAACATAAGAAGTTCTTCATTATCCTGTCTGATCCATTCATCTCTGCGATAAATTTTGTCCTCTGCCGCCCATCTCATTTTTTCAATTTTTTTGCTCATGGAACTCCTCCTGTTCATCTTTACTCACTCATAACTGTTCCGTACCCTTACAGTTATGAGCCAAAATGCATTTCAAATCATAGCAAATATAATATACATTCAGTATAACATACACACCCTTGTTTTTCGAGAATAAATACAACCAGGGATCTTGCCATATTCACGGCAAAACACCTCGCAGAATATTACCTGTGAACAGTTACTTTCATATTACTTTGAAAATCATAATTCGCTCTCTGTTATCATCACCTGGGAACAAATCTGATGTATCTATTTCGTCATAAAACATCAATTGTTCCTGCGTCATCAGACTGCTTATATAATTTTCTGAAGGATAGTAAAAAAACAGCAGTAGTTCTCTTGGTTTTTCATAATATGATTCATACAATTTCGCAAGGACTGTGTGAAAAATCTCCACAGAAAACGGATTGAAGAAATAACACCGATCCACATCCACAGGAACTTCATAGTTTTCTGCTCCACATAAAATAAATGAAGTCCGATTCCCAGCTACTGCTGTTTCCTTATTTGTTATCGCTTTCTGATAGATAGCCTCATCATACTCTATACCAATTGCTCTGCATCTGGTCTGATAAGAAAGATAAAAACACACCCTCCCTTTTCCAGTTCCATAATCCAACAGGGTATTATTTTTCCTGATCAGTCCACTGTTTGCCAGTCGTTCCAATACCATGTAAGATGTTGGTTCATACGGATACCGGTATTGATCTGAGTGTGAATCATCCCGGCCGCTTGTCTTTATTTTCAGTAGTTTATCCCACTGTGTCTCATTCTGATTCATTTGTTTTATTCTTCCTCTGATTTCTGATAACAGGTAACTCCTGTGTTTATGTCCGTTCTTTCTCTATACTTTTTCGCATCATGATGATCTCTTCCAATATATCCTGTCTGAATTTTTCCATGTTATTTGTCCGCTTGCGAACTCCAGCCGCCGCGGCATGTCCGCCACCACCAAATTTCTTCAGAAGTTCATTGACATTAATCCACTTTCCGTCAGATCTGAATGAGCAGCGCCAACGGTTCTCCTCTTCCTCATACATTGTAAATCCAAGTTCTATGTCTTCGCAGTCTCTGAGAATTCCACTGATTGGATGAATATCCTCGTAGCCGATTCCTTCTGCTTCACTCTCTGCACGACTGACACATACACAGGCTATCTTTCCATCTAGCAGACGTTCCGCCCGCTCAAGCAATCCAGCTCTTGTCTGCAAGCTTTCCAGAGTGTCATTGTGCATCGTCTGCATCACATAACTATGCTCTACTCCCAGTTCCAATAATCCGGTCACTGCCTGCATCGTACTCATCTTTGCTCTGGAAAGACATCCCGTATCATGAAGAATGCCCATGTAAATATAATCAGCCGCTGTTGGTTTCATCTCTGAAATCATCGTTTTCTTAAGCTTCGCCTGGTCAAGAATATAATACACATTCTCTGCACAGGCCTCCGATATCTTTGTATAATTTATATCTCCATATCCTTCATTGGAAGCATGATGATCGATCACCATAGAAGTCTCTGCGCATTCATAGTATTCTTTTCCAATCAGCCGAGATAAAACTGCGGTATCACATACGATAACTGCGTATCTCTCATCTGTGATATCCGGCTTTGTCAAAGGATCAAATACTCTGTCTGCCTTCACTTGTTTCTTCGGACCTTTGTCCAAGGTATCCTCCAGGTACGGAATTACTCTGTATTGCGGATAATTTACTTTTATATAATGTGCCAGGCCCAGCACTGAGCCGGCCGCATCACCATCGGGATTCAGATGACCCAAAAGGATCACTGTGTTTAAACTGTGCTTCTGCATCATATTCTGAAATTCTTTATCAAAATCAAATGTCATTTTATAACCTCTATCCTTTTCTGCTGAATCCAGATTCAAGTTGAACACATATGAGACTTGGTGCGGGATACTGGTCAGCGTAAGCTGATATATTCGTAACTGTTCACAGGTAACAGATATTCTTCTCAGAATCACTTCTGTCTCCCTGACTCTTTAAGAAGTTTGTTTTGTCAGATATGTTTCACGTGAAACAATTCTATACACATCTCTGTCAGACTCTTGTTGTTTTCTGATGTTTCCAGTATAATAGATTATACTTGGTAAAGCCAGATAATTCTCATATTTTTTACTATGCAGGAGGTTATTCTCTCATGGGGAAACAATCGACCCGAAAAAACAAAACAATTTATCAGATTTGCCGCGAAGAGGCAGGTCTCACCAGATCAGAAGCATGTGATAAGATGGAAGCCGTTTCCGATTCCAGACTCGAGAAATTCGAATATGAACTACAGGATCCTACCCCTTATGATATCATCCAGATGGCCGATGCCTACAAAAGACCAGATCTCTGCAATTATTATTGTTCACACAAATGCGAAATCGGTCATCGCTATGTTCCGGAAGTGAAAGTAACTGATCTGTCAAATATTATTCTGGAAACAATTGCCAGTCTGAACGAGATTAATCCTCTGACAGGACGTCTGATCCAGATTGCTCGTGATGGCAAGATCAGCGATAATGAAATGAAGGATTTTGCATATATCAGTAAAAAACTGAATGAAATCTCACTGGCAATAGATTCCCTGAATCTCTGGGTCGATAAGACTGCCAGCGAGCAGAAACTGAACCTCGAACTTCTGAACAGAGAAAAAGACAAATTAAAATAATTTACATAAAACGAAAGACAGTGAACCGATTCTTGGTTCACTGCCTTTCATTTATCTATACTACAATTTATTATGTCTGATTTTTCGAATACTGTAACTGTTCAGTACCCTCACAGTTACGATTCAAAATTCCTCGCGGAATACTACCTTCTGAGTAGTTACCGAATACTATGAACGTGATGCTACCAGTGCTATGATTCCTACTATCAACAGCAATGGAAAAGCAATATACAGCAGTCCACCAACAACCAGTCCTATAAGAATCACCGGAAAGAATACTACTGTACAAAGCAATTTCATAATCCCCCAGGATGCCTTCACTCCAAATATAAGAAATTTCCCAATAAACCAAATCATACAAAATGCAAATAATAATGATAACATCGTCTACTCCTTCTGCCCTTTGGCTACATAACATTCACTGTGTTGCATTTATCTGATTACCTCGTCTATCTTCTTGATAATGCCAGTATAGATGAATTATCGTTCAAAATGAACGTCTTATATAGGGAATTATCAACATCTAATTCTCTGATTTTGAGGAATAATATGATGGAACTTAATTTTTTTGCTGATCTGGCAAAAGTATCTCATCTTACATACCAAAAAATTCTCTGATCTGTCCTACGATGATCTGCATCAGTCGGTTTCTTGCTTCCACACTTGCCCATGCAATATGTGGGGTAATGATAAGCTTTTTGCTGTCTTTTATTTTTACAAGAGGATTGGTTTCACTCATCGGTTCTTCACGTAACACATCAAGACCGGCTGCCGCAATCTCTCCTGTTTTTAATGCTTCATATAAATCCTGTTCTACTACAATCGGTCCACGTCCAAGATTCAGGAAAATTGCTGTCTTTTTCATTTTTGCAAATGCTTCCTGATTCATTAAGTTTTTTGTATATTCATTTAATGGAGCATGCACAGATACAATATCCGATATGGAAAGTAACGTCTCAAAATCGACCTGCTCATATCCTTCCTGCGCTGCTCTTCCCGAAGCAGAGTAATAAATCACATGTGCACCAAACGCTTTCGCAATATCAGCAACTCGTCTTCCTATAGTTCCAAGTCCGATAATTCCCCACGTCTTTCCGCTAATCTCATTAAAGTGCTCTGCAAAATGAGTAAATACCGTATCATTTACATATTTTTCGTCTTTTACATATTCATCATAATAACACATTTTCTCTAACAGATAAAATAGTAACGCAAATGTATGCTGTGCGACTGACTCTGTTGAATATCCTGCTACATTTCTCCATGCGATTCCACGTTTCTCCAGATATTCTTTATCCAGATTATTTGTTCCTGTAGCTGTCACGCATACCAGTTTTAAATTTTGAGCGGTTCCAATCGTTCTTTCATTAATTTCGATTTTATTGATAACCAGGACATCTGCATCTTTTACTCGCTCTAAAACCTCTTCCGAAGTAGAAAATCCATATTTTACTACTTCTCCGAGAGCATCATATGCAGATAAATCAATATCCTCTCCAATTGTTTTTGCATCCAGAAATACAATCTTCATATCGGTCTCTCCTTTGTTAATGCAATGAATATGTGTAACTATTCAGTAATCACTGTGAAGGTACCGAATAGTTATAAATATATTATAAAAGATCCAGCATATTGTCCAGATATATCTTTTCCCTGACATTGATCTGATACTCCGGCCGAGTCATATAATACAACAGAAATTCCAGGATCAGCGCACTTCCCAACCCCCGTCCTTCAATCTTGAAATTAGAAAATCCCATCGGCAGATAAACATCTTTAATATCTTTCACACTGATAAATCCCGGATTTGTCATTGCCTTTGAAAAAAGATATCCATCCTCCGCCCCAGGTGCAGTACATATATGCTCCCTGCAATCTTCTCCCAGATTTTTTCGGCTGACTGTTTCATAACAGACTTTTCTGTCTTTACAGCCAAACCAGCAGCATTCGTTACACAAGAATTCCACCTTTGCTTTTTGCTGTGCATTCATCTGATTTAATTGTTCAAATCTTTTGTTGAGACGAAAATCCGGCACTACATAACAGAATTCTGCTCTGTCTGTTTCCTCCAGAAATTCTCTGAAATTCATCAGCACCTTTGTGGTCGAAGAAACCAGATAGAGTCCCGGATACTTTTTTTGCAGATAATCCAGCAGTAAATCTGAATGAATGATCACTCCATTTTGCACTCCCTTATTTTCTTCGAATAATGCACAAAGTGCATTACATTTTTGATCCTGTAAGTGTTCTTCTCGAAGAAGTGAATTACTGAATGTCAGCCGGGCTGATATCTTATATTCCTGCATCAGTGCCAGTACTTTCCGTGGATCCGCCTCTCCTAAGGAAGTTCGACCGCCACCCCATATACAATCTGATGGAGCTCCGTATATTGAACCAATTTCGCACCAGTCATAAAAATACTCTCTGTGCTCCCGAAACAAAGGCAGAAAGATTCGATATAATTCATAAAACTCAAATAATCCCGGCAGATGGTAATACGCTTGCTTTTTCATCATATTTCTCGCTTTCATTTTGTCTTGTCCTATGTAAAAGTTTCCTCAATTTTTACAGAAAATCCATATTTTTAATTCTCCGGTTTCTTTTTGTATTTTGCCATAAAAATCACCTTCAGGCTATAATTTGTTTTATTATATCCTGAAGGTGATCATTTTTAGAATTATTATCATTCTTATTTATGAATATATTACCGATTGTCAACCTTCTCCGGAAACATATCATGATTACTCATACGATTCCATGCAACCTGTTCCCACTTGGTGCCAGGCTTTCCATAATTGCAGTATGGATCGATAGACAACCCTCCACGCGGAAGGAATTTTCCCCAGACTTCAATATATTTAGGCTCAAGAAGCTGGATCAGATCTTTCATGATTATATTGATCACATCTTCATGAAAATCTCCATGGTTCCGAAATGAGAACAGATACAATTTCAGGGATTTACTCTCCACAAGACGTTCATCCGGAACATAAGAAATTATGATTGTTGCAAAATCCGGCTGCCCTGTAATCGGACACAGACTTGTAAATTCCGGACAGTTGAATTTGACAAAATAATCATTTCCCGGATGTTTATTCTGAAATGCCTCTAATACAGACGGATCATAATCCATACAATATTCCGTATGCTGGTTTCCTAATAATGTTAAGTTTTCTTTCTCTCTCATCACTCGTTTTCCTTTCTATCTTAATGCCGGATCTTCCACATTGTTCGCCTGAAAGGCAGCCGCACGGTCAATACATGTTCCACATTTTCCACACGGTTTCTCTCCACCTTCATAACAGGACCAGGTCAATTCATAAGGAACTTTCAATTCTAATCCAATCCGTACCACTTCAGCCTTTGACATATTGACAAACGGTGCTTCTATCTTAAGCTGATGTCCGGAACCTTCCCAGATTGCCTCATTCATAGCATTGTTAAATACCGGTGAGCAGTCCGGATAGGCAAACCCGGCAGAATCATCTGCATGTGCTCCATAATAAATCACTTCACATTCTTTGCTCAGTGCAATACTGGCCGCAGAAGAAAGAAATAACCCATTCCTGAACGGAACATAAGTGCTTACCGGCTTATCACCATTTGTTTTTGAAATCTGCTCCGCATAACTCTCCTCGGGAATTTCTTCCGTAGACTGCTGAAGCAGAGAACAATTGCTATATTGAAATATCTTACTCAAATCTAGGAACAGATGCTCTACACCATAATATTCCGCGACCGCTGTTGCTGCCTTAATTTCCTTATCATGTTTCTGTCCATAAGAGACAGAAAGAGCCGTCACCTGATCTTTCCCATATTTTTTAATTGCCAGTCCTAACGCTGTTGTTGAATCAATTCCTCCACTAAAAAGGACTAATGCTTTCATCTTAATCACCTCACCAATTATTTATACTCCCCGCTCGTTTGGATCCCAGATCACTTTATGCATCTGTATCTGCAGCCGCACATCATTCAACTGATGTTCCAGCATAAATTCCACCATCTGTACCGGTTCTATAGAGCCAAAAACAGGACTGAAATAAACATGACACCGACTTGTCAGATCATATGTCTGAATCACCTCCAGTGCTTTCACCAGATCCTCCTGGCTGCCACACACAAATTTTACAGTATCATTTATTTCAAGTAATTCCATATTTTCTGCTATCATATATTCCTCACAGCCACTTGAGGGCAGTTTGTAATCCATCGTAAATATCGGACGTTCCTCACAAAACTCAGACAGCCTTACTGCACCATTTGTCTCAATTTCAACTCTCAGTCCGGCTTGTAGGAGAAGATGTATTAACTCCCTGATATCTTTTTGAAGCAACGGTTCTCCACCTGTAAGTGTCACATTTCGGATTCCTGCTGCAAGAACATAATTTGTAATCTCTTCCGGCGTTTCCTCTTCATAAGAACAATCGGCTTCATTGGCCCACATGGTATCACAATAACTGCATCGAAGATTACATCCTTTAAAGCGAACAAAAACGGCCAGTTCTCCCGCACGTGTTCCTTCCCCGTTAATACTGGTAAATTTTTCTACAACCTTCATCTATTCTTCCTCATAAACTGCACAATTATTCGGTGTTTCGTATACTGTGACACGGTGAACCCCGTATCCCAGATCTATTAATTTTTATAAAAATAATAAGCAAAATTTTCCGCAGTGGGGCGAAATAAAACTTCTTCCAGATGAAAACTCTCATTCAAAAGTGCAGTAACTGTTTCTGTTCTCAAAGACCCCTTCTCATAGATCAGACTGTGATCAAAAAAATCACAAAGCTCTTTCAGATCTTTTTTCAAATCACCAAAATCCACTATCATTCCCCGTGTCTGTCCTTCTTGCTTTAACACCTGGCTTTTGATCTCCACAGCAACATTCCAACGATGTCCATGGATATTTCTGCACTTTCCTTCGTATTTCCAGAGAAAATGTGCTGCATCAAAACTGTCTTCTGTCTTTAAATAATACATGTTTCAATTCTCCTGTAAGTGAAATGGATGTACCTTTTAGCCAAGTGCCACCTGAAAAACATAATAAAATCCATTAAAAAAGGCTCCGCGTACTTTTGCACGCAGAGCCTGAAATCTTCTTGGTCAGCCCTGGTTTTGTTTTGCGACAGGAAGGTACAAATGAACTGTCGGCTGTTTCTACAGCGTAGATATTATACTATCTGATACATATAATCGTCAACAAAAAAAGAATATTAAAATCATATATGTATGCATCTATTTTTTGATCTCAGACTGAAATTCCTTGATATCCTTTGCAATCTCACCACTCAGAAGCAACATACAGATAAGGTTCGGAATCGCCATAAGTGCATTTGCAATATCTGAGAAATTCCATACCAGACTCAGTGTCTGTGTACATCCAAAGTATACCACAAGCGAAAATACTACTCGATAGATCATGTTGTATTTGTGTGTTCCAAGAAGATACTCAAATGCTTTCTCTCCATGATACTCCCATCCAAGAATCGTGGAAAACGCAAATAAAGTAATGCCGATTGTTACCAGCCATCCACCTGCGGAGCCGAGGATTGTTTCAAATGCTGCAATCGTGATATCTGAACCCGTCAGCATCTCTCCTGCCGCATTTGTCATTCCAAGTACTCCGGATGATGCTATCGCAAGTCCTGTGATCGTACAGACAACAATGGTATCCCAGAAAGTACCTGTCATATTTATATAACCCTGACGAACCGGATTATCTGTAGTAGCTGCTGCCGCAGTGATTGCAGCCGAACCCATACCTGCTTCATTAGAAAAGACACCTCGCGCAACTCCAAATCGCATCGCACTCATCATAGAGGCCACAATTGATCCACAAAGTCCACCGCCAACCGCTTTTACAGAAAATGCCATCTTAAAGATCATGGCAATACCCGCCGGCAGATTTGAGATATTTCCAATAATAACAATAATACCACAGATTACATAAAAGATTGCCATTGCCGGAACGACTACGGAAGACACTTTTGAAATAGATTTGATTCCTCCAACAATGATCAGCAGAGAAACCACTGTAATCACAATGCCCGTAATCCCTGTTGGCACGCCAAAAGTAGTATGAAGCGCACCTGCAATTGAATTTCCCTGTGTCATGTTCCCTATACCAAAGGATGCAATCACTGCAAACAGTGCAAAAAACCATGCCAGAACAGAACCAAAAGTCTTATTTTTCAGACCTTTTTTCATGGTATACATCGGTCCGCCACTCATCTCGCCTTTGGCATTTACCTCACGATATTTGATTGCAAGCATACACTCGCTGAATTTTGAAGTAAGTCCAAATGCTGCTGAGATCCACATCCATACCAGTGCTCCTGGTCCACCAGATACCATTGCAGTCGCAACACCAACAATGTTTCCTGTTCCGATTGTTGCAGCCAATGCTGTAGTAAGTGCAGAAAAAGGGGAAACATCTCCTTCACCACGACTTTTGGTGCGTGCTTCTTTACTGAGCGTACTCTTAAGTGCATATCCCAGATTCTTCCATGTCAAAAATCTTGTACGAACGGTAAGAAACACACCTGTTCCAACCAGAAGAATCAACATCACTGGTCCCCATACAAAATTGTCGATTTTGGTAACAATTTCATTTAGCTGTTCCATATTATCCCTCCTCAAAACAAAAAGGAGCAATGTTATAGCAACATTGCTCCTTCGCGTAAATGTATAATCTGTTTACATTATATACTTCTACTCATTTTTTTGTCAAGATTCTTTTCTCCTTCGCAGGCGTTTAACAAAAAGAAATGTGTCAGTATCATAAGATATATTCCATCTGTCTTTCTTTCGTCTTCATTCCCATTTTTTCATAGAATCTTTCTGCCGAAGTATTTCCTGTCCATACGTTCAACGTCACCTCATAGCAGCCCATGAACTTTGCTTCACTTTTTACATATTCAAACAGACTCTCTCCTATATGCTGTCCTCGTGCCTGCTGATCAACACACAGATCATCTATAAAAAGGGATTTAAACGGCACCATATTGTTGGAAAAAGGCTGTTCCTGCAGTTGACAGAAGGCATATCCTACACAGATATCCGCTTCGTTCACTGCAACATATATCGGTTTTTCTTCATTTTTCAAAAGCTCTGTCAACTCGTCTACCGTATATTTTGTCGTGCCAGGAATAAAAATGTCAGGTCTTATGTCTGCATGGATCTGCAGCACCTGTTCTAACAGTTCTGTAATTCTCGGAATATCTTTTTCTTCTGCTTTTCTGATAGTCATTTTTTGCTCCTTTACATAATGAATCCGTCAAGAATCGATTTATACTTCAAGAATAATAATACCACACCAACCTGTCCGGAAAAATAAAAAAATATAACACACATGCAAAATACTTCTTGAAATTTTATAGAAAAAGTAGTAAAACATTAGATAATCACTAAAGAAAAATGCATTGAACAGGTCAAGCCATAAAAGATAACCTGAGTACCACGGAAATTCCGCCTTTGTTATCCATTGGATAACAGGGGCGTTTTTAATATATATTTATATCAAAGAAAGACGAGGAGAAAGATTATGAGTGGAATTATGATGATGATAATCGCCATTGTAGTTCTGGGTGGTGCATACCTTCTGTACGGCCGCTACCTGCAGAACAAATGGGGAATTGATCCAAAAGCAAAAACTCCGGCATATGAGATGGAAGACGGAGTTGATTATGTACCGGCAGATACCAATGTGGTATTTGGACATCAGTTTGCATCCATCGCAGGCGCAGGCCCGATCAACGGACCTATCCAGGCTGCAATTTTTGGTTGGCTTCCAGTTATGCTGTGGATTCTGATTGGCGGTGTATTTTTTGGTGCAGTTCAGGATTTTGCTTCCATGTATGCATCTGTAAAGAATAAAGGACGTACAATCGGATATATCATCGAAGAATATATCGGAAAATTAGGTAAGAAATTATTCCTGTTATTCTGCTGGCTGTTTTGTATTCTGGTCGTTGCAGCTTTTGCTGATGTTGTAGCCGGAACTTTTAATGGATTCTCAGTAAGTGAAGCCGGAAAAGTAACAAAAATTGCAGCTAACGGTGCAGTCGCAACTACTTCTATGATATTTATCTTAGAAGCAGTCGGACTTGGAATGTTTTTGAAGTATACGAAATTCAACAAGTGGATTAATACAGCAGTTGCAATCGTATTATTGGTAGCAGCAATCGCACTGGGACTTCACTTTCCAATGTATGTAGGACTGGATGCATGGCATCTCATCATCTTCGTTTACATCCTGATTGCCAGTGTCGCTCCTGTATGGGCACTTCTTCAGCCTCGTGACTATCTGAATAGTTACCTTTTGATTTTTATGATTGTTGGTGCGATTGTTGGTGTATTTGTAGCAAATCCATCTTGTAACCTTCAGGCATTCACAAGCTTTAACGTAGATGGACAGTATATGTTCCCAATCTTATTTGTAACGATCGCTTGTGGTGCGGTTTCCGGCTTCCATTCACTGGTATCTTCCGGTACAGCATCCAAACAGATTAAGAATGAGAAGAACATGCTTCCTGTATCATTCGGAGCAATGTTAATGGAAAGTATGCTTGCAGTTATTGCACTGATCGCAGTTGCATCTTTTGCCAAAGGTGAAGCAGCAGCACAGGGACTGACAACACAGCCTCAGATTTTCGCCGGAGCGATTGCGAACTTCCTGTCAGTCATCGGACTGCCACACTCTCTTGTATTTACGCTGATCAATCTGGCAGTATCCGCATTTGCACTGACTTCTCTGGATTCCGTAGCCAGAGTAGGCCGGCTGTCATTCCAGGAATTCTTCCTCGATGATGATGTAGATCAGGATAACATGAGTCCATTCTTAAAAGTGGTAACGAATAAATACTTTGCAACGGTTATTACACTGGTACTTGCATATTTCCTGACAAAAGTCGGTTATGCAGAGATCTGGCCTTTATTCGGTTCAGCCAACCAGCTGTTATCTGTACTGGCACTGGTAGCTTGTGCGGTATTCCTTAAGAAAACGAAGCGCAAGGGATTCATGCTCTGGGGACCAATGGTATTCATGATGGCTGTTACATTTACAGCACTTGGTATGACGATCGTGAAACTGACAAAAGCATTCCTGACAACAGGGTTGGATCTTGGAAATACATTACAGCTGATTTTTGCCGTATTGCTTCTGATCCTTGGTGTGTTGGTTGCAATCCAGGGTGTAAAGAAACTTCTTGAAAAAACAGATGATAAGAAAGCAACAGCTTAATCATTATTTTATTCGTAATAAGAACATATAAGAGAAACTGTGGTAATAGCGTGAAGGTTATTATCGCAGTTTTTTTATTTTATATAGTAGAGACAGATTCTGTGCAATTAGAGAAAATGTATAAAAAAATACAGATCAATATAAAAATATTGATAATTAATCCAAAAATATTCTATGTCAATAAAATAGTGTTGTAATTATAATGAGATTAGTCAATGAGTTAGACGCGATTAAAAACAAAACGCACAAAACAGGAGGAAAGAAAATGAAAAAGAAAAAAGTATTTGCACTCATGATGGCAGCAACACTTGCATTATCACTGGCAGGTTGCGGAGGATCTTCGTCAGGTGATTCAAAATCATCAGGATCTTCAGACAGCAGTTCTGTAGCCAATAAGGACAAACCGCTTTGCTGGTTTAACCGTCAGCCTTCTAATAGTTCAACAGGGGAATTGGACAAAGAAGCGTTGAATTTCAACAAAGATACTTATTATGTAGGATTTGATGCTAATCAGGGAGCAGAACTTCAGGGAGAGATGGTTGTTGATTATATCAAAGCAAATGCTGATAAGATTGACAGAAATGGTGATGGAGTTATCGGATACGTACTTGCAATCGGTGACATCGGACACAATGATTCCATCGCACGTACACGTGGTGTTCGTGCGGCACTTGGAACAGGAGTTAAGGATGGTGACGAAGTTGCTTCCAAGCCGGCAGGAACAAACGTAGACGGAAAAGCAAAAGTTGTCCAGGATGCTAAGATTGATGTAAACGGAAAAGAATTTACAGTCCGTGAGCTTGCTTCTCAGGAAATGAAGAACTCAGCAGGGGCAACATGGGATGCGGCTACAGCAGGTAACGCAATCGGAACATGGGAAGCTTCTTTCGGAGATCAGATCGATATTGTTGTTTCTAACAATGATGGTATGGGAATGTCAATGTTCAACGCTTGGGCAAAAGACAACAAAGTTCCTACATTCGGATATGATGCTAACAGTGATGCTGAAGGATACGGCGGAACAATCTCTCAGCATGCAGATGTTCAGGCTTATCTGACATTAAGAGTACTCCGTAACGCACTTGACGGAGCAGACGTGGATACAGGTATTGGTACAGCAGATGATGCCGGTAACTGCCTGACAGAAGGTGAAGATTACAGATACAGCGAAGAAGAGAGATCTTACTACGCATTAAATGTTGCAGTAACAGCTGACAATTACAAAGACTTTACAGATTCAACAAAGATTTATGACAAAGTGTCAAAACAGCTTGATTCAAGCAAGAGTCCATCTAAGAAAGTATGGCTTGATATTTACAATGCATCAGACAACTTCCTGAGCTCAACATACCAGCCACTTCTTGAGAACTATGATGATCTCCTTAACCTGAAGGTTGATTACATTGGTGGAGATGGACAGACAGAGTCAAACATTACAAACCGTCTCGGAAATCCAAACGAATATGATGCATTTGCAATTAACATGGTTAAGACAGACAATGCATCAGCATACACATCACTTCTCTCAAAATAAGAGACTGGTTAAACGGTAAATGAATGAAACGCAGAGGGGTGTCAGAGATGATACCCTTCTTTCATACCAAAGTATGCAAGAGAAGTTGCCAGTGGCAAGTTCTCTGTATCAAGAAAAGGAAGCAGAGTTATGACAGTAGATAAGAATAAATACATCTTATCGATCAATGGCATGAGTAAGTCGTTCGGTAGAAACAAAGTTCTGAAACATATAAACCTGAATGTCAAACCTGGGACCATTATGGGACTTATGGGTGAAAACGGTGCCGGAAAATCGACAATGATGAAATGTCTCTTTGGTACTTATCAGAAAGATGAGGGGACAATTATATTAGACGGCAGAGAAGTAAATTTCTCGGGACCAAAAGATGCACTGGAAAACGGAGTAGCGATGGTACACCAGGAATTGAACCAATGTCTTGAAAGAAGCGTTGTAGATAATATGTTTCTTGGACGATATCCAAAGAATTCTTTTGGAATTGTCGATGAAGGAAGAATGAAAAAGGAAACTGCAAATCTCTTCAGACAGCTTGGAATCACAGCAAATCTGACACAGCCAATGAAAAAAATGTCTGTGTCCCAGCGGCAGATGTGTGAGATTGCAAAAGCTATTTCCTATCATTCCAAAGTAATTGTACTGGATGAACCAACCTCATCCCTGACAGCACCGGAAGTTGAGAAACTTTTCAAGATGATGCGTCAGTTGAAAGCACAGGGAATTTCGCTGATTTATATATCACATAAGATGGATGAGATATTCAATATATGTGATGAGATATCTGTGCTCAGAGATGGTAGTCTGGTTATGACAAAAGAGTGCAAAGATACTGATATGAATGAACTGATATCGGCAATGGTTGGGCGCTCGCTGGATAACAGATTTCCACCTGTTGAC
>OLSL01001138.1_pt1 | contig 25788 bp, 19 predicted proteins | sample 1672511 | NCBI WGS metagenome assembly OLSL01 (sample SAMEA3136694, study PRJEB25190) | human gut metagenome | biome: human gut; feature: human-associated habitat; material: faeces | place: Austria | collected 2013
CGGACTGTCCTACAATAATATTTCTTTTCTTTGCCATTATGGTATTCCTCCTCTATTCCAATTGATCATCGGCGTCAGGATATTTTCTTTTTTGCGCCTTATAATTGTATAGTCTACCAAACGCGCATGGCAAAGTCAATGTATTATTGTGTATTTTGCATATTTATTTGTTGTTTATTCTCATTTTTATATCTATATTTTCGCATATGCGTGATTATCCTTTATTCCTTTTGACTAATTCGCGTATAATGTGTCTTTTTTTGTTTTATTTTCTAACATATTTTTGCATTTTCTTTTCCACATTACAGAAAATGAGCATAACCGCAAGCAATAAATTAACAATAGTTTCTGCCCCCAAAAAACACAACGAAAAAATCCCCCTGGTGATGCCGTTTTGCTCTGCCGCAACCATGGCATTCTTCACCAATGCCGGAGGAATATAACCGGAAGCAGAGATAAGTCCATTAAAAACCGCTGTAACAACTCCGGAAATTCCCACCATGATAATGCTATAAATTGACATGGACAGACCGTCACAGCGGAAGCCGTTTTTCTGCTCCAGGTAATCCAGAACGTCCGCAAAAAGAGCCATCATAACATAACATGCAGGAATCGTTCCAAGGGTTTTGACAAAAACGCCCAAAACCACCACCTTAAAATTACTCATATCTGTCATGGCAAACAATCCGCCGACACCAGACAGGATCAGCCCTGCAACAATGGAATTCTTTTTCCCCATTTTCTTTGCAAGAGGCCATGCAAACAATGCTCCTGCCGCAATGGGAATTCCGCTGATTGCCGCAACTGCCGTCTGTGTGATTCCATCCTGATAGCTTCCAAGGATATAATCGCAGTAATAGCTCATGGATAAATTTTTAAAGGCAGCAGCCATGTTAAAAAACAGATAAAACAAAATAATCATCCACCAGTACCTGTCAGACACCACAGCCTTCAGCTGTTTCTTTATGGACACCGTTTTTCCTGCTTTTTCCTCATTTTCCACATTAAGTTCTTCCGTAACCCGTTCTCTGGTAAAAAGGAATTCAAGCATGATTCCCACACAGGCAATAACACCGATCGTTCCCATACAAATCAGCCATGCCTTCTGATTCTTCAAGAGCGGATACAAAAGCATGGGGAAAAGCATGGTTGCAAACAATCCGGTAGACCCAAGGTTTGCAACCTGAGACGCAATAGAAAGCTTTCCCCTCTGATTGGACTTTCTGGTAGAAAGAGGGATCATCATGCTATGCGCCACAAAATATGCAGGATATGCAACAGCAAAGAAAAGATTATAGGAAATTGCGATCCAGCATAATTGTCCTGAGTCATTTCCTGTCGGAACAGAAAAGATCAAAAATATGGATAACAGCATAAGCGGTGCCGATATCAGCAGATATGGCCTTGCTTTTCCGGCTTTTGTATGCGTTTTATCGATCATGGTTCCCATTTTCAGATTGCCAATGATCACAAAAACCGTGGACACAAGAGGAAGCATTGTAATAAACAGCCCCTTCATTCCCAATATATCTGTGTAAAAACGATTAAGGAATGATACAAATATGGCATTTGCCAGCAGTGCACAAAATGGACCAAGGAAATATCCCAGTGCCAATTCCGGCATTGTAACATTCTCATCTTGTATACGGCTTCTGAAAACGCCTGAAAATTTATGTGTGCTCTTTTTATCCTGAAAAAATTTCATCCTATCTTCTCCTCATAGCAATAACTGCCGCTTCCTTCTGTAAAACTTCTGCCAGACGGAAGTACGATCTCGCACTGAGTTCCGGCAGGAATCTCTGCTGTCAGCTTAAAGCCTCCATCTTCTATAATCCAGCTGCATCGGATATATCCATACGGAGTATTCACATCCCCTTTTGCAAAGTCAAGACCGCCACCAGGCAGCGGGGCAATCCGAAACCTTCTGTACCCGCCTTCGACAGCTTCGATTCCCAGAATACGCCTGTAAAAGAAATCTCCCACTGCGCCATTTGCATAATGGTTGAAGGATACCATTCCACCGCTTCCGTTGTCCTCTCCCAGATTACAGCTGCCATCCTCCCGGAGTGCATCCCACCGTTCCCACATAGTTGTCGCACCTGCTTTCACCTCATAGAGCCAGGATGGACAGGTATCTGTAAGAAGCATTTTGTATGCATCCTCCAGATAGCCATTGTCTGCCAGGGCAAAAAGTACATAAGGCGTTCCGGGAAATCCGGTTTTTATGTTATAGTTATTATCACGGATCAGTTTTACCAGATTTGCTGCTGCCCTCTTTTTATCTTTTTCAAAAAGCATATTATACTGCAGCGGCAAAACAAATCCGGTTTGAAAATCGCCGCCTTTTATATGGCAATTTTCATTCATCAGAATATTCCGATAAGCCTGAGCCGTTTCCAGGCTCAGTTTCCGGTAAGCCTCTTCATCCTCTTTTTCTCCCAAAATCCCTGCGATTTCCGAAAGTATTGCAGATGAGTGTGCAAGACAGGCAGTTCCGGTCCATTTCCCCCGCTTCATCCACTCTTTATAGGTCATATCCGGTGCACACCAGTCCCCATAATGAAACAGCAGACTCCATATCCTCTTCTTTTTCTGCGCAGAAAAAAGTCCTGCCCAGAATTTACAGGCTTTTATATATTTTTTCATAGAAGGATACATTTTTCTCAAAAGCTCTATATCACCCCGGGCCATATATTCGGCCCACGGCACAAGAATACAGGCGTCCCCCCAGTGATCCACAGCTAACGGGAACAGCATTTCAAGCTGCCCCGGAATTTTTACCATAGGGATGATCATGGGAATCCCGCCTCCCGGATTCTGCTCTGCCCGCATATCCTTCAGCCACTTATCAAAAAAACGACTCATATCAAAGTTATAAGCGGCTGTTGATGCAAAAAGCGCAATGTCACCGGTCCAGCCAAGGCGTTCATCCCTTTGCGGACAATCCGTCGGAATATCTACAAAATTAGATTTTGCACTCCATTCAATACAGTCCTGAAGCTTATTCAGCATCGGCTCGGAACAGGAAAAACTGCCGTTTTTTGAAATGTCAGAATACAACGCGGTTGCCTTTAATTTTATTTTGTCTGCCGAAATACCACTTACTCCTACATACCTAAATCCCATATAGGTCATACGGGGAGAGTACTGCTGACTGCCTTCTTTACAGATATAGACAGCTTGCTGCTTTGCACTGCGCAGCGGCTTAGTATAGAGTTCTCCGTTTAAAAGAACCTCTGCATGATAAAAAACTATTTTTTCCCCCGCCCTGCCCTGTATGTCAGCCTCAATCACGCCCGCCATATTTTGGCCAAAATCATAGATCAGCATACCGGATGGCGATAACTCACAGGATACGGGTTCAAACTGCTCGTGCGCTTTTACCGGGCTTCCATACTGTACCAGAAGCTGTGGTTCGATTTTCATTTTTTCAATACCGGCATTATGAAAAGAACTGTTTTCCAGCTTCACAGTTGCATCATAGACTTCTCCGTCATAAAACTCTGCTTCCAGAAAATTTCCCTCTTCTGTAACCTTCCATGTCTCATCTGTGCCAATGATCTCATGGCTGCCGTCCTTATACCGGATATGTATCTCCCCAAGAAATGCCTGACGCTTTGCATAAATCCGGTTCATTCTTTTGTAGGTGTATGAACCCACAGCCCAGCCTCCACCTACAATTACCATAAGCAGGTTCTGCTTTTGAAGATATTCTGTAATATCATACATCTGATACTGCAGCTGATTTTTATAGGAGGTATAGCCAGGTGCAAAATATTCATCACCAACTTTACGCCCATTGAGTTCCAGTTCATAGATTCCAAGAGCTGTAGAATAAATTCTCGCCTGCTCAATTTCTCCTTTTATGGAAAAATCCTTTTTGAAGGTCATCGGTCTTGGCGATTTTTTCCGCTCTTTAAACTGATAGGAACCATCTGTTATCCAGGCAGCCTTCCACTTACTTTCCATAAAACCGGTTTCAAATTCCAGGGAAGCTTTCGCAGTTTCCCCATGATCGTCCGTAATTTCCAGTATTGCCAGATATTTGGTAAAGGGAGTCAGCTCAGGTCCTTCATAAACAAGCCCGGTTTGTCTCTCAAACACTTCCATCCAGTTATTCACAGACAGAATTGCCTTTTTCAGTAAAACATTTTTCTCTGAGCTTATCATGGAAAAAGAAAATACAGGTGCCGGATTGTCTGTAAAGCAATCTGATGACAGATTTTCGATTTTAAATTCATTAATACGTAACATAAGCCAAACCCCTTCAAATATTTTATTTCTGCATATCCATAAAGGATGCCGCCAGATATCCCAGCCATGTAAGAATCGCAAATACTGCATAAAGGATAAATGCTTTCATATCTTCAAAACTGTATAAACCTGAAACCAGATATCCCAAACTGTCAACCTGCGGAATGATACTTAAAATAATAGCCGCCGAAAAAAGCAATGCATTCACAGTTGGTATCAGCATAAGCACTCCGGCTTTGCCGGTAAATCTGTTAATCGCAATTCCTGCCACTTCTGCAAGAATTGAGCATACGATCAGCGGCAGCACAGCAGCTCCCTGATTGTCGGCTCCAAGATAAAACAGCAGGCTGACAACAGATAAAATACCGGCTGATATTGACAGATAAAATCCAAATGTATGATTTGCAAGATGTTCCCTCATAATTACGCCTGCTCCTTTTTCTTTTTCCATAATTGTAAAACATATAAAATTCCAAATACAGTTGTCAGTATGCCCAGTCCGATTTCCACACCCAGAATTGTATTCTGCCACCAGGTTTTTACATAAACCGTTTCTGTATCACTGGTAATTCCATTCATGGCATTGCTGCGCGCTGTGGTATACAGGTAATATTTCAGACCGGCCTTCATTTTTTCCTGGAAGCTTGTGTCTTTTTGGATCGTCTTTGTATTATCAGACATTGTTCCAAGCGATGTTTCTGCAAACGTTGAATGATTTGATAACACATCGCTTCCTCCGCCAAAAATAACATCACGCCAGTTCTGATATTCAGCGCCGTTGATCAGGTCTGTGGTAATCCATCCGGTATAACCCCACTCATTTCTCACGATCTGTACCAGAACGCCTTCGTAAGCTCCACTGTATATCGTTCCGATTCTGTTAAATGCAGTCATGATTCCCATGGCATAATTGCTTTGTAATGCCCCCTGGAATCCGCGAAGCTCATTTTCACGTCCGGCCTGTTCTGTGAGGAATGTAGAAACACCGGTACGGTTCATTTCCTGGTGGTTAAAAGCAAGATGTTTTGGCTCCATCATAAGCCCCTTAGAAGCACCACCCTTACACAATGCTGTTCCAAGAAGATTGGTAAGCATGGCATCCTCTGAATAATATTCATGATTTCGTGCATTATATGGATTTCTGTGCAGGCAGAGTCCCGGTCCCATAATTGCAGGAATATTGGACCAGAGACTGATCTCACCCAAAATCTCGCCTTCACGCTCCGTCAGTTCTTTATTAAAGGTTGCTGCAACAACCGGTTCTGTAGGCATGACAGCCATAGAATAGGAAGCATATGGATTTTCATCTGATACATAAGTTGCTTCGCCGGAATCAGATGCACTCCATTTCTGGGAATATCCGGGAACCTGGTCATATGCAAAGCCGACCGGTCCGTCATTTCTTCCGTTGCTTGGATAACCGACAGAAGAAATACTCTGCAGTCCGTCTCCGTTTCCTTCAATAAATGCAATTGCTTCTTCCAAAGAGATTTCATTCACCAGAGTGTCCCAGGACGGATCGTTAAAATCAATCACTCCTGTATAATTTCCATCCTCATCTGTGGTAATAAAGTCACAAACCTTCAGAGCACCTTCTGTTCCCCACTCAAGTCCTTCTCCATTTTCGGAAAGCTCATAGGTATGGTTGGTAAGTCCTTTTAGCATTTCTTCTGTAGCTGTAATACCCTCTACGGTCTCCCATCCTTTGCTCCAGTCGGCTCTTGTGGTATAGGTAACTGCATCTTCGATAAAATTATTAAGGTCTGCACTCTGAAGAGCATTTTCCACATTTGCAGAATAGGTTTCAGAATCTGTCTCATCAACAGTCCAGAGAAAAGCATTGTCACTGTTTACTATTTCTTCCTCTGTAGCTGTAATAAGGTCATCCGTGCTGCCTGTTTTTTTGGCAAGAATATTATTCAATGCTTCATGGGCACCGTTTCCTACTGAGAAATAATAGTCTCCATTTTCAAGAACCCACGCGCCTTTGGTTCCATTATTCTTTTCTGCATTCTGGTCATAACTTGCCATATACTGCGGATCAAAATTTATGGTTACTTCTGTACTTTCATCAGGCTCAAGAACAGGTGTTTTTTCAAAATCAAGCAGCTGTACAGAAGCCTTTTCAAGACCACCCTCTGTATAAGGAGCCTGCACATAAAGCTGTACAACACATTTTCCTGCATAAGCACCGGTATTTTTTACGGAGACTACAGCGGTTCCTGTGCTTCCCGGATTCACCTCTACACTTTTCAGCGTCTGCTCAAAAGTAGTGTAAGACAGACCATATCCAAACGGATATGTTACCTCATCCTCATACTTCCAGGCTTCTCCTGTAGTAGAACCTTCTGTTGCATCTGCATTTCCCTGTTTCAGTATGTAATCCTCATAGCGTGTTTCATAATATTTATATCCCACATAAATGCCTTCTGACTCAACCACATACCAATCACCTAGGTCTGTATCTTTTAACTCCTTACTGTTCTGTGAATTATTTTCATAGGTATATACTCCGAAATTCACCATAGACGGAGAAGATGTGGCATTTTTTGCATAGGTATCCGGCAAATGACCGGAAGGGCTTACATTTCCGGCTATTACATCTGCGATTCCAAGAAATCCATTGATGCCAGGCTCTCCTGTCCAAAGAATGGAGTTTATTCCTGCATCATTTTTTAATTCGTCGATCTCCATAGGACTATCTGAATTGATAAGCACGATTACCTTCTTGCTGTGGCTCTTTGCCAATGAGAGCATATCTTTCTCATTTTGTGATAAAGCAAGAGGACGTTCAAAACTGTCATCTGGAGAGGAACATTTCATATCTGTGCTGTAATCCGCGGCTTCTGAGCTGTCTCTGGAGATCACAACAACCGCGGCTGTATCATCTGCTGTTTTTAATATATCCTCTGTATAGACACTGACTGGTGCCTCACCTACGAAATATTCTGACGGATTTTCATAGGTTGGCATAAAGGCTGGAACCAGCGCATGCCCCGGAACCTCATTTCCGAAAAAGGCAGCTTTCATTTTATATTTGTCCATTGCAGAACTGTTATAAAATTCTTCCATTTCAGGATTCAGTTCAAAGCCTTTTCCTGAAGCGCTTCTTTTAGACCATAGGACTTCTGTCCGGCATCCTGATTGACTGCTGCGGAGGAACCGATCAGGCCTCCCAGAACAGGATTGGTGCTGTTCAGTCCCCAAAGTGTCACTTTTTCATTTTCCGCATTCAGGGGTAATGCCTGATCTGTGTTTTTTAAGAGCACGCATCCCTCCTGACCGATTTGTTCTGCCACATTCTGTTCTTCCTGAATCAGATCCTCAAGCTCTGAAAACTCAGAATCAAAATAAGAACCATCTCCAGCACTTTTTGTATCCGTTTTAATTGTTTTATAGTTGCTAGTACCAAGCTGGGCATTCAAAAAACCAGCTCTGCTGTCAGCTATTGCTGATGTTCCAAGTGAAAGAATCAGAAGTGACGCAGTTGTGGTTGCCATACCTCTCCATAATTTTGCATGGGGCATTATTTTCTCCTCCTCAATAATTGATGTAAAAAATTCTTCCCAGGAATATATTTTATGTATCTTTTATAGCATATCTCAAGTACTCCTGCGGGAAATTACCCCAATGGCATCCTTTGTGTCCCCAATGGTAAATAAAGACAAAAAAAGCAGACCAGTTTATAGCTGACCTGCTTGATTCAGTGAATTAAAATCATATGTAGCTTTCACTTCAAACCATCCTTTTTCAGCGCGAAAAACTACTGTCCCGCCATATTGACTGACAATATTCCGGATACTCTTGGTGCCATATCCATGGTAACGTTTATCCTCTTTCTGTGTGACCGGCATTCCATGAGAAAATGAAATGTCCCCCTGATAGCTATTGCTTACACAAATGACCAAAAAATCCATTTTTCTGCGTATACTTACATGAATCCAGCGCTTGTCTTTCTCTTCTACTTTAGAAACACCTTCGATTGCATTATCAAGCATATTTCCAAAAAGCGCACTGATATCCATGGGATTCATGAATTCAATATATTTTCCATTTGCCACACAGGTGAGCTGTATATTTTCGTTCTGGCACTGAAGGCTTTTGGCAGTAAGGATTGTGTCAAGAATGTGGTTTCCCGTATGGTTCTGCGCTTCAAAAGCCTGGATATCCTGTTCCATTTCATTCAGATACTGCATTTTCTCATCGGAGGAAATATCAGATTTCAGAAATTCGATCTGATGTTTCAGGTCATGATATTTCTGATTGATCAGAGCAACACTCTGCTCGGACATCTGATAATTGGCATACTGTGCATCCATAGTCTGCCGAAGCATCTGAATCTCCAGTTTATCCTTAATATCCTGCAGCTGCATATGATAGGCATACAGCATAATAACCCCTCCCAAGGTTACAAGCGTCCGGATCAGAAGAATTTCCGACAGGACACTGCTGCTGAAGGGTGTATTCTTAAATATATTACTGATATTACTGAAGAGAAAAAAGGATACTGCGATCAGGGATGCATGTGCCAGTTCTTTTTTCCCGATGTGCAGCCTGAAGTTGCTCTCTTTGTATCTCTTCTCGAAGAGATTTACGATCACCACAGAACCGCTATGTACTGCCAGCAAGAAAACAGCGCTAAAAAGGATTGTATTTCCCGGCGCGATTTTCTCACGGAAATAGATTTCCAGCTGCCATTCCAGGGACGATGTAAATTCTCCGAGAATGAATGACCGGATTGTAAAATAGCATATATTATTCAGCGGCATCTCACATGTCAGATACAGCATCAAAAACAGCAGCAATATGGCAAACGCAAAGCAGGGCAAAAAATAAATTGCAAGGTTTGTGTCCGTCACAACTGAAAAGATTATGATGCAGACAAGAAATACAATCTGCAGCAGTACGGTGATGCCGGCTGTATGTTTCCTTTTATTCTCATAGCCAAATAATACAGCTGCCATCCAGTAACCCAGGGCACAATAATACCCCGGCGCACCAAGAAGCGGCATTTTTTCCATGCTAAGACCTCCTCTGGGTAAAATTAAAGTATCTGTGACAGCTTCTCCATGAACTCTGCCTTTTTCCTTCGGCTTACCGGAAGCATGTTTCCGTCTATTATACAACAGCCGTCTGAAACCCCGGTCACATAATGAAGATTGATCAGATATCCCCGGTTACTGCGGTAAAATCCATAGGGGGAAAGCTGTTCTTCAAGATCATCTAATCTTCCCCTGATTTCCAGGATTCTGTCAGGAAGATGATAGGCCATAATGTGGCTGTGGCTTTCTATATAATGGATCTCCGTTACCTTAATCCTTAATGTTTCCTCACTTGTCTGAATGAGAAAATAATGTTCTTCCTGTCCATCCACTCTTAAAAGAGCACGGTTCAGCTTCTGCTCAAACATATTGTAGGACAATGGTTTCAGAATATAATCCAGAGCATCTACTTCATAACCTTCAATGGCGTAGGTTGCTATGCTGGTAATAAACATCAGAATTACTTTTTTGTCTAATTTTCGGATTTCACGGGCAGCTGTCATTCCATCCATAAAGCGCATCTGAATATCCATGAAAATCAGGTCAAAATCCGCTGTATAATTTTCGATTATGTCTTCCCCGTCCTGAAAAAAAGAAGTCTGTATCTGCTTACCGGATTTCTCACAATACTGTTCAATATATTCCCTCAGCTGTTCTCTATACTTCTCTTCATCTTCTACAATAGCTATATGTATCATGTTTCTCCTCCGTTATCTCTACCATAAAATATAGCAGATAATGAATAGCTTCGCAATTAAAGTTTGTTTCCGTTCTTTTCAAGGTATCCATACAATTATATTATCATTTTGCACATAAATATAAAATACATATATATTTAAATAGGATATACAAATTTCACCCGCCGTAGTATAATATACCCAACATCACACACGGAGGTTTTTCATCATGAAACGAATTATCGAAAATGATTTTCTGAAAGTGACCATCGACGACCATGGCGCTGAGCTTGTAAGTATCTATGATAAAGAAAAAGACAGGGAAGTGATCTGGCAGGGAGATCCCAAATTCTGGGGACGTCATGCGCCGGTTCTATTCCCTAATGTAGGAAAGCATTACAACAACCATTATCGCATTCACGGACAGGAATATGCTTCCAAGCAGCACGGATTTGCCAGGGATACGGATTTCACCTGCATTGATTCCACACCGGATTCCGTGACCCATCAGATCCGTTCTACCGAAGACACCCGTAAGGTTTATCCTTTTGACTTCGTGCTGCGCATCCGCCACATTCTGAAGGGCCGCACTCTTACCGTCAGCTGGAAGGTGGCAAACAACAGCGAAGGGGACATGTATTTCGCCATCGGCGGACATCCGGCGTTTAATGTCCCGGTTCTGCCAGACACCAAGAGAAGCGATTACCGCCTGACCTTTGACGGACAGGACAGCCTTACCTACCTTCTTCTGGATCCTGAGACCGGCACAGCCAAGGCAGATGAAGAAGCCACTCTCAAACTGGAGAATGGTACCTGTCAGATTGATGACCATATGTTTGACCATGATGCGCTGGTATTTGACAACCAGATCACCAAGGCCGGAATTGCACTTCCGGACGGCACTCCTTATCTGGAAATGCGCTGCTTGGGCTTCCCGAACTTCGGCATCTGGTCCGCTTCCCAGGACGCACCCTTTGTATGCCTGGAGCCATGGATGGGCCGCTGTGATGACTGTGGATTTACAGGGGATCTTTCTGAAAAACCATTTATCAACCATCTGAAAATGGACGAGATGTTTGAGACTGCGTATACCATTGAGGTGTTCTAAAACCCGTTTTAAAAAGGCCTTCTGCACACAAACTGCAAATACTGTTGTTCAAAGCAGCCTGCAAACAATATAAAAATACAAAATATCCTGACAAGTGCACTGCCCATTACACAGATTTTATCACTTGTTCAGGATATTTTTATTGTCTACTTACAGGAATGTTTTTTCAAACACGCTCCAGTACAGCATTCCCTACTTTAACAGTAGAATTCTCCCTCAATTTTCTCTTCGCAGCTCCATAAGCCGCCACCAATACCACGGTAGCCGCAAAAACAAACATCATCCCATACTGTCTGTATCCTCTTGCCAGCATAGTATGCCTGCCTTTAAAGCACTTTGATAGCGCCTGCAGCACCGCATAATGCAAAACATAGATCAGCATAGAATAATCTTTCCCGATTTTTGCCATTATCCGGGTTACCACATTTTCCTTATAAAAATTCTGCCATCCTATAAAAAGAAGGAAGATACAGACTGCCAGAAAAATGGTTCCACCATACTCTTCTTCTGTTCCAAGAGCATTCATTTTCGTAAGCCATCTTTGCTCCATAAGTGCCATGTTCCAGAAAACCAGAATACCGCCCAAAAGCAATGTCATTTTCTTTTTGTCAAGACAGCCCTCCAAAGCTTCTTTTCTCTCTCCAAACAGGCAGCCCAGCCAGAAAAAGGGCAGGCCACAATACAGAAAATTTCTCGCATAATAAACATGGCAATAATCTTTTCCCAGAAGGAGCAGAGAATAATTTCCCTTTATCAGGTTTCCTGCCAACAGTACCGGAACTGCCAGATATGCAAGCTTCCTTAAGCCTAAATGTTCTACAATAAATGCGATCACCAGCACATACACAAGCGCCTGTAAATACCACAAATGTGGGGACAGTGGGGAAAAATTCCATAAAATGAAATCTTCTGGCATTCTTTCTTCAAACCTGGCCAGCAGTGCATCTTTTATATTATTTCCATTTTCCAGAGCCAACAGAACCTTCCAGATCAAGTAAAACAGATTAGCTCCTATGGTAATCGTAAGGATTTTTCCAATCTGCTTAAGCTCCCGCCTGTGTGCCACTGTTTCTGAGTAAAAGAAACCAGTGATCATAAAGAAAACCGGCACTGCAAACCGACACAGAATCAAAAGTTCCGCTCCGCTTTGCACCTTCAGTGGCTTATGAATCTCCACAACAGCAAGAGCAGCAAGACATTTCAAAATATCAATACACGTCCAACGTTGTTTCTTCATTTCCTCATAACTCCCAAAATCCAAAGAACTTAACTGCCACTACGGACAACACCATAAATATATCCAGCTAAGTTTCATCCATGGTATTTCATAACAGATGAAAGGGACTAACCTCCCATACAGATAGAAAGTCAGCCCCCTTTTATTCACTTTATTGGTCCGTCCGCGCATTACAAAATGCCTGACCGCATTAAACAATTCACAGTGCAGCTAAATGGGTTTTCCTCATCTTAGAATGTAAATTTATCTGCGAAGTAAGCATCCAGCTCGTCGATCTTAATACGAACCTGCTCCATGGAATCACGGTCACGTACAGTAACCATTCCATCTGTCTCGGAATCAAAGTCATAGGTTACACAGAATGGAGTACCAATCTCGTCCTGTCTTCTGTAACGTTTTCCGATGTTTCCACGGTCATCGAACTCACAGTTGTATTTCTTGGATAACTGTGCATAGATTTTCTCGGCGCCCTCATTCAGCTTCTTGGAAAGCGGAAGCACACCGATCTTAACCGGAGCAAGTGCCGGATGGAAATGAAGGACAGTACGAACATCGTTCTTCTCTGCATCCAGGACTTCCTCGTCATATGCGCTGCAAAGGAATGCCAGGACCACACGATCAGCACCAAGTGACGGCTCGATTACATATGGAATGTATTTCTGCTTCTTCTCATCGTCGAAATAGGTAAGATCCTGTCCGGATACGTTCTGATGCTGAGTCAGGTCATAGTCTGTTCTGTCAGCGATTCCCCAGAGCTCGCCCCATCCAAATGGGAAAAGGAACTCAACGTCTGTGGTAGCCTTGCTGTAGAAGCTCAGCTCCTCTTTGTCATGGTCACGGTAACGAACTTCCTCATCCTTCAGGCCAAGAGAATGCAGCCAGTTCAGGCAGAAGCTCTTCCAGTATGCAAACCACTCAAGGTCTGTGTCTGGCTCGCAGAAGAATTCAAGCTCCATCTGCTCGAACTCGCGGGTACGGAAGGTAAAGTTGCCGGGCGTTATCTCATTGCGGAAGGACTTGCCCACCTGAGCTATGCCGAAGGGCAGCTTCCTGCGGGTAGTGCGCTGTACGTTCTTAAAGTTTACAAAGATGCCCTGCGCGGTCTCGGGGCGGAGGTAGACCTCGCTCGCCGAGTCCTCGGTGACGCCCTGGTGGGTCTTGAACATCAGGTTGAACTTGCGGATGGCGGTAAAGTTGTGCTTGCCGCAGTTGGGGCAGACCACGTCCTCGTGGCTTGCGATGAAAGCGTCCATCTCGTCAAAGCTCATGGCGTCCACATTGACGCTTTTGCCGGACTCGGCGGCCTCGATGAGCTTGTCCGCCCGTTGACGGGAGCCGCAGCCCTTGCAGTCCACCAGCGGGTCAGAGAAGTTGCCCACGTGGCCGGTGGTGACCCAAGTCTGGGGGTTCATGATGATGGCGGCGTCCAGACCCACGTTATAGTCGGACTCCTGCACGAACTTTTTCAGCCATGCCTTTTTCACGTTGTTCTTGAATTCCACGCCGAGGGGGCCGTAGTCCCAGGAGTTGGCCAGACCGCCGTAGATTTCGGAACCGGCGTAGACATAGCCCCGGTTCTTGCAGAGGTTCACGATCATGTCCAGTGTTTTTTCGCTGTTTTTCATTGTATTTCCTCCAAAAATGGTTATTTATGGGGTGAAAACTCATTATACACGGTTCTGACCCAAAGGTCAAGCTTCTTCCATGCGGAAGGATTCTCCCAAATCGCCGATCATCATTTCGTACACCTGACTCCCGATATCCACGGTGGTCTTGCCCTTCAGGTTCTCCGCCGGGATCACGTCCAGAAGATGCAGCTCCACGTCGGTGGGCTTCAGATGGGTGACGTTGCGGAAGATCTGCCGGGTGTTCTGGATGGTGCATACCACGATGGGGACATTCGCCTTCTGGGCAATCTTGAACACGCCGCTGCGGAAATGGTGGAGCTTGCCGTCCTTGCTGGTGTAGCCCTCGGGGAAGACGGCGACGGACGCTTCGTCGTCCTTCAGCAGCTGGATGCACTTGATAATGGTTTTCAGGGCAGCGCGGTCATTTTCACGGTCACATTGGGGACTATCAGATCCGCCTTGCTGCACAGACTATACATAGCGGGCACCATGTCGGCCCCCAGGCCGCTGTACAGCCGCCCTCCGTCGCCCAGCACCGGGTCCACGACCTTGAACGCGCGGGGCCACAGCTCAAACGCCTGTTCTACGAGCTTTGCCTGCGCGGCGTCCGCCAGATAGCCCGAGTAGATGCAGTCAAATTTCACGCCCAGCCGATGATAATGTTCCAGTGTCGCGGGGCCGTAGCCGGGGTTGGCCAGCTTAGCCGGGGTGCCTAAGCCCCCCGTGTGGGTGGACAGCACCGCCGTAGGCAGTGCCACGGTCTGCACGCCCAGCGTCGAGAGCACCGGCACGATGACCGACAGCGCCGCCCGGCCAAAGCCCGGCAGGTCATGGATGGCTAATACGGTTTTCGGCGTGTTGGTCATGCTGCGGCCCTCCCTCTGCATTTTTTGAGTTCTCATTGATTCTACCATAAAACCCACCGCAAAAAAAGCCGTATTCGGGCGATTGTTCCGTTTTGTTTGGTTTTTGGGCAAAGAGAACAAAAACCGCCCGCGTCTCCGCGAGCGATTCATTCTATTTCATGGTTATCATCCACAAAAAGCCCCTGCTGATTGGTTCAGCAGGGGAGATTTCGCAAAGTTGATGCTTTTACAGCACGCGCACGCGGATGGCGGGTTCAATCGCACCCAGCTTGACGGCGAGGTCATCGGTGACATTGCCCGTCACGTCCAGCAGGGTATAGGCGACATCCTTTTTGCCCTTGTTCACCATATTTTCAATGTTCAGGTGCGCTTCGGTCAAAATGCCCGTGATGGCCGAGATCGCGCCCGGAGCGTTCTTGTGGATGATGCAGATGCGGCGGCCTCCCACACGCGGCTGGCTGACATCCGGCAGGTTGACGCTGTGGGCGATGTTGCCGTTTTTCAGGTAGTCGCTCAGCTCGGCGGCGGCCATCACGGCGCAGTTCGTCTCGCTTTCCGGCGTGCTGGCACCCAGATGCGGCGTGCAGCAGACGCCCTTGACGCCCAGCAGTTCCTCGGTGGGGAAGTCGCAGAAATACTGCGCGACCTTGCCGCTGTTCAGTGCGTCGAGCAGTGCTGCGTTGTCCACCAGCTCACCGCGGGCAAAGTTCAGCACGCGCACGCCGTCCTTGCACATCGCCAGCGTCTGGGCGTTGATGGTGTGGCGGGTCGTAGGCAGGTAGGGGACATGGATGGTCAGGTAGTCGCAGCGGGGCAGCATATCGCCCAGCGTGACACAGTGCTGCACACTGCGGGACAGGCTCCACGCAGCATCGATGGAAATATACGGGTCATAGCCCAAAACCTCCATGCCCAGCGCGACGGCGGCGTTGGCCACGCGCGCACCGATGGCACCCAACCCGATGACGCCCAGCGTCTTACCGCGCAGCTCGGGACCGACGAAGGCTTTTTTGCCCTTCTCCACGTCCTTGGCAATCGTGTCGCGACCCTTGAGGGTCTGCGCCCAGTTCACGGCGTCCACCAGATTGCGGCTGCCCGCGACCAGCGCACCGACGACAAGCTCGGCCACGGCGTTGGCGTTGGCGCCCGGCGTGTTGAACACAACGATGCCCTTGTTCGTGCAGTCCTCCACGGGAATGTTGTTCGTACCGGCACCTGCACGGGCGATGGCCAGCAGGCTGTCGGGCAGCGGGGCATCGTGCATATCGGCGCTGCGCACCAGAATGCCCTGCGGTGCAGCGGCCTCGTTGTCGATCTCAAACTGGTTGGCGGGCAGCTTGGCCAGACCCACCGGCGAAATGGCGTTCAATGTTTTGATGGTATACATATATCGTTACTCCCTGTTCCCCTTATTTTGCGCCGTAGGGGCCGGGCATGCCCGGCCCTCAGCCTTACGCAGTGACCCTCTCACGGGTGGCTGCCACAGTGCCGCGGGCCGGACACACCCGACCCCTGCTGTGCAGCAGCTCAATGCTCCCTGCGGAACTTCTCCATAAAGTCGACCAGCTTGTCGATGCCCTCGGCAGGCATGGCGTTGTAGATGGACGCACGCATACCGCCCACCAGACGGTGACCCTTCAGGTTGACGAAGCCTGCCTCGGTGGCCGCGGCACAGAACGCCTTGTCGGTGTCGGCGTCGGGGCTGGTGAAGGTCACATTCATCATGCTGCGGTACTTTTTCTCAACGGGATTCTTGTAGAAGTCCTGCCCGTCGAGGTAATCGTACAGCACCTTGGCCTTGGCGGCATTGCGCTTCTGCATGTTCTCCAGGCCGCCAATCTCGTTCTCAAGGTAGTTCATGACGAGGCCGGTCATGTAGATGCACCAGCACGGCGGGGTGTTGTACATGCTGTCGGCGTTCAGCAGGGTCGTGTAGTTCATCATCGTGGGGATCTTGTCGGGGGTCAGGCCCTTGGCGGCCTTGCCCAGCAGGTCGTCACGCACGATGGCCACAGCCATACCGGCAGGGGCAATGTTCTTCTGCACGCCGAAGTAGATGACGCCGTACTTGCTGACGTCCACCGGCTCGGAGCAGATCATCGAGCTCATATCTGCCACCAGCGGGATGCCGTCCACCTGCGGTACATCGACATATTTTGTGCCGAAAATCGTGTTGTTCTGGCAGATGTGGATATAGCTGGCGTTCGGGTCATAGTCGATGGCCGCGACGTCGGGGATGTAGGTAAAGTTCTTGTCCTTGCTGCTGGCGGCAATGCGGGCCGTGCCGAACTTGGCGGCCTCCTCGGCTGCCTTCTTGCTGAAGTTGCCGGTCACAAGATAATCCGCCGTGCCGGTGGTCATAAAGTTCAGCGGTACCATCGCAAACTGCTGGGTCGCGCCGCCCTGGAAAAAGCCCACCTTATAATTGTCGGGAATGTTCAGTACCCGGCGCATGGCGGCCTCGGTGTTGGTGATGATCTCGTCAAACCATTTACTGCGGTGGCTCATCTCCATCACGCTCATGCCGGAGCCGTGGTAGTCCAGCAGCTCTGCCTGTGCGGTTTTCAGAACAGCCTCCGGCAACATCGAAGGGCCGGCGCTGAAATTGTAAACTCTAGCCATCTTTATTTCCTCCTACAGTAAATCAAATGCGACCCGCCGACGGCGGATCGCATCTGCCGCGCCGTTGCGGTATGCCAATATTATAGGAGCTTTGCCCCCCTGCGGGCAAGCGGACAAAATACCGAAAAAAGCCGAAAATCGGGGATGTGTTTTTGTATTGTGACTAATTGTTTTTGTGGCGGAAACACTATATAAGACATTTGTAAAAGATTTTTGCCGTCATTGTCAAATTCCGGGCACAAAATTTGTGCAATATTTTGTCTTGCATTTATATCTACCACAGATGTAAAATATATTCAGTTCGTTCTGCCACATTTGTAAAATATCGAACTTATTCTTCCTCGCTCTGTAGGGGCCGCACATGTGCGGCCCGCAGCTGTAAGGTAAACGGTCATTTGCGGGAAGGCCGCGGGCCGGGCGCTTGTCGGTGCACAACGAGCGCCGACAGTTTGCAAGCAAACACGCTCGTGCGGTTGTTTGCCCCGCAGGGGCAAACATTGTTCGCGCCCCGGTTTCGTTCCACTCAACCGTGGTCCTACGCTCACAGCCCCGCAATGCCCGGCCCCTACAACTCAGTTGGGCAGCTCCAACGCATCCACCCGCCAGCCATTCTCCGTCGGCACCAACCGCACCGTCGTTACAGTGGCTGTATCGGGCACAATCGTCTCCTCCCCTGCCCAGCCTTTAAAATCGTCGCTCTCGCAGGTCAGCGAGAGCTGCCAGAATGCAAGGCTGCCGTCGGGCTGCAGCTCCGGCTCGGTGAAAAGATGCCCGCAGTAGGCGATGTTGCCGCCGCGGTCACCGTCCAGCGTCAGGATAGTGTCATTTTCGCCCTCGGCAAAAGGTGCGGGGTCCATGCTCAGCATATCGTCCACCCAGACATCGGAGTAGACCGTGTGCAGAAAGCTGCCGAACTCCGAGAACTTCGTGTAAAACGCGCCATCCGCCGCGCGGTAGTTGAAAAACCCAACCGGCTCGTCCAGTTTCTCATAGGGCAAAAAGCCCGCGTGCATCCCCCACCAGTGATACTGGAAGTAATACGCCGAGGCCAGCGCGGCCCGGGCCTGCTTGTCCAGCGACGCGGGAACATCGCAGACTTCGGTGCGGTCATAGTAGCTCTCGACCCACGGTGCATTGACCGTGACCGTCACCACATTGTTCATGGGCAGGGTGTAGGGGTCGGCCTGTACTTTCAGGGCCCAGTAGCACCCAATGGCGCGGCTGTATTTGTCCTGCCAGTCCGGGTTCAACTCCTTTAAGTTTTCCACCGTGGTGTGGAAAATCTCCGCTGCTTCTTCCAGCGTCTTTGCATTATAGCAGAGCGTCACGCCGTCCGTGGGCCATGTGACCTGTTCCTGCGGTTGCGGCTTATGCGGAGCGCTGAACGTGTAGTCCGGCATCGTGCAGCCTGCACCGTCCCGCCAATCGCCAAACGACACCTCATCGTACACCGCCATCGTCGGCGCAGGCGTCGGGGACGGGGTGGCCGTCGGCTCCGGGGTCGGCTCTGCCGTAGGTGCGGGCGTTTCCGTCGGCACGGGGGTTGCCGACACGCTGTCCGCCGGGGCGGCAGAACAGGCGGTGAGCAAAAAGGCAAGAGAGGAAAGAATTACAGCGTACTTTTTCATGACACACACCTCCTACTAAAGGCACCCGTAGGGGCCGATGCTTGCATCGGCCCGCAGGCTCTCCCATAAGCGACTGTTTTCCTTTAAGCCGCGCGGAGCGGTCAAGACCGCTCCCTACAAAGCAGGCGTGAACGGCAGGTTGTAGGGGTCGATGTTCGCATCACCCCGCAGGCGGATGCCTTGTAGGGGCCGCACATGTGCGGCCCGCAGCTGTACGGCAGACGACCTCCTGCGGGAAGGCCGCGGGCCGGGCATGCCCGGCCCCTACCGTGCGGCAGATTGTAGGGGGCGCTGTCCGCATCAGCCTGCGGGGCATCGGGGACGCCGCTCCCTACATTTACCGTTTTTTCAGCTGCTCCTCCAGCCCTTCACGCGGCGTCACGTAGACCGTCGTGTAGACCTCGTACAGCACCATGCCCGGTTTCGCCCCGTTGGCCTTCCATATATTTTTGACCTCGGTGGTGTCCACGGCGACCTTTGCACCGCCGTTCTGGCTCGAATGCAGGACGGCCAGCTCGGCGGCCTCCTGTTTGGTCGTGTCGGGGATGTCCTCTCCGCGGCTCATAACGACGCAGTGGCTGCCGGGTGCCTTCTGGACGTGGAACCACAGGTCCTTGCCGCGGGCGGTGTGCAGGGTCAACTTATCGTTCTGCAGGTTGTTGCGCCCCACCAGGATCTCAAACCCGTCGCTCGAGGTATACCGCAGGAAGTCCGCGGGCTTCTGCTTGCGGTCCCGCTGCTTGTAATACTTTAAGTAGCCCTGGCTTTTCAGCTCGGCGCGGATCTCGTTCAGCGCCATCTCACCGGGGGCGCTCTCCACCTCATACAGCACCGTGCGCAGATACTCGATCTCGGCCTCGCCCTCCACCAGCAGCTTTTGCAGCATGGCGTGGGCGGTCTGCTTCTTTTTATAATCGCGGAAATACTTCTGCGCGTTCTCGTTGCCGCCCAGACGCGGGTCCAAGCGTATGGTCACATCCTCGCCGGTGTAGTAGTTCTGCACGGTCACCTGCCGGTCACCCTTGTGGATGGCCCAGAGGTTCGCCTGCAAAAGCTCGCCGTACAGGCGCAGCGTGTCGGCCTTGGCGGACTGGCTCAGTTCCTCCTTCCGCGCGGCCTGCTTGCGGACGGCGCGGTCATACATATTGTGGACGGCCTTGTACAGCTCGCGGCTTTTCTGGCGCAGGCGCTCGGCGCGGTCCTTCGTGGCGTAGTAGTCCTCGAGCATCTCGCTGTAGGACGGATACCGGGTCAAAATCGCCGCGCTGCCGTACTGCTGCGGCACAAAGAAGCTGAACTCCACGGGCTTCGGTGCGCCGTCCGGCTGGGGCAGACGCACCGCGGTGGGCGTGCCGCCGTGGGCGTGCTCGTCCTTCAATTCGTCGATGGCCGCGGCCAGCCCGGCCTTCTCCTCGGCGGTCAGGTCGAAGGCCAGCGCGGGCGTTTCCCCCAGCGCGCGGCAGACGGCCTCCCGCACGACGACGGGGCCGACGCCCGCCACCGTCTTGCCCAGCGCCTGTGCAACGGGCAGATCCTTCTCGCACGCAGCGGCCACGATGGCGGCGGCGCTCGTCTCCAAAAAGTCAGGCCGCGCGGGCTTGGGCGGCAGCGTGTAGGCCAGACCCGGCAGCAGCTGGCGGACCTCGCTGTCGTCAAAGTCCACCCGCTTGAGGGCATCAATGATGCGCCCGCCCTGCACGAGCACCAGATTGGAGTAGCGGCCCATCAGCTCGACGGCCAGCGTGTTCGTGACCAGGTCGCCCATCTCGTTCGTGCAGCGGAAGTCAAAATAGATGATGCGGTCCCCCGGCTCGCGGCGCAGCTCAATGAGCCGCCCGCCGGTCAGGTGCTTGCGCAGCAGCATACAGAAGCCCGGCGGCGTGAGCGGGTTCTCGAAGCTCTCCTTCGTCAGGCAGACGCGGGCCGAGCCGCTGCGGGCCGACAGCAGCAAACGGTGGGTCTCGGTGCGGGTGCGCAGCGTCATGAGCACCTCGTCGCGGGTCGGCTCAAAGATTTTGTCGATCTTGGCATCGAGCAGCGTGTTTTTCAGTTCACCGGCGACCAGCGCCAGCGTTGCGGCATCAAGGGACATGGGAATGGCTCCTTATTATAATAGGTAGGAATACGGATCAGCATCAGCCTCGGCGTGGGCGACGGTGAGGGCCGGGAACTGCTTTTCCAGCTGGACGGCCAGCACATCGGCAATGGCGTGCTCGGTGCCCCAGTGGCCCGCGACCACAAGGCCGATGCCCTTCTGCCTGGCCAACAGCGCAATGTGGTGGGCTGCCTCGCCGGTGACAAGGCAGTCCGCGCCGCGCGCGATGGCTTCCTCTAAGTAACTGCCGCCCCCGCCGCTGACCTCGGCCAGGCAGGTGACAGGCTTTTGGCCGTTCACGTACTTGACGCCGCTGTGCAGCGTGGCGACGCAGAATTTGGCCAGCGCCTCCACCGTGGTGGGCATCGTGGTGCCGATGCGCCCGCAGCCTTCGGCGAAGCTCTCGCGGCCCTCGGCGGCGATGCCGAGGATGTCGCAGAGTGTATCGTTGACGCCGCCCGGGGCCGCGTCAAGGTTTGTGTGCATACAGATGGCCGAGATGCCGTTTTTCATCAGCAGGGCGGGCACATCATCGGCAGCCAGCGTCCTGAGCGGATGGAAGATGACCGGGTGATGGCTGACAATAAGCTGGCAGTCGTTTTCGACAGCCTCCCGCACGACGGCGGGGGTGATGTCCAGCGTGGTCAGCACACCGTCCACGGGCTGACCCGCATCGACGAGCAGGCCGACGTTATCCCAATCCAATGCCAGCTCCTGCGGGGCCACCGCCCGCAGAAAACCCAAAATCTGCTGTACGCTTACTGACATGTTTTTACCTCCTGATGGATTCTGTTTTACCGCAGGCTTGCGGAAATTGCCCGTCTGCGGGTGCCTGATTTGACGCTGCGGGCCGGGCATGCCCGGCCCCTACGGCGTGGCGGAAAGTAGACGAGTAATATAGGCAACGTGCCCGGGAGGGATAAATCCTTCCCCTACAAATCACGGTACCGGGTGCTTGTAGGGCGGCCAGCCCTCTGGCCGCCGTGGCCGTTTACGGTTGTGCGCAGGTGATTCATCACGGCTTGGACAAATGCTCCAATTCCGCAATCAGTTTTCCTACAGCCTCGTTTTCTTCCCCCTCCGGCAGACCCAAACGGTACTTTTTCAGCTTCTCATTCTGCACGGCGTAATATTCGCTGCACCCGGGCTGGCCGTTCGTCAGGCCGGTCAGGCAGAACAGCCCGTCCGGCTCGCGGGCGGCACCCGTGTACTGCGCGTTCATGACGGCGTACCACCGGCCTGCGGCTTGGCAGAGGGTCTCGGCCCGCAGTGCAAAGCCGCGGCGGGCCAGCCAGCGGCGCAGGATGCTGTGCTTCGTCGCGGGGACCAGCACCAGATTGTACCGCGCATCGAACACCCAGGGCGCTGCCTCCAGAATCTCAATGATCGTCTCCGCGCCCATACCAGCGATGATGATGTCATCCGCCTCGCCGGGTTCTAAAACCGAGAGCCCGCTGCCCAAGCGGCACTGCACCTTATCCCCGTAGGGCGCGCAGGTCACGCGGGCCTTTTCCAGCGGGCCGGGGCGCAGGTCGCAAGCCAAAACAAGCGGGCAGCGTCCGCTGCCCGCCAGTGCGGCGCTTAATTTGCCGTGATCGCAGCCGATGTCCGCCGCCGCGTGCCCCGGACGTACAAAATCATAGGCAGCGGCCAGGCGGGCATCGAGCCGCGGCGCATTACAGGTGTGCAAAGTAGTCGTTCAGCTCGTCGACGAGCTCGTCGGCGTCAACGCCGTGGACAGCACAGGCCTCCTCGACGGTCTCACCATGGGAGGCCATGCAGCCCAGGCAGTGCATACCGGTGGACAGGAAGATGGGCACGCAGCCCTGGGTGGGGTCGTTGTTCAGGATCTCGGCGATGATGGTATTCTTCGTAACAGTCATGAGAGTGTCTCCTTTATAATAGTGTAGGCAGATTTATGATACCGGCTGCCAGCTTGCGTATAGGCTATAGCCCTGCAGCAGGGTCAACAGTGTACAGGCGGTGACGGCCAGTGCCGCCCCGCGGGAAAGGTCGCGCCGCGCACAAACGCTGCGGTTTCCCTTGACGAGCAGAAGCGCCAGCGGCAGCACGGGCAGCCAGTAGCGGCCCTGCATACCGAACAGCGTTTCATAGTTGATGGGCGTCCAGTTCAGCGCCACGACGAGCGACGCCACCGCAACGCAGAGGATGATGCCCAGCACGCCGAAACCGGTGCGGCGGCCCAGCAGCGGCTCATCCGGTTCGTCCTGCACCGGCAGGGCTGCCGCCAGCAGCGCCAGCACCAGCCCGACGCCCAGCAGCCAGCTGACGTCGATGCGGTAAACGATCGGCTCCCCCAGCGTCGTGCCCAGAATGCCCTGCAGCCAGAGTGCGCCCTGCGCGGGGATCGTGCGCAGCAAGAGCTTCGCCGTGGCGGGCAGGTTGCGGCAGATGTACCCCAGCGAGAACGTCCAGATGGAATCGCCGTTGGGGTTCGTCATCAGCAGCTGGTCGGGGGCCAGCCCGCCGCCCATGCGGGACAGTGCAAGCACCCCGCCGACGACGGCCAGCACAACGGCACAGGCCAGCGCGCCCTTGAACAGACGCAGCTTTTTGGCGTCATTCTGTACTTTTCCATACAGCCAGCGCACCAGCGCCAGCAGCAGAGCAACACCCACCGCGCCGACGGCCAGAAGCATTTGATTCATGTCGCGGGCGGCATAGGCCAGCTCACCGAGGTTGGCGGAGAGCCACAGGCAGCCCGCCAGCACGAGCACGGCCTCCCGGATCAGCTGCCCGGAGCGCACGCGCGCGCCAAACGAGCCCCGGACAAAATCCGTCGGCCCCACAAGGTTGTCCGCCGGGATGATAAAGCAGAGCAGCACCACCGGCAGGTAGATGGCCTTGGCCGGGCCGACAGCCCCGCCGAGGGCGATGAGCAGGATTTTTTCCCACCACACGGCCTTTTTGGTGCGCAGCCGCAGGCAGAGCGCCGTGTAGCAGAACACCATGCCCAGCACCGACGCATCGGGCGAGAGACTGCCCGCCAGCTGCAGCGGCATCGGCAGCAGCGCAATGCAGGCCAGCAGCCCGCGCACCGCCGCCGGGGCCAGCGCCACAGCCAGCACGGCCAGCAGCAGATAGAAAATCAGGTTGAAGGTCCGCGCCTGACGCAGCATCGTGTAAAAGTTAGCACCGGCATTGCGGGCCAGCCGGATGCCCAACGCCTGCGGCAGGTAGTTGCCGCTGCCCTGCCCGGCCTTGGCCTCGCTGACAGCGGTCAGCGCGTCGGGACCGCCGGCTTCATTTTGACGGGCCAGTGCCTCGGCCTTGTAGGCCAGAATGCCGATCTCGCCGCTGCGGGTGCCGAAGTGCGGCGCATCGCTCTCCCGCACCAAAAGACAGCCGTTTTCGTCGGCGGGCGTCTCGCCGCCCAGGCGGCTGGCCAGCTCATAGGCTGCGGCCAGATGGGTGTATTCATCAGGCGCGACGAGCGCCGGGGTGACGCGCACAAACAGCAGTCCGCACGCAAGGCCGACCACCGCCACGGTCAGCGGCAGCGGGGCACGCAGGCCGAACAGCAGCACGGCGGCAAACGCTGCGAACGCCAGCAGCGGGGCCAGCCCGTTTGCCAGATCGGACGGCCAGCTGCCGGAATCGTCGGTCATATACTGCAATGCCAGCGTGGCGTCGGCATCAACGCCGTCCGCGGTCAGGGCCAGCGCCCCCACCGTGCCGGTGCTGGCCCAGAGGCCGAGCGGCCCCTCCCACTCGACGACGTTATAGATGTGCAGGCAGAGCGTTTCCGCCTGTGCCGCCGTGTAGGCCGTGCCGAAGGCAAAGCCCGTGAAATTGTCATCAAAAATGTTGGCGTAGTTGCCCGCCGCCTCGCGCAGGATCGTGCCGTCGGCATCACACAGATCGACCATGACCATACCGGCGCGGTACAGCTCCCCGTGGGTGCTGAACCGCAGGCGGCAGCCGTAGAGCGTCTGCCCCGCCTCCAGCGGGACGGCCTGCCAAAGCCCGTCCTCGGGTACATCAATGATCTGGGTATAGTCATCGTTTGCGATTTCATAGACCAGCTCATTGCCGATGCGCAGCTGCAAATCATAGCCGACCCAGCGGCAGAGCAGCCAGACCGCCGCAGCGGCAGCCAGCGCCGCCACAGCGCTGGCGAGGACGCGGCGCAGGGTGAGTTTTTGTTTCATAGGCATTGCCTTTCTGGCAGGATGTACAGGGATCAGTGCTATTATACCGCATAGGGCACAAAAACGCAAATCACCGCTGCAATTGGTAGAGATACCAGGTCACTTCGCCCTCGCCGCCGTCATAGCTGCACCGGTCAATGACCGCATACTGCGGGAAATCGCCGTGCAGGTCGCCGGTCAGCGCCACGACGTAGTCCACAGCACCGGCCTTCAATACGGCCTGCTGGTCGGTCCACTGGTCGTCCAGCGGCATGTTCGTCACGCAGAAATATTTGCAGGACGGCAGCACGCCCGCCGCCGTGTAAAAGCCGCCGTCCAGCGTGCCGTAGTTCAGCAGGCTGCCGCCGTTGATCTGCGCTGCAAAGCGGTATTGGGGCAGGTCGGCGCGGGCGCGGCCCCGCAGTGCCCGGTTGGGCGTCAGGGCATAGCAGGCGGCAGCGCACGCGGCCAGCACAGCCC
>OLSL01001144.1_pt1 | contig 25665 bp, 25 predicted proteins | sample 1672511 | NCBI WGS metagenome assembly OLSL01 (sample SAMEA3136694, study PRJEB25190) | human gut metagenome | biome: human gut; feature: human-associated habitat; material: faeces | place: Austria | collected 2013
TCATCATTTAAAAGCACGCCGTTGGTCGTCAGGGTAAAGCGGAATTTTTTGTTATGAGGCTCCTCCAGGCTTCTGCCATATGCAACCAGATCCTTAACAACCTGCCAGTTCATCAGCGGTTCTCCGCCGAAAAAATCCACCTCTAAATTCCTTCTGCTTCCCGAATTTGCGATCAGAAAATCCAATGCAGCTTTTCCTGTCTCATATGACATCAGCGCTCTTCTTCCATGATATTCGCCCTCTTCCGCAAAACAGTAGCGGCATGCCAGATTGCAGTCATGTGCAATATGTAAACAGAGTGCTTTTACCACGGTTGGACGTTTCTTAAAATCGATCAGCGGTGCCTCGTAGGTGTCCGGTGTAAACAGACTTCCCTCTTTTTTAAGCTGGGCAACCTCTTCCACAGCCTCACGGATTTCTTCTTCGCTGTATTTTTCACGAAGCAGACCTGTTATCTCTTCACTGCTGTGTTTCTCAAATAACGGAATCACATCATATACCACTTCGTCTACAACATGAATGGCTCCGCTATTCACATCTAACACAATGTGATAACCATTATTGATATACTGATGAACCACCTGATAGTCCTCTCTTTCCTGTTACTTTTTTCATCTTTATATAACGCACAAATGACCGCACGCAACTGCGAACGGTCGTTCATACCATGTATCTATGATTTTGTACGGACTATTTGCTCTGCTCACAAGTCTGGTTTCCTACGGTACAGGATGTCTTACATGCAGACTGACAGGATGTCTGACACTCGCCACATCCGCCTTTTTTTACTGTGTTCTGTAATCTTTTTGTATTTAATGTTTTTACGTGTTTCATCTTCCGAAATCTCCTTTCTTCTTACATATGTCAGAAGTATATCATATTTTCCACTATAAAGAAAGTATTTTTTTGTAACCGTTCAAAAGGATCAACTAACCATTCCCCCGATCATCCCGGCTCCCATGCACATCACCAGTGTCAGCCCGATATGCAGCATATCCGATGTCAGCCCACGGTTCAGCAATGCCGATCCGATCAGCAACACCAGGAAATACGCCGCTCCCATAATAATCCCCCACAGAAAACGCCGGGTCTTCATTCTCTTTCCTATGATAATGCCGCCAAGCAGACCCGACACCACATAGATTGCTGTAATTCCAATGGTGACAATATTTTCCGTCAGTTCCATTTTATAAAGTAAAAATGCCAGCACAAATAATGCCACTCCCGTCAGAATGTACATGATCAGCAATGTGCTTAATACTTTCAATACAATTTTCTTATTTCCTTCTGCATGTTCCATATCTCTTCCTCCCTCTATGATGTAAAGCGGACATTCACAATCCACTTCTACTGCTTTCTCAGTCCCCTCGTTGTTTTCACATCGGACATATAGTTATATATTCTGAAAATTTCAAAAATAGAACCTCTTTTTTTCGCAACAATAGCTTGAAAATCCTATTCTTTTCCTGTAATATATAGAATAAAAATTGTAATCCAACAGCAAAATTTATGGAATATCTTCCATCATGCTGTGCTTACAGACAACATATTTATTTAGAGAGGTGAATTATTTTTGGACATAAGCTCCACAATACAATTAATCGTACTGGTCATTCTGCTGGCTCTGTCAGCATTCTTTTCCTCATCGGAAACTGCACTGACCACGGTAAACCGGATCCGCATGCGATCTCTGGCAGAAGAAGGGAACAAGCGTGCCGCCCGGGTGCTTCAGGTCACCGATGATTCTGCGAAAATGCTGAGTGCAATCCTGATTGGTAATAATGTTGTCAACCTGACGGCATCTTCTCTGGCTACAGCACTTGCCCTCCGTATCTTCGGCAACGCCGGTGCCGGAATCGCAACCGGAATTCTGACAGTGCTGATCCTGATCTTCGGTGAGATTTCCCCGAAAACCATGGCAACCCTGCGCGCAGAGAAAATTTCCCTGCGATTCTGCAATATCATCTGGCTTCTGATGAAAGTGCTGACTCCTGTCATCTTCATCATCAATCACCTTGCCATGCTGGTACTCCGACTTATGGGTGTCAAAGCATCTGAGGGCAGACAGGCCATGACAGAAAGTGAACTGCGGACCATCGTGGATGTCAGCCATGAATCCGGTGTCATCGAATCAGAAGAAAAAGAAATGATCAACAATGTATTCGATTTTGGTGATGCTCTGGCAAAAGAAGTTATGATTCCTCGGATTGATATGACCTTCGCTCAAGTGGACAACACTTACGATGAGATTCTGGACATTTTCCGTGAAGACCGTTTTACACGTCTTCCTGTTTATGAGGAAACCACCGATGATGTCATCGGTATTTTAAATATTAAAGATCTGCTGCTCTGTGACAGGGAACATTTTTCTGTCCGTGAACTGATGCGGGAACCATATTTCACATATGAACACAAGCATACCGCAGATCTTCTGGTGGAAATGCGTAATTCTTCCATCAATATCGCCATCGTTCTGGACGAATACGGCACAACTGCCGGACTGCTGACACTGGAAGACCTGATTGAAGAAATCGTTGGGGAAATCCGCGATGAATATGACTACGATGAAGAGGATCCGATCCAGAAAATTTCGGATCATGAATATCTGGTAGAAGGTTCCATGAATCTGGCGGACTTCAGCGATGAACTGAATCTGCATCTGGAATCTGACGACTACGATTCCATCGGCGGCTACATGATCGGTCTCTTAGACCATCTGCCGAAAATCCGGGAGTCCATCACCACACCGGATGGTATTTTTCTGCAGGTTCGGACGAAAAACAAACACCGGATTGAAAAAATTTACGTAAGACTTCCGGAAACTTCGGCAGAATCCGAAACTACGGAGCAATCCGTGTAATCAAGATCTGGAGTCAAAAGATGCCATACGAATTGTTCCGTACTTCGTACTCCCACAATTCTGGCATCATCCTATACAGTATAAAAGAGATTTTCCTGTAGCTTATAAAACCACAGGAAAATCTCTTTTTTCACATCATTTTATGTAAATCGGACATTCGCAATCCGCTTTCGCTATTTGCTCATGAACGCAGTCACTTTTTGATTACTCAATTACATGAATCCATCCTTCCGGAGCTTCAATCCTGCCTTCCTGGATATCAACCAATGTCTCACGCAGCTTGGACAGAACCGGTCCCATCTCATCCATACCGCTTGCAAAGCAGATTTCACGACCATGATCCACAATCTTTCCAATCGGAGAAATAACAGCTGCAGTACCGCACAGACCGCACTCTACAAAGTTCGGAACTTCATCCAGGTATACTTCTCTCTGCTCTACTTCCAGTCCCAGGTAATGCTCTGCCACATACATCAGGGAACGACGTGTGATAGAAGGAAGGATACTGTCAGACTTCGGTGTTACGATCTTGTTATCTTTTGTAACAAATAAGAAGTTGGCTCCGCCTGTCTCCTCTACTTTTGTACGGGTTGCAGCATCCAGATACATGTTCTCTGCATAGCCTTCTTCATGTGCTGTTACGATTGCATGTAAACTCATGGCATAGTTTAATCCGGCTTTGATATGACCTGTTCCGTGAGGAGCTGCACGGTCAAAATCTGTAACACGAATCGTTAACGGTTTTACTCCGCCTTTGAAGTATGGTCCTACCGGTGTTGTCAGTACACGGAACTGATACTCCTGCGCCGGTTTCACACCAATAACAGGGCTGCTTCCGAACATATACGGACGGATATAAAGTGTTGCACCTGTGCCATATGGTGGCACATATGCAAAGTTTGCTTTTACTGTTTTTTCTACTGCCTCAATAAATTTATCTTCCGGATAAACAGGCATTTCCAGTCTTCTTGCAGAATCTGCCATACGGGATGCATTCAGATCCGGGCGAAAGATTACTACTTTCCCGTCTACGGTTGTATAAGCTTTTAATCCTTCAAAAACAGTCTGTGCATACTGTAATACGCCTGCACACTCGTTTAATACGATGTTAGCGTCCTCAGTCAGCGTTCCTTCATCCCATGCGCCATCTTTATAATTTGCAACAAAACGTTTGTCTGTCTGACGATATCCAAAGTCCAGATTTTCCCAATCGATATTCTTCTTTTCCACTGTGAGGTCCTTCTTTCTTATCTATTTTGCAGTTTCCACATTTAGTTCCTGCATTTAGTTCTTTTTTCTATATGTACTGTTATACAGCAATTCGTATAGTATTTCCAGTTCTTTTTTTCAAAACAGTTGTATTTTTTTCATGTTTTCTCGGAATAAGATGAATTATTTTTCACCCGATAATTCATCTCACATCCCTGCATCCTGGCTTGTTTTCTAATCTGTTATCTGCAGGAAGTAGCAATTGATTCGATGGCTACCGCACCGCCACGCACGATTTCCACACTCTGAAACCGTTGTTTTAACAGTTCGATCAGCTCATTGTTTCTGCGCTCTGTGAGCTTGCACTCCAACAATACACTGTCCACGCCGATATCTGCAGTCTCCACATGAAACACCTGCGCGATACGGAATACTTCTGCCTTATCCGTGTTGCTCAGTTTTTTTACCTTTGCAAACATGATCTCCTTCATATGGATCGGCACATTGGTCAGATCCATGACTTTGATGACCTCTACCATACGGTTCAGCTGTTTCTTGATCTGTTCAAAAGTAATGTCATCGCACATGGTACTGATCGTGATTCTGGACGTATCCTCCTCCTCTGTCGTACCTACGGTCAGACTTTTCAGGTTATAAGATTTTCCTGCAAACAAACCGGAGATTTTTGCGAGAACACCAACCTGATTTTCTACATATAATGCAATCCATCTATCTTTCATTGATTTTCTCCTCCCCTATTTGCTTTTCAGAATCATATTGTTCATTGGGTTTCCACCCGGAACCATTGGAAGTACAATTTCCTCAGTTGCGACCATGAATTCAATAACAGTCGGTGCATCCGTATTCTGTTTTGCGGCCTCCAAAGCCGGGATAATATCCTCTTCCTTTGTAACACGGATGCCATGTGCACCGTAACTCTCTGCCCATTTCATAAAATCCGGTACATATGGCGGGCATTTTTCATTTGGTCCCTTGCAATGCTCCGGACAGCCTTTGCGACGACGCAGACAAGTTGCGGAATAACGTTTTCCATAGAACAGCTGCTGCATCTGTCGCACCATGCCAAGGTAATAGTTATTGAGCAGACATACAGTGATCGGGGTCTGCTGTACCACAGCAGTTGCCATCTCCTGCATATTCATCTGAAATCCACCATCACCGGTAATACATACGACATCTCTGTCCCGGTGTCCCATTTTTGCACCAAGTGCTGCCGGAAAACCAAATCCCATTGTTCCAAGGCCACCGGAAGTGATCATCCTCTTATTTTTATTTACATCCAGATACTGGCTGGCCCACATCTGGTGCTGACCTACATCAGTAACATATGTAACTTCATCATAAACCTGATTTAAACCTTCCATGATCATCTGCGGTGTCATGCCTTTATCCCGGCGCATCTCCAGCGGATTTTCATGATCCCAGGCTGCAATCTGTTTTACCCATTCATTCGTATCCTTCGGTTCCACCCATTCCAGCATCTGCTGCAGGGCAACTTTTGCATCGGCTACGATCGGCACATCTACCACAACGTTACGGGAAATGGCTGCCGCATCGATATCCACATGAATAATCTTCGCTTTTGGTGCAAATTCATTCAGGTCACCTGTGATACGGTCGTTGAAACGGGTTCCGATGGAAAAGAGCACATCACATTTGCTGACTGCAATATTTGCCGCATAACGGCCATGCATGCCGCTGCTTCCCACATAATAGGGGTTATCTGTAGGAATTGCGCCTTTTCCCATAACAGTCGTAACAACCGGAACATGTGTAATATTTACCACCTGTTCCAGCAGTTCACTGGCACCTGCAATATTAACACCACCGCCGGCAAGGATCAGCGGACGGCGTGCTACCTTCAGTAATTTTGTTGCTTTTTTCAGCTGTCCAAGATGAACACCTTCATTAATTTTATAACCACGGATTTCCACATGATCCGGATATTCTGCCGGACCGGTTGCAGTCTGGATATCCTTTGGCAGATCGATCAGGACCGGACCCGGTTTTCCGGTTTTTGCAATATGAAATGCCATCTTGATCGTTCTTCCAAGATCTTTGCGGTCGCGGACCGTTACACTATATTTTGTAATACCGCGCGTCATACCTACGATATCCACTTCCTGGAACGCATCATTGCCAATGAGATTTAACGGTACCTGCCCGGTAAACACAACCAGCGGGATACTATCGTAAAAAGCATCTGCAATGGCTGTGACAGTATTTGTCGCACCGGGTCCGCTTGTTACGAGGCATACACCGGTTTTACCGGTCTCACGGGCGTAACCTTCTGCTTCATGCACCAGAGCCTGTTCATGTCTCGGCAATACAAGATCAATCTTACCATTCAGATATAATTCATCAAACAAATCTGTTACCGTTCCGCCCGGATAGGCAAATACAGTATCTACGCCTTCTTCAAGAAGCGCTTTTACAAATAATTTTTTTCCTGTTATATCCATTCAACTCTCTCCTTTTAAATCCACCCTAACGTGCGCAGCAAAAAGATCCATCCCGTCAGTGTTACAGAAGCCAGCAGCGTCGTAGCCACCACGATACTTGCCGTCAGCACACCGTCGTTATGCATATTTTTCGCCATGATATAACAGCTCGGGGTCGCCGGCGCTGCCAGCATGACTACGAGAGCAACCATTTTTTCGCCCCTGAAACCAAGAGCAGCTGCAATCGGAATAAAAATTGCTGCCTGGGCAATCAGCTTGATAAAAGCAGCCCAGAGGGTAGGTTTGATTTTGGCCAGTGCCTTTTTTCCTTCAAATCCCGCGCCAAGTCCGATCAATGCAAGTGGGGTTGCCATCTTTGCCACATTGTTTACGGTCGAATTTACCAGTTCCGGCAGTGGATTATGTAATAATGCCACGATCAGACCAAGGACTATGCCGATGATAATCGGGTTCTTCAGGATATTGATACCAGCCTGCTTGATTCTGCCTGTATCACGCTCATTCTCCGGGTAATCCCCTTCAAAAGTCAATACAAGCACGGAATATATGTTATACAACGGAACTGCACCAATGATCATCAGTGAGCCCATTGTAGATTGCCCGTAAATATTCTGGATAAATGCCAGTCCCATGACCGCCGCACTGCTGCGGAAGGATGCCTGAACAAAAGCACCGGTCATGGATCTATCTTTCATAAAAATCTTCGTCAGACCATACACACTCCAGAAGCAGACAGAAGTAGCGATTGCACAAAACAGCACATACTTCAAATCAAATACTTCCTGGATATTAACGGTTGACAGATCACGAAAAAGCAAAAACGGTAACGTCACTTTAAAATTAAACTTATTTGCCACCGTAACGAAATTTTCATTCAACATACCAATCTGACGCAGGAAATATCCAATCACCATAACGAGAAAAATCGGTATCGTTACATTGATACTAAATAAAAAATTGCTCATCCGTTATGCCTTCTTTTCATATTTATAGAAATGATATTCCAGATCGAAATAGGTCTGTTCCTCACTGTCTGCGGTAACCACCCACGCCTCTTTCTCATCCAGATTCGGAAACCAGGCATCTGCCTCGTAAGCAAAATCAATCTTCGTAATATGTGCAACGTCGCACTCATCCAGAAGCTGCTTGTAAATGCTCTCGCCGCCGATGACATAGATATCCTCGCTCGGATATTTTTTCAGCTCTTCGTGCAATTCCTCCATATCATGTACAATGACTGCACCGTCAGCCTGGTAACTGCGATCGCCTGTCAGCACAATATTCACACGATTTTTCAATGGTTTCTTTCCCGGAAAGCTCTCCAGTGTCTTACGTCCCATTACAACCACTTTCCCGGTCGTTGTCTCGCGGAAAAATTTCATATCATCCGGAATACTCACCAGAAGCTTATTGTTTCTGCCGATGGCCCAGTTTTTATCTACTGCCGCAATTAAATTCATTTCTCACATCTCTCTTTCTTCTATAATTAACATTTCATACAATTCACACGCGCCATTCGCAAAAGAGCTCGCTTTGCGAGCGATACTTCTTGAACAGTTGTTCAAGAAGGCGAAACAGAGTATAAAACAACAATAATAAGGCGCTCCCTTCATCACTATGCATCCAGCCAATTCCTCATACAAGCATGATCATTGTCTGAATACATGTGATGAGTGAACTGTTAAACCGCAATTGGTATATTTGTGATCTGCGGACCGGTCTGGTAATTATCCAGACGCACATCATCTCTCGTAAACCGGTAAAAATCTTTCACTTCCGGATTCAGCCAGAATGTCGGTGCCGGAAGCGGCTCACGGGAAATCAGTTCCTTCACCAGTGGAATATGTCTGTCATAAATATGGGCATCCGCAATGACATGCACCAGTTCTCCCACCTGCATATCACATACCTGAGCCAGCATATGCATAAGCACCGCATACTGACACACATTCCAGTTATTTGCTGCCAGAATATCCTGGGAGCGCTGATTTAAGATTGCATTCAGCACCAGCTTATCCTGTCCCGGCTTCTTTGTCACATTAAAAGTCATGCTGTATGCACACGGATACAGATGCATCTCATGCAGATCCGCATGTACATAAATATTAGTCATTATACGCCGACTGTAAGGATTATTCTTCAGATCGTAGATCACACGATCCACCTGATCCATCATTCCTTCCTTATACTGATGCTTTACGCCCATCTGATAACCATATGCCTTTCCGATGGAACCTGTCTCATCCGCCCATTCATCCCACACATGACTGTGAAGGTCATTAATATTGTTCGACTTCTGCTGCCAGATCCAGAGCATCTCATCTGTACAGCTCTTGATGGCCGTTCTCCGAAGCGTCAACGCCGGAAACTCTTTGGACAGATCATAACGATTTACCACACCAAACTGTTTGATCGTATAAGCACTGGTTCCATCCTCCCATTTCGGCCGTACCTTTTCTCCTTCCGTACTGGTTCCGTTTTCAATAATATCTTTACACATATTGATAAAAATATGATCTGCGTAACTCATATGCGTCCTCCGATTATCTATTTCTAGTAAAGCGGACATTCGCAATCCGCTTTCGCTACTTGCTCATGAACGCAGTCGCTTTGCGACCTGTCTGTCAGTGGGAGCTTTTAACTCCCCCTGACATAAGCATCCCCCTTACCCACCGCTTAATGCTCTACGCACTTGAAGCGGGGAATGCTTATTCTGCGTTCAAACTTCGTTCTATAAAACAAAAATATTTGCCATCCATTGAACATCATCTATTTTTCTCGTATTCGTAATAGTATAGCAAAAAAAATACAATTCATAAAGTAGTAACCAAAAAAATACTGCATACAACATTTATCCCGTTTCGTGCTTTTTTCATGCAAAAAAAAGGATATCCTTACGGATATCCCTTTGCATAAAAAGCGCGAGACGGTGCTATTGGTCCGGGGGACCAATGGTTAGCACCGACCGAAGAGGACTTTAGGTCCTCTGAGACCTCGAACTGAATTTTCTGAATTCTGTTTGAGCCCGGCAGGGCTCATTTCATGCAAAAAGGATATCCTTACGGATATCCTTTGCATGAAAAAAGCGCGAGACGGGACTCGAACCCGCGGCCTCGACCTTGGCAAGGTCGCGCTCCACCAACTGAGCCACTCGCGCATATCATATTGTCTTTTGCTGTTCGCCTCAAGACAAGTGATATCATACCGCAGCCAGTCCCAAAAGTCAAGCACTTTTTTTATTTTTTTATATTTTTTACTCTACCGTACAGCTCCACATGTGGAACACTCGTCATATGCCCCTGACACTAACTCTGTTTTCTTAGCACCCATTAAAATACGCTCCAAAGAATAGTTGCTGCATCCGGTATAGAAATCACTTTCCCCCAGATGAATAATAACAGCATGATCATCCCTTCCAAAATCTTTCTTGCATTGGTTGCATACATAGTGACTTTCATATACTCCGCTATAAGATTTAGGAAAAATCGGCTTTCCATAATCATTTCTTTCAAGCTGATCCACTGGTATAAAATCTTCCCTGTATTCAGCTTCATGATGTACCCAGCTATGCTGATGATTTTCCGCTCTTCCATTCGATACAATAGTAGCATCTACTGTACCTGTATAATCAAATGCTACGGCTCCATTTATGATTTTCCAACTTCCGTATTCATTATCAGCCAGTCCATTGTATGAAAAATCCAGCATTCCATTTTTTATATACCACCAGCCATACTCGTTATTTGCTACTCCTGTATAGTCAAAATCCACGGCTCCATTCGTGATTTTCCACCAGCTTCCATTAAACTCAGTTACTGTATTACTATTTAAACAGATCTTTCCATTTTCCACTTTCCACCATATTCCGTTATAATTCACAAGAGTATTACAGCTAAAATCGACCATACCTGCTTTTATTTTCCAATAACCACTATCATTTTTTGCAATTCCATTATAATCATGATCGACATTGCCATTTACAACATAATACCAGTTACCATCGGAAAATTGCTGCACACTTCCATCCGGAACAACTATATCCGGATTAGTATTTTCACTGTTTTCCTGATATGGCTGTTGCGCCTCTATCCAGCCTTTCGTAGTGAAACGTATGGACACACCGCCTTGATCATTTTCTACCCATCTGTATGCGTGATACTTGATGATATAGTCAGGAAGAACCCGTCTGTACTCACTTTCTGTAATTTTATTTCCATATAAAACAATATTTCCGCGCAAATCATCCATACTGTTGTAATAGTATAAAAAATCCTCAAAATTAACTTTAAAGCTACAGCTGTCAAACAATGTCCTCAATGGTTCTATGTTACTGATGTTATTATTCTGCAGCTTCAGTTTATTCAAAGAAGCATACTTTGACAAGGCACTGATATCACTGATTTGGTTATCATTTAAGTATAATGTTGCCATATGATAAGCATCTTTGATCGAACTAATGTCAGTAATACTATTATTATTCAATTCAAGCAGATTTAAGTTCACACACTGATCCAGGGCACTGATATCACTGATTTGGTTATTTCCCAGTTTTAACATAATGAGTTCATTCATACCGGAAAAACAACTTATATCTGAAATATTATTATGGTTCAGTTCCACATATTTGAGACTTTTACAGCCCTTCAGCGCGCTGATATCGGACACATTGTTATTGTTCAGCCTTAAATATGTCAAATTCCGCAAATCATTGAGCGATGATACATCTGTAATTTTATTGTCGCTCAACAGTAACATATTGAGTTTCTTTGCATTTTTCAAAGAACCGATGTCACTGATATGATTGTTATTTGCCGAAATGTATGAAACAGGTAACTGTCCCAATGCACTGATATCACTGATATCATTATTATCCAGTGATACCGTTCCAAGATCTTTTAATTCGCCCAATTCACTGATATCTGTCAAATTATTATCATCCAGATATAAATAGCGCACACCTTTCAGATACTTAATCCCTTTCAGACTCGTGATATTACACTCTCTCAATGTCACGCTGTGCACATCTTCTGCCTCTGAAACAGTAAGGATTCCATCGCCATTATTGTCACATTTTTCCACCAAAACATCATAAAGATTCTTATCCGGTATACCATTCTCATCATTTGTGATAATCTGATCTGCAGCCTCCTGTGCATAAACTGTCTTCACCGGCTGTATGCCCAACGTCTCCATTCCTAAAACAGCACAGCCAAAGGCAACGACCATTCCAATTACTTTTGATTTTTTCACAACTTGTCTATCTCCTTTTTCATATAATAATGTCAAACATATCTGTTTATTATATATTAGAGAAATCGGAACTTCAACTTATTTTATCGCTCCACATCTGTGTAACATACTTTTCCACATCTACAAAACTGGCGTTTGCAATCCACTTGCATTACCCGCCCATGCGTACAGTCCAAATCTATACGATAATTGAACTATCATGGCATATTTTCCATTTTACTGCATAAGATATACAAAGTATGGTATGAGGGGGAAACTGTAAAATGCGATCAAAAACAAGAATTGTAGTGCTTCATATGAAAGAAGTCATCTATACAACCATTTTTATTATTCTTGGCATTGTACTTATCTTTCTGCTGGTCTACATGTTTGGCCCATCCCGACATAATAAAACAGACACTGGGCAGCCCAGGTACAAAGCCGGTGTATACACGTCTTCCATTCAGTTTGAGGGACAGAATCTGGATGTTCAGGTAGTGGTTGACGAAAACCATATCAACTCGGTGTCTTTTGTAAATCTGAATGATACGGTAACAACCATGTATCCGCTGATGCAGTCCTCCATGGACAATATCAGTGAGCAGATCTGCAAAACACAGTCTGTGGACAATATTTCCTATTCTGAAGAAAACCAATACACAGCATCCATGCTGCTGCATGCGGTGGAAGATGCCCTGCAAAAAGCAGCTGTCGACACCGGAGAATAACCGGTATCGCACAATCAGCGTACAAATGTATACATTATATGTCTTCCATCCCAATCTCACATTTTTCTGCAAACGCAAAAACCCCACCGGCAAAGCATCACGCTTCCGATGGGGGTTCTGTCTTTATTATAATAACCTTCTGCCTTCTGATTACTTTTCCGAACGGTTACTCTGTGGCACTGTCTGTACTGGACAGATTGCTCATATATTCGTTCAGAGCTGTCATACTGAGTTCTGTCTTTGTCATCGGCTTTTTCTCCTGATAATAGGAATATCCGGAAAATCCGATCCAGCATACGATCGCTGCTGCAATGACTACACCTAACGTACGTCCCAGCACACGGTTTCTTTTCTCTTTCTTGATGGTCTGTTTTCTGTTTTTCTTCTCTTCTTTATATCGATCAACTTTTGCCTGACTCATATTTTTGTAAGCTCCTTTTTGCTTTTTTTCTGTCAAAAAGTATAGCATATCTGCCGCCGTTCGTCAATTTTTCCTGACAAACAGAATTGTAACCACTCACCGTATTTGTCTCTTGCAACCTTATCTTTTTCCATATATTATAATAATTATCAGAGTATTTTTTAAGGAGATTTTTATCATGAGAACAGCTGTATTATATGGGAAAGAAGACATTCGTATTGAGGACAGACCGGTTCCGGAACCGGGTCCCGGACAGATGCTTGTCAAAATTGATTATGTGGGGATCTGCGGAACAGATATTGAATTTTACAAGCTCGGACAAACACCGACACCACTGCCAAAGATTCTCGGGCATGAGAACTCCGGAACCATTGTAAAACTCGGAGAAGGTGTCACAGATTTCCAGGTCGGCCAGCGTGTGTTATGCGGACCGCCTGCGCACTGCAAAGAAAACTGCTCTCCATGTAAGGAAGGCAAAACAAACATCTGTATCCACGGATTTCCGCGAACTGCCGGTATCGGAATGCCGGATGGCGGTTACGCAGAATATCTGCTGATCGAAGATGTGGCACACACCATGATCATTCCTGTTCCGGAAAATGTAAAAATGGAAGATGCGGTACTTTTTGATGTAATCTGTGTAGCACTTCACGGCATCCGCATGTCCCGGTTCAAACTTGGTGACTCCGTTGTGGTATCCGGCATGGGACCTGTGGGCCTCTCTGCCGTTCAGTTTTTAAAAGCCGGTGGTGCCAACAAGATCATCGCCCTGGATGTTACAGACAGAAAAAAAGAAGCTGCTCTCGCTTATGGTGCAGACTATTTTCTGAATTCCGCCACGGAACCGGACATCGCCGCATCCATCCGTGAGATCCTTGGTTCCGACGTAGGTGCAGATATCGTATACGAGTGCTCCGGCCATCCGGCATCCGTGGAAACCTGTGTACTGAAAGCAGTAAAACCGGGCGGACAGGTGATGCTCATCGGTACCGTACAGCAGCCGATCACCTTTACACTGGGAACAGCACAGATCTTTGAGATTGATTTCCAGTCCTCCTTTGTATATCTGCAGGAAGAAGTCGAAATGTATCTGCAGATGCTGGCTGCCGGAAAAATCGCTTTCCCTGGCATGGTAACCGACATTGTCTCACTGGATAACTGTCAGGAACAGGGCCTGGGCCGCAAAGACCGCGCTTCCCAGTTGAAGATCCTTATTGCACCAGACAAATAATAGACACCCAGTGGGATAACGTGCACAATCATTCTGAAATAAGTACCAGTTTACACTGACTTGAATCCCACACATATTACTTTACCCAAAATAACCCGGAGGCATCATACATTATGAAACACGATATCACTTATCCGTCATCTGACGGAAAAACCAAGATCCATGCAATTATCTGGGAACCGGAAGACTCTCCGAAAGCAGTTTTGCAAATCTGCCACGGCATGGTAGATTATGCAGATCGATACGATGATTTTGCACAACACGCAGCTGATCAGGGCTACTATGTGGTCGCCAATGATCACCTCGGCCACGGTGCATCCGTCATCACAGACGATCAGCACGGATACTTTGCACATCCAAATGGCAACGAATGTGTCATCGCAGATATCCATACCCTGCGCACCATGACACAGAAAAAATATCCGGATCTTCCCTATTTTTTCCTTGGGCACAGCATGGGGTCTTTCCTGACCCGGCAATACATCCAGATGCATGCTGATGGTCTGTCAGGCGCTATCATCATGGGAACCGGCTCCCAGCCTGGTATCATCCTGCATATAGGAAAACTGATCTGTCGCACGATCGCACTGTTCCGTGGCTGGACATACCGCAGTGCTTTTGTGGACAACATGGCGTTTGGCGGCTACAACAAACAATTTGAACCGGCACGCACACCAAGTGACTGGCTGACCAAAGATGAGGCTATCATCAACACCTGCATTCATCATCCATGGTCCACCTTCCGTTTCACAGTCAACGGCTATTACCAGATGTTCCGCGGCATCCAGTACATACAGAATCCTGCTCATATTCAGCAGATTCCTAAAAATCTCCCACTGTTTTTCGTCGCCGGTGGAGACGATCCGGTCGGGAACAATGGAAAAAGTGTAACGCAAGTCTGCCAGCAATATAAAGCTGCCGGCATTCAGGATGTACAGATCAAACTTTATCCCGGCGATCGCCATGAGATTTTAAACGAGACAGACCGCGATGTAGTCTATGCGGATCTTCTCACATGGCTGAACGGGCATCTTGCGTAATTTTTTTGACGTGAAAGAAAAAAGCTGAAAACGTAGCATCTTTTCTCGATGAGCGATTAAGTGAGCGACCGCGTTTTGCGAGTTTTGTGCAAGTGGGAGCGCCCTCTTTTTCAGGCGCGGGAACGAGCACGATAAAACCGGAGCAAAACAAGGGTAGCGAACGTCTAGCGAATGAGAAAAGATGCTACGTTTTCGTATTAATTAATAATCTTAAATTTTCAGCCAAGTCTCCAAAAGAAGCTCTTATGACAACCGTTCCATTATCCAGTCAATGTCATCTGTCGTCTTCATTTTTTCAAGCACTTCCTCATCCTCCAGTACTTCACAGATTTTTGCCAGAAGATCCAAATGCTCCTCTCCGATTCCGGCAATACCAAAGACAAGCTGTGCCTTTTCATCTCCGAAATCAACTCCCTGCGGATACTGCAGAAATACAATACCAGTCTTCTTTACAGTACCTTTTGCCTGACTGGTTCCATGTGGGATGGCTACACCCATTCCCATGTAAGTAGTAATCAACTTTTCACGTTCCTGCATCGCATCCACGTAAGTCTCATCTACATAACCAAGCTGATGCAACAGTTCCCCGGCTGCCTGAATTGCCTCCTCTTTGGATACCGGTGCCTGATTCAGACGGATTCCTTCTTTCACCAAAACCTGTTTATTCTCAAAAGCTGCGGCATTGTCTGATGGGTTCTCTTTTACATCTTCCTCTTTTACAGCAGTTACCGTATGCTCGGTCTGTCTGTCAGAAGTCTCTGCTATTGCATTTTCTGTTGTGGAAGTAGTAGCTGTTTTTTCCTTACCGGTCAGCTGTATATACAGTTCATCCAGTGCCGGATCTGCCAGGAAGTTCCCAATCGTCACAAGCTGTGCCTGCGGTGCGGATTTTCTTGCCCGGTCTGCCAGTATAGTCTGAACGACAGCGATATCGCAGTCCGCCGGTATATTATCCACTGAAGTATTACTTACATGGATCTGAGGACATACGGATTTCAGACGGTTACGGAATTTGGTTGCTCCCATGGCAGAAGATCCCATACCTGCATCACATGCAAAAATAATTTTCTTTACCTCAGATGTATCTTTGATTGCAACCGGAACAGTCTGTCCTTTTGCTTCTGCTTTCATGGCTGCCATTTCAGCCTGTGCCTCTTCCAGACTGTTCTTTCCGCCTGCCATTTTTACAATCGGTGATGCAATACCAAAAGAAATACCGGTTGCGATAGCAACACCCACTAATACTTTCCAGATATCCGGTCCCGGAGTCATCATTAAGTATGCAATAATAGATCCCGGCGAAGCCGGTCCTACCAGACCGCAGCCTGTCAGGTTAAACCAGAAAACAGCTGCCATATTTCCGACGATCGGAGCAATGATCACCAGCGGATTCATCAGGATATACGGGAAATAAATCTCATGAATACCACCAAGTACATGTATGATCACAGCACCCGGTGCGGACTGTTTTGTCTTTTTATCTTTGCAAAAGAACATATATGCCAGCAACACACCAAGACCAGGGCCCGGGTTCGGCTCCAGCATATACATAATGGATTTTCCTGCTTCTGCTGCCTGTGCTGTTGCCAGCGGAGTGAAAATTCCATGATTGATCGCATTGTTCAGGAACAATACCTTTGCCGGCTCAATAAAGATCGCAACCAGCGGAAGCAGGCTATGGCTAACCAGGATATTGACACCAGCTGCCAGAACAGCCAGGATACCACTCATCACCGGGCCAACAACCGCATACCCCAGGATTGCCAGCAGCATTCCGATGATACCTGCAGAAAAGTTGTTGATCAGCATTTCAAATCCGGCCGGCATATGACCATCCATCAGCTGATCAAATTTTTTAATACAAAAACCTGCCAACGGTCCCATAATCATTGCAGCCATAAGCATTGTGATAGAAGTATCACTCATAATGGCACCAATAACTGCGATCGCACCTACTACACGACCTCTGTCGCCGCCCACCATTTTTCCACCTGTGGATGCGATCAGAATCGGAATCAGATAAGTCAGCATCGGTGAAACCATGCTGTTTAATTTTTCATTTGGAATCCATCCGGTGTCGATAAACAATGCAGCCAGAAAACCAAATGCGATCAACGCTCCTATATTCGGCATTACCATCCCAGACAGGAACTTACCGAATTTCTGTACTTTGTTTTTCACAATATACCTCCCACTTTTGTCTCCATATAAACAGGGAACAATGGGAATATGCAGAAATCTTATCTTTTAATACACTGTGATATGATGAGTCTCACATTCCACCAGAAAATCTTCCGGCAGCTGACCGTCGGATATGATCACATCCACATCCGCCAGCCCGCAGATCGTATATGTACTCTTCACATCTGTTTTGGAGGAATCCATCAGGACAACCACCTGCTCTGCCTGCTCAATAGCGGTCCGTTTCAACATGGCCTCCTCATTGTTTCCACAGGTAAACCCTGCTTTCATCGAATACCCTGTTACCCCTAAAAATGTCTGATGAAAGTTCACCTGCTCCAGTTCCCGGATGGCTGAGATACCGTACATACTGATGCTGTAACGATTCAGCTGTCCACCTGGCAGCATGATGACCGGTTTTGTGAGATTTGCAAGTTCTGTGGCACAGGAGAGTCCTGTGGTATAGATCAGATTGGACTGATCCGGGAAAATCCGTGCCAGTTCTGTGGTGGTGCTTCCGGAATCCAGAAAAATCACGGTATCCGGAAGAACCAGCTGCACTGCTTTTTTTGCAATCTCCTGCTTGGACTGTATGTTGCGTACCGCACGCCGGGTCAGATAATCGTCCGTTCCGATCACCAGCTGTACGGACTTCGCGCCTCCGTGTATCCTTACGATCTCTTTTGCCGCATCCAGTGCTTTCAGATCGGTACGAAGTGTCATTTCAGACACCTGCGGAAACTGTTCTTTAATCTGTGCAAAACTTACGGTTCCATGTTTATTCACCAGTTCCGCAATTGCATTTCTGCGCATTTCCATTGTATCCATAGTTTCTCCTCTCCGTCAGAATCCAGGATCCTGACGGGATCGAAAAACTCTGACAGTTCTTATTTTTCTGTGATAAAGTTTGCAAGTAAATATTCTTCTGCTTCCGGACACCACAATCCCTGATGTGCATCCACAATGTCAGCCAGAGCGATATAACGCTCATCATTTCTCTCTGTTGCCACTTTTCTCAGTTCATCCAGTGCAGTCAGCGGCATACTTAAATGTGTATAAATTAATTTCTTTCCACCCGGGATCTTCGGAAGGTTCAGTGTTGTCTCTGCTGCCGCATCCAGACCTCCGATATGTGTAACCATAACAGCCGGGTTGATGCGTTTTGCTGCCGTCAGCTCCAGAGACTCGATCATATCTGCGGTATTTCCGCCTGTAGTTCCCATTACATGAGTAGAATTATAATGTACATCGTAAAAATTCATCTCTGCACTGAATTTTTTGTCTGTCGGACCTGCGAAAAAGTTCAGGCATCCATCTCTTCCGAGAATAGCACTGGACTGTGTTACAACAGCAGATACCGGAGCATAACACAATACATCATCATATCCTGTACCACCGGAGATTTTGATCAGCTCCGCAACCGGATCCTCAAAGCTGCCCGTATTCACAAAGTGAAGATCAATTCCTTCTTTTTTATAATCAGCAACCGGGAATAATTCCTCTGCACGATCCAGACGATCCTGATTAATATCTGTAACAACAACCATGGAAGGACGAACATCACGGTGTAATGCGTAAGTCAGAGCACCAAGCCCCATTGGGCCTGCACCTGCCATGATAGCAAGTTTTCCGTTTTCTTTGATACCCATCTCATGTGTGTATACACCCATCTGTGTATGGTATGCTGCATGGAAAGCTCCGATACTGCAGGACATCGGCTCAGCCAGGGAAGCTTCATAATAAGCACGGCCTTTGTACTCAAGCAGACATCCAAGTTCCATAACTTCTGCAGGAATTATGCAATAAGTTGTGTCTCCACCGAAGAACTCATAAGAGTATCCCGGGCTCCACATTGTTCCTTTGTAATTCAATGCCGGCTGAAGTGTAAATTTCATACCTGGTTTGAACTGATCCTGATGATTCTTACCTACTTTTACGATATCACCGGCGAACTCATGTCCCATGATTGCCGGATGCTCTGCTACATCCTCATGTACTCTCTTGTGCTCTGTTCCGAGGATCGCACATTTGTAAGTCGACATACAGATACTGTCGGATACTACCTTCACCAGAATCTCATCATCCGTGATTTCCGGAAGTTCAAACTCTTCCAGTCTCAGATCATTTGCTGCGTGTAATCTTACTCCTTTTGCTTTCATAATAAAAGCTCCTTTCTACATGTTATTCCCGTTTTTTCACTTTTGCAACAATAAAAATATTTTCTTTTTATTGTTGTTTTTGATTGTTGTTTTAAAAGTTCATTCCTTTTGTTTCAACAGCTGTTGTCATTATAATATCCCCAGACAGCCGAATTGTCAATTGTTGTTTTGACGTAAAAATGCACAAATTTTCGTCTCATTTTTTTACTTCAAAAATCTCAACTTTTGAATTGACAGAATATTGATTCAGTGGTATATTATTGTAACAATAGAAATGTTTTCGTTTCGAAAACACAAACATTCTGACAAAAAAAAGAAGCAGCTGCCTTTTTGCAGCTGCTCCTTTTTCATTTTTCATGTTCTGATATCTTCAGGCAGAATGCAGATAAAGTCTGTCTCGTTTTACCGGCAAATCGGACATTCGCAATTCGCTTTCGCCACTTGCTCATGAACACCTGCAAAACTTTGTGCCTGATTCTATTTCGTCCATGATTTTCTCTCTGATCTTCTCAGAAATGCAGTCCTTATTTGTTGGACATCTGCTCTTCCTGTTTCATGATCATCTTTTTCACCATTTCACCACCGATGGATCCTGCCTGGCGGGAAGTCAGATCACCGTTGTAGCCCTCTTTTAAAGGTACACCAAGTTCGGATGCCACTTCCTGTTTAAAACGGTTCATTGCTTCTTTTGCCTCCGGAACTGACACTTTGTTTGAGCTGTTAGAATTACTCATGTTGTTACACCTCCGTGATTTTTTCTCTATAGTAAAGACAGGCGTTCTTCTTCCGGTAATTTTGTTGAATCGAATCTCACGTACCGTAAAACGGACATTCGCAATCCAATTTCGCTTCAACAAAAGTATCCGATTTGAAGTGTTCTGTCTTGTTCCTAGTATGAACGAAGATGTATTTTTTATAACTGGAAAAAAATTCTTTTTCTTTCGTTGTTTGACTTCTTTTCGCACAAATGCACGTTTGCACGAAATGTGCATTACGGCATCATCGTAGAAGTACGGATTGCATCTGCTTTGGCATCTCCTTCGAGATAACGGATGATCGCAATGGAGAATTCTGCCGCAGCTCCCGGCCCTTTACCGGTGATCAGATTGCCATCTGTCACTGCTGTATCCTCACTCCAGATTGCACCGCCCTGCGGATTGCAGCCTGGATAACCGGTAGCGTGTTTTTCTTTTAAAATACCAGTCTCAGAAATCATACCCGGTGCAGCACAGATTGCTGCCAGCATTTTGCCACTGTTTAAAAATTTCTGAGCCAGTTCTTTGACACCCGGTTTTTCACCAAGTACCCCTGTGCCCGGTCCACCCGGATACACGATACCGTCAAATTCCTCAAAATTCATATCATTATACACTTCATCCGCATGAAAACAGATCTGGTGTGCTCCCATAATCTGTCGTTTTCCGGTTACAGATACCGTCAACACCTCAATTCCGGCTCTTCTGCAAAAATCCACTACTGTAAGGCATTCAATTTCTTCTACTCCATCATTACATAATACAGCTATTTTACTCATGATCATCTATCCTTTCTATATAATATTCGTTACAATTCACGCACGCCATTCGCAACATGAAGTAAAGCGGACATTCGCAATCCGCTTTCGCTACTTGCTCTTCAAACCTTGAATTTTCTGCTCCCATTACGATATAATTGTTGATATAAGATTTGGATATCAAAACGCCCAAATCCTGATCACACGGATTGCTCCGTGCTTTGCACGCCCACAATCCTTCCCTCTATTCGATATAAAGATGTTGAGGTCAAAAGATACCATACGAATTGCAGAAGGAGATTTTACTTTATGGAAATCGAACGTAAATTTTTAATCCGGCAGTTACCGGAACATCTGGAACAATACCCATGCCTCCAAATCGAGCAGGGTTATCTGTGTACCAATCCTGTCGTGCGCATCCGCAAACAAGATGATTCCTACTTTCTCACCTACAAATCCGGCGGACTCATGACCCGGGAAGAATACAATCTTCCACTGACCGCTGAAAGCTATGCTCACCTGCGCAAAAAAACAGATGGACTGCTCATCACCAAAAAGCGCTACTGTATTCCGTTGGATCCTTATACCATTGAGCTTGATATTTTTGAAGGTGATCTCGCGCCTCTTATTCTGGCAGAAGTCGAATTTCCTTCTGAAGAGGAAGCCAACGCCTTTACGCCCCCGGAATGGTTTGCAAAAGATGTCACCTATTCCGGCAAATATCACAACAGTTATATGAGCCGCTACGGATATCAGCCGGAAGATAACCAGTGATATCCCATTGTTACCTTTTGCCCATAAAGCTTCAATCCGAAATTATTTTCTCCAGAGAGATGTCTGCTCATATTTCTGTCTGGTCCGGATGCAGTATTTCAGCTGATCATAGCGGTCGGATAATTTTCCCTCCGGAATGACCACATCCACTGCCACTGCCAGATCATCAATCAGCCGATCTGTGATATCGTTCTTGATATCACAGACAATCTGATATTTTTCCTCCATCGTATCCGTATCCAGAAACCGGAGCAGCCATGGATCGATCTGTTCTTCCACATCTGATTCTCTCTGAACCATATTCTGTTCCTGAAGTTCTGCCGTCGAAACAGCGGCAGTTACATCCGGCACGTTTTCTTGTTGTTCCACATTCTGATTTACCGGTATTTTCTTATGTTCTGCACGCTCCGTTCGAAGCGTCTCATTCTTTGTATGATCTACATATGCAAATCGATATTTCTGCGTTACCTCCGGATATTTTTCGTGATCCACTTCACTGACAAACATATCATATGGACGGATATACACACCGAAATCTCCATACAATGCCTGATATACCACATATGGTTCCATGGTTTCTGAATGTTTTGCCACTGCGATCACCTGATACAATTTATTTTTAAAATGTAAATATTTTTCTCCCGGTAACGGATTTCCCTGTGCCATTTTACGATTCCCTCTTTTCTCCCCAAATTTACAGTTTTATCTCAGTCTGAGTTGAGACTCCCACTTCTGCAAGTGGTGAGTAATAACAAATCTTTCTCAGTGGGAGTTCAATCTCCGACTGAGATAAACGCTCCGCGAGGATGTGCAGTGATTCTGAGAAGAATATGTCAGCTTTCGCTGACCAGAATCACGCACCAAGTCTCACGTGCGTTCGACTTGAACTATCTTATCCACAATACACACTGATACAATGTCTGAATAGCAAAACGCTTGAAGTGATTTTAGAAACCTATACGATCAATCATTCTTACAGATCAAAGGAATTCAGCATATCCATGCCTTCGGCAATAAAGTCCCGCTGAAAGTCCATGCTGTTGTGTGGACCTTTTATCATGGCGTCATATACCGCATCCATAAGGTGTTCCTCCTCTGCATCCCGGTCATTATCCAGTTCCACTTCTCTGGTATTTACTTTGGCAGCAGCCACAATCTGATTTTCATCAAATACAGCCTGCAGATCCGCTTCTCTCTGTTTCCGTGCTTCTTTATTCTTTCTTTCGTTTCCGGTCGTTTTTGCCACGGAACTGCTTTTTTCACTTCCATAGTTCTTCTTTCCAGCGGATGTCTGTGGTTTTTCTGCATGTGACTGTGAGGAATACGACCTGTGCGGACTGGCCGATTTCCGTTCCGGTCTCTGCGGATGTACCGGCGGCTGTTCAGAACGGTTTGATGATTTTCTCCCTTTTCTTACACTGAATATAATAAAAATTAAAATCACAAGCCAAAAACAGAATCCTGCCATATAGTTTCCCCCTTTCTTCCCCACCACTTAGTGCTCTATACACCAAAAGCGTGGAAATGCTCATTCTGCGTTTAAACAAATATGTATCATCGCCAATTTCAAGGCTATGTTCAGTATAGCATATTTCTCAGAATCATGATATACTAACTTGATTACAGGAGGAACAACATGTTTACAAAACTACGAAATAATATCTCACAGATGCAAATGATCGCTCTGGGGTTCTTTTGCATTATCCTTATCGGGACATTGCTCCTTATGACTCCGCTGGCAAGCAGAGCCGGAACCTGGACCGATTTTCTCACTGCACTTTTTACATCTACCAGTGCTACCTGCGTCACCGGTCTGGTCGTTACAAATACTTATTTACACTGGTCGCTTTTTGGTCAGATCATCATTATTACTCTGATCCAGATTGGCGGACTTGGTTTTATTACCTTTGGGTTCGGATTTTCCATGTTCTTGCGAAAGAAGATCACCTTGCGGCAACGCGGACTCTTAAAGGAAAGTGTCAATGTCGTAAACACCGGCGGCATTGTTCGTCTGGCACGGTTGATTTTACAGGGTACCTTACTTTTTGAAGGCATTGGAGCCCTTATTCTCACCCTCTGTTTTCTCCGGGATATGCCATTTTCACAGGCGCTTTACTATGGTATTTTCCATTCCATCTCGGCATTCTGTAATGCCGGTTTTGATCTGATGGGGGCTTTTGGCATGTCCTCCTTTATCGGATACAACACAAACTGGATTGTCTGTATCACACTGATGGCACTCATTTTCATTGGCGGTATCGGATTTTTTGTATGGGGTGATCTGAAAGAGCATAAGCTGCACATACGAAAATATGCGCTGCATACAAAAATCGTACTGATTACATCACTGATTCTGATCATCGGTCCGTCCATCCTGTTTCTGATCCTGGAACGTCATGCACTGTTTGCAGATATGAACACACCTCAGGCCATTTTAAATGCATTATTTTGTGCAGTCACACCACGAACCGCAGGTTTTAACACTACAGATATTGCCAGTCTCAGTCAGAGCAGCCAGCTCCTTACCATCATACTGATGTTTATCGGTGGCTGTCCGGGTTCCACAGCGGGCGGAGCCAAAGTGACCACTATCACAGTTCTGATTCTTTACCTGCGTTCTATGCTGACCCGCACGGATGGTGTCAATATTTTCAAACGCCGTCTGGAGGATGAAGCGGTTTCCAAAGCTGCCGCTGTATTTACCACCCATATGCTGCTGGCCGTGGCTGCAACTTTTCTGATCTCCATGCAGCAGGATCTGGATCTCACGGTGATCGTATTTGACGTAGTATCCGCTGTCAGCACAGTCGGCATGAGCACCGGTATCACACCGAATCTTGTACCCGGTGCAAAAGTCATCCTGATACTGCTCATGTATCTTGGCCGCGTAGGAAGTCTTTCCTTCGCAATGTCCTTTACGGACAAAAAACGCCTGGCACATGTACGACAGCCAAAAGAGCATATCAGTATCGGTTAAACAGAATATACTTGCATAAACTTATTTTTTACAGAAAGGATTTTTATTATGAAATCATTTTTAATTATCGGTATGGGACGTTTCGGCAGCCATCTGTGCCGGAACCTTGCAAAACTCGGAAACGAGGTTATGATCATTGATCAAAACGAAGAACTGTTGGAACCTCTGCTTCCTTATGTCACCGATGCAAAAATTGGGGACTGTACCAAAGAAGAAGTGTTAAAAAGCCTTGGAGTCGGAAATTTTGATAAATGTATTGTCTGCGTAGGCACAAATTTTCAGAGCAGTCTGGAAATCACCTGTCTGCTAAAAGAACTTGGTGCAAAATACGTGGTCAGCAAAGCTACCAGAGATGTACATGCAAAATTTCTGCTACGAAACGGTGCTGACAAGATTATCTACCCCGATCGGGATATCGCGGAAAAATGTGCCGTACAATACAGTTCCGACAACGTGTTTGATTATTTTGAACTAAGTGAAGATTTTTCTATCTACGAATTGGCACCATTGCCGGAATGGATTGGGAATACAATTGTTCAAATGGATATCCGCAATAAATATCACACCAATATCGTTGCTATTCAGACAAAAGATGGCATTCAGGCAATGCCGCCAGCGGATTATCGTTTCAAAGAAGATGAACACCTGCTGGTTATCGGTAAAAATGAAGATATACAGAAACTGGTACGGAAATACAATAATTAAATTCTTGTTTGTCTTGTTGTTGGCTGAAATTTAATTTTTAATACGAAAACGAAGCATCCTGTCAGGACGCTAGACGCTCACTACCCTCGTTTCACGTCGTTTTCATCGCGCTCGTTCCCACGCCTGAAAAAGAGGTCGTTCCCACTCGCGCAAAA
>OLSL01001155.1_pt1 | contig 25542 bp, 24 predicted proteins | sample 1672511 | NCBI WGS metagenome assembly OLSL01 (sample SAMEA3136694, study PRJEB25190) | human gut metagenome | biome: human gut; feature: human-associated habitat; material: faeces | place: Austria | collected 2013
TAGTGTCGCCCCAATGAAAATGGTTGTGTTCCCAGACTAGTTCGTGGTCGTGCGGTATGGAATGGTGGCGTGGGTAACCTTGATCCGAAAAATGTCGTTCTGAAACCGCTTTGCCATCTTCACCGATTTTGGTAAGTCGAAGATTTCCATTTTTGTCTTTGGTAGTTTTAATTTCTCCCGGTTTACCTATAAATCTTTCATCGTCCGGTTTCTTAGGTTTCCATTCGCCGCCATAAGCACTGCCCATGCCTTTTTCTTCTTGCTGGGGGAATACATAACCTCTTTTTATCAGTATAGCACGGCTTTTGACAGGAGACAACTGTCCTGTGAGATATTTTGCATATTTTGAAGACTTGCTATGGTTTTGATATTTCCAAGAAGAAAGTTCATAATCTACAAAAATGATGTTGCCTTCCATTTCAGGAAATGGGGTATTGTAACAAATAATCCGTTCGGGTTCGATTTGCCGAAGCATTTCGCGATAACCTTTTAGGAAAAAGTCTTTTTGATCGGCGTGATTGCCATGCTCAGAAACCATGTAAGTGGATACCGCCACAACACTCCCCTTTGGAATGCCCTTGAAACAGAAATCAAAGGTATTTTCGTCTCCCCAACTTACGGTTGGAATAACCCGAATTCCTTTTGAAGCAAAATATGCGCCGCACCAGCGGTTTCTAAAAGTGTTATAAAGCTGCATTGAAGGGTTCATCTCTCTATAGATACTGAAATCTGGAGATAGAACGGCTCTGTAGCGTTTCAGTTTTTCTATATCATAGTCCGGTTTTTTCCATATCCGTTCAAATTTATAATCATATAAAAAGAAATGAACCATGCGGTTTAAGTGATGCTCATCTCTGATGTTGGTGCGGTCAAAGCCGATTAACAGCAGATTTTGAAAGTCTTTATCCCCGAAATTTCCTTTGGGAATAATAGGAATCTTAAATTTGTCTTTGCCATGAAACTGGTTTCTTAGCATGATTTGACTTGTGCGATATTCTCGATTCTCTTCAGTCATTTTTACATCTCCTCTATAAGTAAAATGAAGTCTTTCTACCTATAGAGGAAAACACGGCAAAAGTTTCCCTGAAAAAGGAAACTTTCGCTGCATTTTCTGCAAAAAATATTTTGATGAATAGTTTTAGAAACGAAACGGCATTCACTAACGATTTTGGAAAAGAAGAAGCTTTGAAATGTGCAAAAGCTTTTTTCAAAAGAAAAAACCACGAATCAAAAAGACTCGTGATTTTTGGAGCGGGCGAAGGGAATCGAACCCTCGTATTCAGCTTGGGAAGCTGATGTTCTGCCATTGAACTACACCCGCAATGTGACATTGATTATAGCACGGAGGAATGGAAAATGCAAGTGCTAAATGAAAAAATTTTTTCTCCCTGTGGTGTAAAATGCATATGGACAAACCCCAATGCATCATGATATGATAAACGAGTTGATTTGCGCTTGTTTTTTGAAAAACGGCGAAAACAGATGAAATTTGAGAGGTGAAGAATATGGCTGGGTTTTTCGGCGGGGTACATCCCAATGATAAGAAAGCTCTGTCCAGCGAAATGGCGATAGAGTGCCTGCCAGCGCCTAAAACAGTGGTGATCCCCATGTCGATGCACATCGGCGCACCCTGTAAGCCCCTGGTCAAAAAGGGCGACCTGGTTACGGTGGGGCAGAAGATCGGTGACAACACCGGTCTTTGTGTGCCGATCCATGCGTCCGTTTCGGGCAAGGTTTTGGCAGTGGAGCCGCGTCCCCATCCCAATGGCACAAACGTGATGTCCGTGGTCATTGAAAATGATTTTCAGGATACCCTCTGCGAGACGGTGCAGCCCCGGGAGTCCATTGAGGGCCTCAGCGGTGAGGAGCTCACGAAGATCATCCACGAGGCGGGCATTGCCGGTATGGGCGGCGCAACGTTCCCCACGGATGTGAAGATCTCCAGCGGCGTGGGCAAGCTGGACACCATCATTGTCAATGCTGCGGAATGTGAGCCCTACATAACCTCCGATGATCGGCTACTGCGGGAGACTCCTGAGCGCGTGCTGGAGGGACTGCGGGTACTGCTACGGATTTTCGGTCTGGAGAAGGGCTACATCGGTATCGAAGCCAACAAGAAGGCGGCTATTTCCGTGCTCCAGGAAAAATGTCCCGCCGGTGGTGACATTGTGGTTCAGGTGCTGAAGACCCGGTATCCCCAGGGCGCAGAGAAGCAGCTGATCCAGACCGTGACCGGACGGCAGGTGCCTCCCGGCGGACTGCCCGCTGCGGTGGGCTGTGGCGTATTCAATGCGGCAACCTGTGCGGCCATTTATGATGCGGTCTATCTGGGTATGCCCCTGGTGAAGCGCGGCGTGACCGTCACCGGCGAGGCCATCACCACACCCAAGAACTTTATTGCCCCCATCGGAACGCCCCTGTCCGACCTGATTGCGGCGGCAGACGGCTTCTCCTCCGCCCCCTATAAGGTCCTTACCGGCGGTTCCATGATGGGCATGACCCAGTTTGACCTGAGCGTCCCGGTGATCAAGGGCACCAACGCGGTGACCTGTTTTACGAGAAAGCAGAAGGTGGAGGTAAAGGTGCCCCACTGCATCCGCTGCGGGCGCTGCGTGGGCGTTTGTCCCATGCACCTGATGCCCCTGTACCTCTATCAGGCGGAGCGGAAGGACAATATCGACGAGCTGAACCGCCGGAATGTCAACGACTGCATTGAGTGCGGCTCCTGTGCGTACATCTGTCCTGCCCGGATCCCGCTGGTGCAGAGCTTTAAGAACGGCAAGGCCAAGGTCAAGGCCGCCGCTGCGAAAAAGAATTAAGGAGGCGTAAAAATGGATCAAGAAAATCTGAACCTCACGGTATCCTGTTCGCCTCATGTCCATGCCCCGGACGGCACCAGAGATATCATGCTGGACGTCCTCATTGCGCTGATTCCGGCCATGCTGGGCGCCGTGTTCTTCTTCGGACTTCGGAGCCTGTGCGTGGCAGCCGTATCCGTGGCGGCCTGTATTGTATTTGAATTCCTGTATCGGAAGCTCCTGAAAAAGGACACTACCATCGGTGACTGTTCTGCCATTGTCACCGGCCTGCTGCTGGCTATGGTATGCCCGGTGACCATTCCCTATTGGACGATCATCATCGGCGACTTCTTTGCCATTGTGGTGGTCAAGCAGCTGTTCGGCGGCATCGGCTGCAACTTCCTGAACCCGGCGCTGGCAGGACGTGCGTTCCTGTTCTCCTACCCGGTGATTATGACCACCTGGGTTGCGCCCTATACTTCCCTGAATCTCCTCGGCTCCAATGTGGACGCCGTGACCGCTGCAACCCCCATGAGCTACCTCCATCAGGGCCTGCTGCCGGACACCACTGTTTTCGACAGCTTCCTGGGCAGCGTCGGCGGCTGCATGGGCGAGACCTCTGCGGTTCTGCTGCTGGTGGGCGGCGTATATCTGGTGGTGAGAAAGGTGATCTCTCCCCGGATTCCCCTGGCATATATCGGCACCGTTGCCGTGATCGCGCTGCTGTTCCCCCAGGGCAACGACCGGCTGGTATGGCTGGGCTATCAGGTGCTCTCCGGCGGCCTGATGCTGGGTGCGATCTTTATGGCCACCGACTATGCCACCTCTCCTGTGACCAAGGGCGGTCAGATCGTCTATGGCATCGGCTGCGGCCTGATCACCATGTTCATCCGGTATTTCGGCTCCTATGCCGAGGGCGTCAGCTATGCCATCCTGATTATGAACATTGCGGTACTGCTGCTGGATAAGATCGGCGTACCCAAGCGGTTCGGCTATGTGAAGCCCGGGAAGGAGGCTGCGAAATGAGCAAAGCAAAAAGCGGCGGCACCGGCTACTACCTGAAGCTGGCCCTGACCCTGCTGGTGATTTCCGCAGTGGTCTCCGGCCTTCTGGGTCTCACCAACTTTGTGACTAAGGACAAAATCGCTGCAATCAATGCAGATAAAACCGCTGCCTCCATGAAAGAGGTGCTTCCGGCGGATACCTATACCCAGCTGGAATATCCCCTCACCGGCAGCCAGGCCAATGTTGCCGCAGTCTATCAGGCGGACGACAAGGGCTACGTGATCGAGGTGACTCCCTCCGGCTTCGGCGGCACCATTGATATGGTGGTGGGCGTTGGAACCGACGGCACCGTCACCGGTGTTTCCATCATCAGCATGTCCGAGACCTCCGGCCTGGGCGCAAACGCCAGCAAGGAGAGCTTCCGGAGTCAGTTTGTGGGCAAGTCCGGTGGGCTGGCCGTAAGCAAGGACGGCGGCGAGATCGACGCGCTCACCGGCGCCACCATCACCTCCCGGGCAGTTACCTCCGGCGTGAATACGGCGCTGGTGGTTGCTTCGGAAATGCAGGGCTGAGGAGGAATGAAGTATGGACATTAAAAAGCAATTGAGAGACGGACTTCTGACTCAGAACCCCGTATTGGTGCAGCTGCTGGGCATGTGCTCCACCATGGCCATTACCACCACGCTGTTCAACGGTATCGGCATGGGCCTGTGCGTTACGATCATCCTGATCTGCTCCAACGTGGTGATTTCACTGCTTCGCAAGGTGATTCCCTCGAAGATTCGTATTGCGGCTTACGTCGTAGTCATTGCGGGCTTCGTTACCATCGTGGATCTGCTGATGCAGGCGTATCTGCCCTCCCTCAGTGAGTCCCTTGGTATCTTTATTCCCCTAATCGTGGTAAACTGCATTATTCTGGGCCGCGCCGAGGCGTTTGCTTCGAAAAACTCCGTGGCGGCCTCTGCGCTGGACGGCGTGTTCCAGGGCCTGGGCTACACCATCGTGCTGGTAATTATGTGCGTGGTGCGGGAATTCCTGGGCAGCGGGACCTTTGGCGGCGGCATCCTGGGGGTGGACGGCGCAGGCATTCGGATTCTGCCCGAGCAGTTCCCGGCCATGATGATGATCCTGCCGGTGGGCGGCTTCCTGACCCTGGGCGTTCTCATCGCCGTGGTTCAGTATTTCCTGAATAAGAGCAAGAAAGGAGCGGATCAGAAATGAGCATCACAAGTCTTCTTTCCATTGCCATCGGTGCAATCCTGGTCAATAACTTTATCCTGTCTCAGTTCCTGGGAATCTGCCCCTTTATGGGTGTCTCCAGGAAGATGGACACCGCCCTGGGCATGGGCGCGGCGGTTACGTTCGTCATGGGTGTGGCTTCCGCAGTGACCTATGCGGTGAACCTGCTGCTGGTAAAGCTGGGCCTGGGCTATATGCAGACTGTTGCGTATATTCTGGTCATCGCGGCGCTGGTACAGTTCATTGAGATGTTTCTTCAGAAGGCAATGCCTGCGCTGTATTCTGCGCTGGGCATCTATCTGCCGCTGATTACCACCAACTGCGCAGTGCTGGGTGTGGCACTGCAAAATACCCAGAACGGCTACAATTTTATTGAAAGTGTGGTCTACGGCATCACCGGCGGTCTGGGCTTTACTCTGGCGATTTTCCTGTTTGCCTCGGTCCGGGAGCGGCTGGACAGCAGCGGCGACTGCCCCAAGTGCTTTGAGGGCTTTCCTCTGGCGCTGATGGCAGCCGGTCTGATTGCGCTGGCATTTATGGGCTTCCAGGGTCTGAAGGTCTTTTAAGGAGGCGGAACGATGAGTAATGTGATCTATGCGATCCTGGTGCTGGGCGTCATGGGCGGTCTGTTCGGACTGCTGCTGGCGGTGGCATCCAAGGTGTTTGCAGTAGAAAAGGATGAGCGGCTGGAGCCCATCATCGAGGCGCTGCCCGGCGCCAACTGCGGCGGCTGCGGCTATAGCGGCTGCGCGGGCTATGCCCAGGCTGTGATTGACGGCTCTGCACCGCTGGGACTCTGCGCCGCCGGTGGAAAAGAGAGCGTGGACAAAATCGCCGCAATCATGGGCGTGGAATCCGTTGAGATGACCCGTCAGGTGGCGCTGGTCAAGTGCCGGGGCCATCAGGCGTCGAAAAAGGGCGTGTATGAGGGCATTCAGGACTGCGCCGCTGCGGCAAAGATCCTGGGCAACGGCCCCAACTATTGCAGCTATGGCTGCCTGGGCTTCGGCAATTGCGTGAAAGCATGTCCCGAGGGGGCTATTTCCGTTCAGGACGGCGTTGCCAAGGTGGATCATGAGAAGTGCATCGGCTGTATGGCCTGTGCGGCGGCTTGCCCCAGAGGAATTATCGAGGCGGTGCCCTACGATCAGGATATTGTGGTGGCCTGCTCTTCCAAGGAAAAGGGCGCGGCGCTGCGGAAGTTCTGCGACATCGGCTGCATCGGCTGCAAAATCTGTGAGAAAACCTGTCAGCACGACGCCATCCATGTGGTGGACAATCTGGCGGTGATCGACTACACCAAGTGTGTCAGCTGCTCCGAGTGCGCAGAGAAGTGCCCCCGCCATCTAATTGCGGACGCCAATCTGAAAACCGAATTCAATACCGTCGAGGCAAAACCCCGATAAAAAAAGAAAGCCTCCGCAGTTCCAAGCAAAACGGAACTGCGGAGGCTTTTGCTATGAAATTACTGAAAATCAAAGAGATTCAGGCCGATGTCCGGATCAAACCTCCGATCCACGGTGCCGTCCAGAATCGTAATCACCATTTCGCAGGTGGCGCTGATGATGGCACGGTTCAGGTGGCCGCCGAACACCTGACCCTTCTCGTTGCCTGCGCTCATGTGCAGGTGGCAGTAGAAATCGCCGTCCATGGTGTTGATGGTGCCATTCAGAGAAACGATCTCAAAATGCCCGGTGAATGCATTGGCGTGGTATTCCTTCTCGTCGGTGTAGAATACGCCCACGGTGAACTCGTTAATTGCCCCCAATGCCTGCACGGTGGCCAGGGTGATGTGCTCCTGAAGGGCGATGGTTTTTACCTGCTCCAAAATCTCCTCACCCTTGTCCAGGCGGGCGACGATGGTGTGGTCAAAGCGTCTGTATTCCATGATAATCCTCCTGCTTATGCGTTGGTTACGGGTGCTCCAGGAAGTAATCCCGGGCGACAATCAGGGAATTGTGCACCATGTCCTCCAAAGCCTGATCGGTGAAATAGGCCAGGTGGGGCAGCATCAGCACATTGGGCATGGACTGGAGAATGGCCATCTGGTGGTGCTTCAGCATGGTGTTTTTGTGATCCCGGTAATAAATATACCGATCCTCGTCCAAAACGTCAAGCCCAGCGCCGGCCAGCTGCTCCTGCTCCAGCGCGTCGATCAGTGCGTCAGAATCCACCAGAGATCCCCGGGCGGTGTTGATGAGCACCGAGCCGGGCTTCATTTTTGCGAATTTCTCCGCGTCCATGAAATGATAGGTCTCGTCGTTGGCGGTGAGATGGAGGGAAATGATATCGCATTTCTTGAGCAGATCATCCAGCGGACGGTATTCCGCAGCAATGGTATCCTTAGGCGTCCGATTCCAATAGAGCACCTTGCAGCCGAAGCCGGAAAGATGGGCGGCAACAGTCTGACCAATGCGGCCAGCGCCGATGATGCCGACGGTCATATTGGGCAGCTCCCGGCCACGGAATCCGGGCTGGGAAAAATCCTGCCCCAAGCTCCGGAGTAGAATGGGCTTGATATGCCGCAGCACCATGAGCATCATCATAATGGCATAGTCCGCCACGCTGGCAGGGGAGTAGGTGATGTTTCTTACGCCGATGCCCAGGGTGTTGGCATAGTCCGCGTTCATATGCTCCATGCCAATGCAGCGGGTCACGCCCAGCCGCACACCGTTTTGATGGTAAAGATCCCAAAGCTCCGGGGTAATCGCCGTGTCGGACAGGACGTTGATGCAGTCCGCACCCTGGGTAAGATGGGCGTTTTCCGGTTTGGGCCGCTCGGTGGTCATGGTGAGGTCGATGCCGTAGTCCCGGTAATAGCGCTCAAAAATCGGACGTTCGGTGGGGTTCACGGTGAATGCAATCATTTTCATAGAAGCACCTCCTGATGGGGGTCAAAGGGATTTACAAAACTGCTCCAGCCGGTCCATTCCGGCCTGAATGTTCTCCATGCTGGTGGCATAGGACAGACGGATGTAGTGCTCGCCGTCCTTGGAACCGAAGTTATCGCCGGGCACCACCGCCACATGGGTCTCCTCCAGCAGCCGGTCGGAAAATTCCTGGGCAGCAAGGCCGGTGCCGCTGATGTTGGCGAACACATAGAAGGCACCCTTGGGCAGAATGCAGCGGATGCCGGGCATGGCGTTGAGCCGGGCGACAATATAATCCCGGCGGCGCTGGAACTCCTGGCACATGACCTGACAGTTGTCCAGAGCGTATCGGAACGCCCCGATGGCCCCGTACTGGCTAAAGGTGACGGCGTTGGAGTAAACGCCCTCGGTGAGCTTGGTCATCAGCTCGGCCAGATGCTCCGGGCCTGCGCCAAAGCCCACCCGGAAGCCGGTCATGCTGAAGGCCTTGGAGCAGCTGTCCACAATCAGTGTCCGCTCAGCCATGCCGGGCAGGGAGGCGATGGAGTGATATTCCGCACCGTCAAAGAGAATATGGCGGTATACCTCGTCGCTGATGACAAAGAGGTCGTGCTCCACTGCCAGCTTTGCCAGAGCCTTGAGGGCCTCCAGGGAAATCACGCCGCCGGTGGGGTTACAGGGAGAGTTGAGCATCAGAACCTTGGTTCTGGGGGTCAGAGCCTTTTCTACGGCTTCTGGAGTAAGAATGAAATCGTCCTTTTCGTAGACGTCCACCGGGACGGTAACGCCGTGGCACATGGCAATCATCTGTTGATAGTTGCAGAAATAGGGGGCGCTGACCAGAACCTCGTCGCCGGTATCCACCATGCACATCAGTCCCAGAAACAGCGAAGCCATACCGCCGGCGGTGACGGTGATGTTTTCGGCGGTGTAGGGCACGCCGGTCATTTTTGCAATATAGTCCGCGTAGACCTCCCGCAGCTCGGTTACGCCGGAGCCGGGTGCGTATTTGGTGTCGTGACGATCCAGCGCGGCCTTTGTAGCGTCGATGGCAGCCTGGGGCGGGGCAAAATCCGGCTCGCCCACGGCAAAGGAGATCACATCGGGGATCTCGTCGGCCCGCACCATCATACTGCGGATTTTGGAGTCGGGGATGGATTCAGCAACAGATGAATATTTCATAGGAAACCCTCCAGCCATTAAAAGAACAGGGTCACTGCCAGCCGCACCAGCAGCATCAGCAGTACCACAAAGAACATGGGGCGGATGACCTTCGCGCCTTTGTGAAGGGCAAGTCCTGCGCCAATGTAGTTGCCAAGAATATTGAGCAGCGCCGCCGGAAGTACTACCTGCCAGACCACCGCACCGGAGAGGGCATAGGTGATGGCGGCGGTGAGGGAGGCCACCGAGGCGCAGACCTTGGTGTTGCCGGATGCGGTGACCAGATCCAGCTTGTTCAGCAGGGTAAAGCTCAGGAGAATAAAGGTGCCGCTGCCAGCTCCGTAAAAGCCGGTGTAGGTGCCCCAAATCAGGCCAATAAACAGCGCAACAGCGACTTGTTGCCCAGTGGTAAGCTCGTCTGAGCGGTTCTCCAAGCCGAAATCCCGGTTGAGCAGTAGCGTAGCGGCGGTAATGGGAAGTAGAACCATCATCATGATCTGGAGGTAGCGTTCGGGAATCCATAGATTCAGCCGCGCCCCCAGAATGGAACCCAGCAGGGAAACCGGGGCGGAAATTGCGGCGGTTTTCCAGTAGATGCGCCCGCTTTTTGCAAATCGACCCAGGGAAATCAGGGAGCCGGCACAGCAGCTGCACTGATTGGTGCCGGCAATGAGATGCACCGGGAAGCCCAGGAGTAGGAAGGTTGGCAGGGTCAGCAGCCCACCGCCGCCGGATACGGCGTCGATGATGCCCGCTAAGAAAAATGCCCCGGCAATGACTGCCACCGCAACCCATGTGATGTCCATTTGGTTCCTCCTGATTTGGGCTGCATCCGGCGGCTTCAAGTACCGCACCGTTGCACCTTGAATGCACTTATTATTCATCAAAGTGCAGGAAAAGTCAAGGCAATCCTGCATTCTGGGCGAAAAATCATGGTTTTCACGGAACAGGATGAAATATAGAGGACGTGAACTGGCATTTTGACAAATAAAAATGCTGTGGAACGGAATGTCCCACAGCATAAATTTTCCACATAGACGGCGCACGTCTTATCCGAGAACGGGTCAATCTCGCTTCTCGGACTTCTCCTGCCGCTTTCGAATGGCCCAGCATAGGATTTCCTCGCCGATGCCGAGAAAAATCACCGGGATCACCAGGCTCTCTCGACCCAGCTGAAACGCGGCCCAGGCCATCAGGCAGAGCGCCGGAAATACAAGCAGCTGTACCGTCCAGCCCGCCGAATAGGGCTTTCCCTGCTTTTTCTTTAATTGGATTTTCAAAATCGCGGCCAAAAACAGCAGCGCCGTCAGCGTCAGCAGCAGCATCGAATCACTCATACTATTCCTCCCATGAAAACGGTCTGGCGGCTTTTCCCGCACCTGTTTTCCTTTGTCCGGTATATCCTACCACATTTCCCCCTCCGCCGCAATAATTCGACGCAGTCGCGGAAAAAGACTTGCAGTACCAGGGAAAAATCAGTATAATAAGGCTAAGAATTCCCCTGTTTCGGAGGTATCCCATGGAACGCATTGATAAAACAAACTACTATCTCGACATCGCCCAGACCGTTCTGGAGCGCTCCACCTGCCGCCGCCGTCACTATGGCGCCATCATTGTCCGCAACGATGAAATCATTGCAACCGGCTACAATGGCGCACCCCGGGGCCGGATCAACTGCGACGAGCTGGGCTACTGCGTCCGGGAGCAGCTGGCCATCCCCAGCGGCGAACGTTATGAGCTCTGCCGCTCCGTCCACGCCGAGGCCAACGCCATTATTTCCGCCTCCCGCCGGGAATGCATTGGCGCCACCCTATATCTCTGCGGGCGCGACGCCACCACCGGCGAACTGCTCCGTGACACCACCTCCTGCTCCATGTGCCGCAGAAATATCATCAACGCCGGGATTGACCAGGTGATCATCCGCAACACGCCCACGGAGTTTACCATAGTGGACGTGGAGGACTGGGTGAAAAACGACGAGTCCATTGCAGGCATCAGCTGTGGGGTGAAAAAGTAAGGGGCTTTTCCTGTTTTCCGCAAAATTCGCTCTTGCAATTTCCCTGTTTTGTGCTATAATAATCCATGCACAAAACATATGCGCCAGTGGCTCAATGGATAGAGCATCGGATTCCGGTTCCGAGGGTTGGGGGTTCGAGTCCCTTCTGGCGTACCATGTTGTGTAAGTTTCCGAGTGCTTTCAGTGCTCGGAAACTTTTTTGCCCTGGAGCCACCGACAACGCCACCAAAAATTCTTCGCTTTGAAGCTCGAATTTTTGGGAAGGGACGGATTCAGTCGAACATGCCACCGGCATGTTCTTTGTGAATCCACTTCTGGCGTACCTGCGGGGGAGTAAGGTGTCCTGCGGACGGCATTGAATTTAGGACGCGCTACGTGAGTGCGGTGGGGGCTAAGGAGCCTCCGGCGGATTGAATTAAGGGTGCTCTACATAATTGCATAATAATTTTACAACCTACAAATAGAAGACAAAGGGGCATTACCGCGCGGGGCGGCAAGAGCATTCGGCGAGAGATTTTTCGTTCGGGAAAAGTCGTTTTCCTGCAGGAATACTTTGTGTATTTCAAAGGGAAACGGCGCATTCCCGGCGGAAAAGATCCGTCGAAGGCCGCAGACGTACCGTGTGGTATTGCCCCCAATAAAAGGAGTGTTGCTGGGACAGCGATAACGGCATCGGATTTTGAGGCGCATTTCGCCGGTGCCGGGAAAAACGGATACGTTTCAAACAATGTGCCGCACATACGAACATCAAATCTTGATACGTGCGACAAGGAGGTAAAAACGTTGCGGCTGTTTCAGAACAAGAACCTATACAAGACTTTTTTTCCGCTGCTGATCGTCATTTCGCTCCAGCAGCTGGCGGCGCTGATGGTAAACATGGTGGACAACATCATGCTGGGCACCTATACGGAGCTGGCGCTGTCCGGGGCCACGCTGGTCAACCAGATCCAGTTTATGCTTCAGTCCTTTGTGACCGGCATCGGCACCGGCGTTGCGGTGCTGGGAGCGCAGTACTGGGGCAAGGGCCAGGTGGATCCCATCCGGCGCATTACCTCGGTGGGGCTGAAATTTGGCGGCCTGATCGGCCTGATTTTCTTCCTGCTGACTCTGCTGATTCCCCAGAGTATCCTCAGCCTGTTTACCTCGGATCAGACCGTGGTGGCTGAGGCGCTGAAATATCTGAGAATCATGTGCTGGACGTATATCATCTATGCCATCTCCAACACCCTGATGTATTCCCTGCAAAGCGTGGAGACGGCGTTTGTGGGCACGGTGATGTCCATCAGCACCATTTTCATCAACATGTGCCTGAACTACTGCCTGATTTTCGGCCATTTCGGACTGCCGGAGCTGGGCATTGTGGGCGCGGCCATCGCCACCCTTACCAGCCGGGTGGTGGAGCTGATTATCATTCTGGTGTACCTGTTCTTCATCGACAAGAAGCTGAAAATGCGGCCCCGGCATCTCCTGAACCTGGACTTCGGGTTCCTGGGGGACTATGTACGGGTGTCTCTGCCGGTGGTGATTACCGGCGGACTGTGGGGTGTGGCCCAGGCGGCGCAGACCTCCATTCTGGGGCACATCAGCGCCGAGACCATTGCGGCCAACTCCATTGCAACGGTGGTGTTTCAGCTGTTTGTGGTGGTGGGTATGTCCGGCTCCAATGCGGCATCCGTCACCATCGGAAAGACCATTGGCGAGGGGAATCTTCATCTGGTGAAGCCCTATGCCCGGAGCCTCCAGTGCATTTTCCTGGTGCTGGGTGCGATTTCTGCGGTGCTGATCCTGCTGTGCAAGGACTGGATTATCTCGTTCTACAATGTTTCGGCGGAGACGGCGCATCTGGCGTCCCAGTTCCTGACGGTGCTGGGCATTGCGTCCCTGGGCAGCTGCTATGAATATCCAGTAGAGGCCGGTATCATTGGCGGCGGCGGCAACACCAAGTACGCAGCGATCATGGACACCAGCTTTATGTGGCTGTTTACCATCCCCATGAGCTACCTCAGCGCCTTTGTCTGGAACCTGCCCCCAGTGGTGACGTTTATGTTCCTGAAGGCGGATCAGGTGATTAAGTGCATCCCCAATGCCATCTACTGCAACCGGTTCACCTGGATTCGCCAGCTGACCCGGGATGAGAAAACGGAAGAATAAAAGTTTGCCCTTCGGAGTTACTCCGGAGGGCAATTTTTTATGGGGAGATATGGGGCGAAAAGCCCGGGGCAGTGCGATGCTTCGCCGGTTCGGCGGCAGGCAATGGGGCGGAATGACCGGCGGCCCAGAGCTCAAAGACCACCATCACGCCGATGGGCAGAAAAATCATCCCCGCCAGTCCTGCCAGCCGATAGCCGGTATAGATGGCAAACAGGGTGAGCAGGGGACTGACGCCCATCTGTGCCCCCAATAGCTTCGGCTCCAGCACATTCCGGCTGAGCGCTGCGGCGGCGTAGAGCGCCATCAGCCCCAAGCCCAGGTGATAATCCCCGGAGATCAGACGGAGCAGGCCCCAGGGCAGCAGTACGGTTCCGGTGCCGAACAGGGGCAGGGCGTCCAATACGGCGATCATCAGCGCCGGAAGCAGCGGAAACGATACCCCCAGAATCCACAGTCCGCACAGTAGAATCAGAAATGTAATGCCCATGAGGATCAGCTGTGCCCGCACCCAGCCGCCCAATACGGTTTTCATACTGGCACCCAGCTTCCTGCAATGGCCCAGCAGCTTGGGCGGAAGATGCTCCCGGCAGATGGCCCGCAGCCGAGGCAGTTCTCCTGCGGCAAAATAGCAGGAGAGCACCGTGGTCAACACAAACAGCAGCGTATCCGGCAGCTTTGCCAGGAAGCCATAGACCAGGGAAAACAGCTTTTCATACAGGGAGGAGGCCAATGTGCCGCCGGAACGGATGATCGCCTGGGCCCAATCGGAAAACGCATCTCCCACACCCCCGGGCAGCAGATCCGCCAGGTGCTGGGCCCAGTAGCCAAAGACGGAAAGTCCCTGGGAGGCGGACGCCATCAACTCCGGCAGCCGGTCATACAGTCCGCTCAACTGACGGAGCAGCAGCCGGGTCAGCAGCCAAAGGGCCAGTCCCAGCGCCAGCAGCACTCCGGTGACGCTCAGGGCGGCGCTGATCCCTCGCCGCAGGGAAAACCGCCGCTGGATCAGCCGAATCAGCGGGGTCAAAGCCGCTGCGGTGCCAATGCCCAGGAGAAACGGCAGCACCAGGGGCAGGGCATATTTGAGCCCCAGCAGGAAAACGCCCGCGCCCAGGACAAGGGACAAAATTCTCCGATATTTCGTTGTAAGCTCCATGGATTTGCCTCCAGACCGACGAGGTGACAGATAGTACAAAAAACCTGCGAAATTTGTGGGATATTTTATGGATGTGTCCGTTGCAAACGGACAGGCAACGTGATAAGATAGACCACGCAGTAAATACAAATGAACATGATAGACGGACAAGGGGGATTTATTCGTGGATAAGACACCCAAATATTATATCGTAGAAGCCGCAGCTCTGCCGGAGGTATTCCTCAAGGTGGCCGAGGCCAAGCGGATGCTGGATTCCGGCGAGGCTGCCCCCGTTGGCGAGGCAACCAAGGCCACCGGCATCAGCCGCAGTGCATTTTATAAATACAGAGACGCCATGATGCCCTTTCAAAATCTTATGGCGGGGCACATCATTACATTCCAGCTGATGCTCAAGGATCGTACCGGCGTGCTGTCCGGTATACTATCCATTTTTTCCTATAACGGCGCAAATATACTCACCATCAACCAGAATATTCCCACCAATGGCTGTGCCATCGTGACCATTTCCGTGGAAACCAGCGAGCTCCACTGTTCTGTGGAGGATCTGCTCAAGCGCATGGGCAATCTGGATGGTGTGCTCAAGGCTGAGATCGTGGCAGGCTGAAAGGAGTAGCGATATGGCAAAAGTAGCAATTCTGGGCCTGGGAACCGTAGGCTCCGGTGTGGCAGAGGTGCTCACCAAAAACGCCGATTCCATTGCCCGGAAGGCCGGAGAACCGGTGGAGATCAAATATATTCTGGGGCGGCATGACTATCCCGACAGCCCGTTCCGCGACCTGGTGGTGCAGGATTTTTCCGTGATCGAAAACGATCCGGAGATCAGCGTGGTGGCCGAGTGCATCGGCGGCACCGGCGCGGCCAGAGATGATACCCTCCGTGCTCTGAAGGCAGGAAAAAGTGTGGTGACCTCCAATAAAGAGGTGGTGGCGGAGTGCGGCGACGAATTTTTTGCCATTGCCCAGGAGAAGAACCTCAACTATCTCTATGAGGCGTCCGTGGGCGGCGGCATTCCCATCATCCGCCCTCTAGGCTCTTGCCTGGCTGCCAATGAGATCAGCGAAATCTACGGCATTCTCAATGGCACAACCAACTATATTCTGACTAAAATGATAAAAGAAGGACTATCATTCGACACGGCGCTGAAGCAGGCCCAGGAAAAGGGCTATGCCGAGGCGGATCCCACTGCGGATGTTGAGGGCTTTGACGCCTGCCGAAAGATCTGCATTCTGGCTTCTTTGAGCTTTGGGCGGCACGTCTATCCGGCGCAGGTGCCCACTCAGGGCATCACCGGCGTGACCGCCCAGGATGTGGCACTGGCCGAGGCAGCCGGAATGAAGATTAAGCTGCTGGGCAGAGCCATTTTGCAGGAGGACGGCAAGGTGGTGGCCTATGTAGCGCCCCATCTGATCCCTGCCGATCAGCAGATGGCGGGCGTGGAAGACGTGTTCAACGGAATTGTGGTCCGGGGGGATGCCATCGGGGATGTGATGTTCTACGGACGGGGCGCCGGAAAGCTCCCCACGGCCAGCGCTGTTGTTGCCGATATTATCGATGCGGTCAAGCATCACGATCGCCGGCAGAATCTGGACTGGGCCCCCGGCGGCGACGATGTGGTGGGCAGCTTTGAAGACCTGCCCCTCCGCTGGTATCTCCGCACCCCGGAGCAGGACGCGAAGATTGCCGCAGTGTTCGGTGGCGGCAAAACCGTAACCGCCGGTGAGGAGAAGGCGGTATTCACCGGGCTTCTGACCAAGCGGGAGCTGGATCAGAAGCTGGCGGACTTCAAGGCACTGACCTGTCTGCCTGTTTTGGCGTAATTTCTATTTGGTCTGGAGGATACTATGGCACTGATTGTTCAGAAGTTCGGCGGCAGCTCTGTGGCAAACGCCGAGCGGATCCTGCACGTGGCAGAGATCGTTACAAATACTTATAAGAAGGGGAACCAGGTGGTGGTGGTGCTCTCTGCTCAGGGCGATACCACTGACGACCTGCTGGAAAAAGCGGCGGAGATCAATCCTTCCGCATCCAAGCGGGAGATGGATATGCTGCTGACCACCGGAGAGCAGATGTCCATTGCGCTGATGGCAATGGCAATTCAGCGGCTGGGCTACCCGGTGATTTCCCTGACCGGCTGGCAGGTGGGCATGGAAACCACCTCGGCCTATGGAGCGGCACGAATTAAGCGGGTGTCCGGCACCCGAATTCAGGAGGAGCTGGACCGGAACCGGATCGTTCTGGTGGCAGGCTTCCAGGGCGTCAATAAATACGGCGATATGACCACCCTGGGACGGGGCGGTTCCGATACCACGGCGGTGGCATTGGCGGTGGCCCTGCGGGCAGATCTGTGTCAGATCTACACCGATGTGGACGGCGTTTATACCGCCGATCCCCGGAAGGTGCCCGATGCCCGAAAACTTCAGGAGATTACATTTGACGAGATGCTGGAGCTGGCGTCCCTGGGCGCACAGGTGCTCCACAACCGTTCGGTGGAAATGGCAAAGCGGTATAACATGAACCTCGAGGTGCTCTCCAGTTTTACCGGAGCGCCCGGAACCATTGTCAAGGAGGCTGTCAAGAAAGTGGAAAAGACATACATCAGCGGTGTGGCTCAGGATAAGAATGTGGCGCGGTTGGCGCTGGTCGGTCTGCGGGATGAGCCTGGCGTGGCCTATAAGGTGTTTAACCTTTTGGCAAGAGAAAAAATCAACGTCGATCTGATTTTGCAGTCCATTGGCCGTGCGGATTCCAAGGATATCTCCTTCACCGTGGCCAGCAGCGTGGCGGATCAGGCATACAAAATCATCAAGGACAATCAGGCTGCTCTGGGCTATGACCATGTGGATATCAATCAGGACGTGGCAAAGGTCTCCGTGGTGGGCGGCATGGTGGATAACCCCGGCGTGGCTGCAACGGTGTTTGAGGCTCTGTATGAGGCCCACATCAACATCATGATGATCTCCACCAGTGAGATCAAGGTGTCGGTGCTCATCAACGAGGAAGACACGGATCGGGCGGTTTCGGCCATTCACGCAAAGTTCTTCCAGTAAAAACCAATGTCCCTCTGCGGCAAAACCGGCTGCGGAGGGATTTTTCTGCATTTTTAGGACTTATCCTATAATTTTCAGGGGAAAATGTGAGCGAATCCCCTTGACAAACGAATATTTTGATAATAAACTGTTTGATGTATGAAACAGTTCTGCCTGCTGCCGAGGTGGCGGGCGCCAGTCTGACCAACTGGAACAAATTTGCGAAGGGAGAATTTATCAATGGAAGAAAAACAGATGGAAAAAAAGCAGCCGGTGCAGGAAAACCCCGACGTGGGCTACCTCATTACCAACATTTCCTATGGCATCCGTCAGTATTTTGACAAGCTGTTTGTGGACTACGATGTGACCTATCCCCAGTCCCGGGTGCTCACCCGGCTGTTTGGCCAGCTGGGTAAGGGAGATGTAAATCAGCGGGATCTGGAATACGCTCTGGGTATCAAGGCCTCCAGTGTTTCCTCCCTGGTGCGGAATCTGGAGCAGAAGGGCTTCATTCGCTGCGAGCGCCTGCCCCAGGACACCCGGAACAAGCGGGTGCTTTTGACCGAAAAGGGCATGGAGGTTCGGGCCATTCTCGACGGGGCCCGGGATCAGGCCGAGGCAAAGCTGGTGCGGGGCATGAGCCAGGAGGAGCAGGAGACGCTCCGCCAGTGCCTGAGAAAGGTATTGGAGAACCTGGAGGAAGTATAAGAAGAAAGCCGGAGCAGCTTAGGTTCTGTTCCGGCTTTTTAATGCAAAAAATGGTTGACAAACGGGGAAAATGCCACTATAATAGTAAGGCTGTTCATTGAACGGCATATCCTTGCCGCAGACGCGATCTGCGGCCATATGTCCAAAAGGAGGTGCAAACAACATGGCTAAGATTTCCGAAAAGTACGAGGCGCTGTATATCATCAATCCTCAGCTCACTGAGGAGGGCACCCAGGCTCTGGTGGAAAAGTTCAAGGCAATGGTGGAAGCAGAGGGCACCCTCACCGAGGTAAACGAGTGGGGCAAGCGCCGTCTGGCTTATCCCATTGAGGACCTGAACGAGGGCTACTATGTGCTCATGACCTTTGAGTCCAAGCCCGAGCTCCCCGCTGAGCTGGATCGTGTGATGAAGATCACCGACGGCATCATGCGCTGCCTCATCACCACCGTAGAAGCATAAGGAGGACCTGTTCATGCTGAACCATATTGTTCTCATGGGCCGGCTGACCCGTGACCCGGAGCTTCGGCGTACCGGCAGCGGGATTGCAGTTGCTTCCTTCACGCTGGCTGTTGACCGCGATTTCAAGAGCCAGAACGGTGAGAAAGAATGTGATTTCATCGACGTGGTTGCCTGGAGAAGCACCGGAGAGTTCGTCTCCAAATACTTCACCAAGGGCAGCATGGCGGTGGTATCCGGCAGACTTCAAATTCGGGCGTGGACCGATAAGGAAGGCAATAAGCGCCGCAGCGCTGAGGTGGTAGCAGACAATGTCTACTTCGGCAGCTCCAAGCGCGACACCGCTTCCGGCGGCAGCTATTCCGAGTATGGCGGCAGCAGCTTCTCTGCTCCGGCAGCAAATAGCTTCTCCGCTCCCGCCGCTCCTGCTGGGAACTCTGAGTTCTCCATGCTGGAAGACGACGACAGCGATCTTCCCTTCTGATTCCACCCGATCACGTACTTTATAAGATAGGAGGAATATCCATGGCTAACGATAGAGCTAGAGGCCGCAAGCGCCGTAAGGTATGCAGCTTCTGTGTCGATAAGGTCGAGCACATCGACTACAAGGAGGCTGCAAAGCTCCGCCGGTATCTGTCCGAGCGCGGCAAGATCCTGCCCCGCAGAACCACCGGCACCTGCGCAAAGCATCAGCGTCAGCTGACCACCGCAATCAAGCGTGCACGTCAGATCGCACTGCTGCCTTACGTCACCGACTAAGTTTTTTTGAAATCCCCGTCTTCTAAGTGGAGGGCGGGGATTTTTTGTATCCGATGTTTTGCGGTGTTTTTCGTGAAAATGCTATGGTTTTTGTAGAAAATCAAAGTTATTCTGGAGTTTTGGCTCTTGATTGTTCTTGGCGGCCGGGTATAATAGAAGCATAGTTTTGCCTGAAAGCGAGGGAACCCATATGACAAAACGCGAATTATACGAGTCCAAGTTCATCTCCATCCCCCAGGCCCTGGAGAAGATCCAGTCCGGGGATACCATTGCGGTGGGCCACTACGGCAACGAGCCGAGAAATCTTCTACGGCAGCTCCACACCATCCGGGAGCGGGTGGAGGATGTGACCGTTTGGATCAACAACCCCTCCGAGGAATATCCCTTTGTGATGGACAACAGCCTCAAGGGAAAAATCGACCTGATCTCGGCCTTTTACGGCGGGCCCCTTCGGAAGATCCACGACTCCGGACGGGTGAGCTTTGTACCCCACAATATGCATATGCTCAGCCGGACCATCATCGAGACAAAGAAGCCTACGGTGTTTATGGCGGCGGTGACGCCTCTGGACGAATACGGCTATGTGTGTATGTCCATGAGCCAGCAGATGGAGCGGGAGATGATGGAGGTTGCGGACCTGGTGATCTTTGAGGTCAACGAAAACATCCCCAGGACCATTGGCACCATCCAGATTCCCGTGGAGAAGGTGGACTATTTCGTTCAGGCGGAGGGCGATATTTCCTCAGCGCCGGAATATCCCATTACCGAGGTGCAGCAGAGAATTGCGCAGAATGTGGCATCGCTGATTCGGGACGGCGATACCATTCAGCTGGGCATCGGCGGACTGCCCAACGCCATGGCGGACGCACTGATGGACAAAAAGGATCTTGGCGTTCATACCGAGATGTTCTCCGACGCCATGGGCAAGCTGATGGCAGCAGGGGTCATCAATAACTACCGGAAGAATCTCCATCCCGGGCAGACCATTTGCGCCTTTGCCTGGGGCAGTAAGGATTTTTGCAAATATATTGACCGGAATCCCCTGATTCGGGTGCTGCCGGTCAGTTATGTCAACGACCCGTTTGTGATTGCCCAAAACGACAATATGGTGTCGGTGAATACGGCGCTCCAGATGGATCTTACCGGTCAGGTTTGCTCGGAGTCCCTGGGCTTCCGGCAGTATTCCGGCACCGGCGGCGCCTTTGACTTTGCCTACGGTGCGTTCCATTCCAAGGGCGGGCGCGGGATCCTGGCTCTGGCCTCCACTGCAAAGGGCGGCACGGTTTCCCGCATTCAGCCGGGGCTGACGCCGGGCTCAGTGGTGTCCATTTCCCGAAACGTGGTGGATTATGTGGTGACGGAGTACGGCATCGCCCATCTCCGGGGCAAGACGGTTCGGCAGCGGCGGGATGCGCTGATTGCCATCGCCCACCCGGATTTCCGCCAGCAGCTCCGGGAAGAAGCGGACAAGCTGATGATTTGGTAATAATAAAAGGAACAAGCACGCTGCAAGATTCGGTTGCAGCGTGCTTGTTTTGTGCCTTTTTAAGTTCCCTCCAGAGTTTTACGGCAAATGGCCGTGAACCGAGAGAGCAAATGACTGTCGTTATCCCGATGAGAGAGGAGCAGCATGGTGTCCCGCAGGTCTTCTTCAATGGACAGCATGGCCACCTGCTGATTTTTATGCACCGCAGCCCGGGCCGGGAGCAGGCAGCAGCCCATTTCCGCTTCCACATATAGGAGTGCCGTGGGGACATCCCGGGTGGACAGGAGAATGTGTGCATCTACCTTATGATCCCGCAGCGTGGCCTGGAGAGATGCGGCCTGTTGATCCTCCTTAAAGGGACTGTAGGCGATCAGCGTCAGGCCCTGGAGATCCTCCCAGTGAATATGCTGCTGCTGGGCCAGAGGATGGGCAGCGGGCACAGCCAGAATGTAATCCAGCACCTGATAGGAAAACAGCTCCACTGCCTCCAGAGATGCCCGGCGCTGATAATACCGCTTGCCCAGCAGCATGGCGTCGATGGTGCGGCCCTGCAGAGCTTCCAGCAGCATGATCTGATTGTCGGAGATCAAAAGAGGCGTGACTTCCGGCTCGGCTTGGGAGAATCCCTTGAGGGCCGGGGCGAGAAAGCGGTTGATGGCCTGGTCGAACAGCCCGATCCGGAAGATTGTGGACTGCACCCCGGCCACGGAGGAGGCGCTTTCCACCGCGCGCTCCAAATCCAGCACCAGGGGACGAACCTTTTCATACAGGGCCTGACCGGCCTGGGTTAACTCTACGGAACGGTTGCTCCGATGGAACAGAAGAAAGCCCAGCTCTTTTTCCAGCGCACTGATCTGCTGGCTCATGGCGGTTTGGGCAATGAAATAATTCCGGGCGGCATTGGTGAAGCTCTTGGTCTCCGCCACGGCAATGAAATAGTGAATCTGCTTGATGGTCAAGGCAAACAGCCTCCCTTCTGGATTATTATAACACGAAAATTACCATAAGTAAATTAAGTAGCGCCACCGATTTTTTATATTGTACAGAGATTTGCCTCCATGGTATAATCTAAATATATGCTTAATACATTTGCAACAAATACGGCGCATATGGAACAATGCGAAAGAACAAAGGGTATATTTCCGGATGATCCGGCGATATAAATACATGAAAGATGGTGAAGTAAGTGAAGAAATTGTTTGCAATGGCGCTGGCGCTGTGTCTGTGCATCGGAATGTTTGCAGGCTGCGGCAATACCGCTGCCTCTGCCGAGGAAAAGACCTCCTCCGCCGCACCTGCACAGGAGGAGACCCAGGCCCCTGAGGAAGCGCCTGCCGCATCGGAAACGGAATCCGATCGCGCAGTAGAAGCTTCCGCCGCAGAAGAAGCTCCCGCCGTGGGCGAGGGCGAGATTACCCAGCACGCAAAGGACGTGTTCGGCGTGGAGGAAGCTCCCGCAGAAAACAGCTATCCCCTGGACACCGACGAGAGCCTGACGCTGGTGGCAACCTTCCCCGATCCGCTGTTTGCCTCCTATCCGGGCGGCATGGCGGACTGCCAGATCTACCAGGTGGCCGAGGAGAAGACCGGCGTACACATGGAGTATCAGCCTCTTTCCACCTCCGCTTCCGCAGAGCAGTTTAACGTGATGATTGCGTCCGGTTCCTATCCCGACCTCATTGGCTGGGGCCTCAATTACACCACCGGCGACGATGCCGCAGTGGAAGAGGATATTTACTACGATCTGATCGACTATATTGCAGAGTATGCCCCCAACTACTTTAACATCCTGGCAACGGATGACGAGTTGCTGGACACGGCCATCACCGATGGCGGCCACATCGTAGGCTTCCATGCCGTTCGCACGGAGCAGACTCTGGGCAAGGCCGGTCTTGCCATCCGTACCGACGAGCTCCAGAAGCTGGGCCTGGACAAGCCCTATACCATTGAGGAGTTCGAGAACACCCTGGCTGCCTTCAAGGACGATGGCCTGAAGCAGCCCCTGGTGATGCTGGCTCCCGGCGCCATTCAGGACAACTGGCTGGCCGCTGCATTTAATGTATCCGCATTCTGCAACAGCTTCCCCATGAGCGTAGCGCCTACTTATGTAGAGGACGGCGAGATCAAGTTCGGCCCTCTGGAGGAAGGCTTCAAAGAGTATATCACTCTGATTCACGATTGGTACGAAAAGGGCTACATCCACTCCGACTTTGTATCTCTGAACTCCAACTGGAACAGCCCCGATTATGCCAATGCCATTACCTCCGGTGATGCAGGCATCTTCTATGCCGATCAGGGCAACCTGGGCGGTTATATTGCGGCTTCCGAAATCCCCGGCTTTGCGGTGGAAGCAACCTACGATATGCACGCCACCAAGGACAGCATCAACCACTTTGCACAGTACACCAAGAAGTCCGTGGGCAACGGCTTTAAAATTACTACCAACTGCGAGAACATCGAGCTGGCCTGCAAGTGGGGCGACTGGTGGTACTCCGAGGAAGGCTCCCTGCTGGCCAACTATGGCGTTGAGGGCGTTTCCTTCGACTATGTAGACGGCAAGCCTGTGCTGAACGAGACCGTGACCGACGCGCCCGAGGGTATGCGTGACGCACTGCTGATCTACGCTTCCAACGACACCATTTGCTGTGTCATCGATCCCAATGCCGTGACCTCCGGTTATTCCGAGGTGGACAAGGCCGCTCCCGAGATCTGGAACGAGGGCATGGACGATTCCATGGTCATCCCCTCCACCGTAACCCTGTCTGCTGACGAGAATACCCGCGCTGCCAACATCTACTCCGACATCGAGACCATCTGCCTGGAGGCCATCGCCAAGTTCATCACCGGTGAGAAGCCCCTCACAGATTACGATTCCTTTGTTGAGAGCATTCGGAGCGCCGGCATCGACGACTATCTGGCCATTCAGCAGGGCGCTTATGACCGTGCAATGGAAGGCTAAAAAATGAATTGAGTCTGCATATCAGCTTCCCAAATCGGGTTTCCGGTTTGGGAAGCTTTTTCTGTAAGGCAACACCATACAAATGCGTCTGCGGATTCTGACGGATCTTTTCCGCCAAAAATTCGTTAGGAAAACCTTGCAATACACAAAGTATTCCTGCGGTTTTCCACCTTTTTCTGACGCAAAATCTCTCGCCAGACTCTCTTGCCGATTTGTATGGTATTGCCATAAGCAAAATGCATGGCACTACTTAAATTATATGTTGTACACTTTCTCAATGTTGTGCTATGATTCTTACGCGTTTGGTATCATTATTTGTCATCAAGTAACAATTTGTGATGTTTTTGTGAAGAAAAGATGTCGGTATATTTTCCCGGATCGTCCGGGTGATATAAATTTAAGAAAGAATGGTGAGTATTTTGAAGAAAATTCTTGCAATGGTTCTGTCGCTCTGCCTGTGCTTTGGTCTGCTGGCTGGCTGCGGCAGCAACGGCAGCACGGCTTCTTCCGGCGCTCAGTCTGCGGCTCCCACTGCGGCAGCCGACGAGGGCAGCACCGAGGAGAAGGGCACCCCCGCAGCAGACGCTGCTGCTGAGGGCAGTGTAACCCTGCAGGAGGCTGCTGCAAATGCAGACGCTACCTCCTACGCAAAGGAAGTCTTCGGCGACAACGTACAGCCCGAAGCGGTTTCCTACCCCGTGGATACCAACGAGAGCCTGAGCCTGGTGGCTACGTTCCCCGATCCTCTGTTCTCCTCCTATCCTAACGCTATGGCTGACTGCTCCATCTACAAGGCGGCAGAAGAGGCTACCGGCATTCATGTGGACTTCCAGGGTATGTCCACCTCCGCTTCCAACGAGCAGTTCAACGTTATGGTTGCTTCCGGCTCCTATCCCGACCTGATCGGCTGGGGTCTGAACTTCGCAAACGGCGACGACGCTGAGGTTGACGAGGACGTAATCCTGGATCTGACCGAGGACATCGCTCAGTATGCCCCCAACTACTACAACCTACTTTCCACCGATGATGAGCTGCTGAAGACCGCTGTTTCTTCCTCCGGCTACATCACTGCCTTCTACGGCCTGACCACTGAGGACGGTCTGGCAAAGGAAGGTCTGGTAATCCGTACCGACGAGCTTCAGAAGCTGGGTCTGGACAAGCCCTACACCATTGATGATTTTGAAAATGTTCTGGCTGCCTTCAAGGACGATGGTCTGAAGCAGCCCCTGATGATGCTGGCTCCCGGCGCCATCCAGGACAACTGGCTTTCCGGAGCATTCGATGTTGCTGCATTCTGCAACAGCTTCCCCATGAGCGTTGCTCCTACCTATGTGCAGGACGGCGAGATCAAGTTCGGTCCTGTGGAGGACGGCTTCAAGGATTACATCACCCTGATGCACGACTGGTATGAGAAGGGCTACATTGAGTCCGACTTTATCTCCGACAACTCCAACTGGAACAGCCCCGACTATGCAAATGCCATCACCACCGGTGACGCCGGCATCTTCTATGCTGACTGGGGCAACATCGGCGGCTACATCGAGGCATCTGAGGTTGACGGCTTTGACCTGGAGGCTACCTATGATATGCATGCTTCCGAGGACAGCACCAACCACTTCGGCACCTTTATCACCAAGTCCGCAAGCAACGGCTTCCGGATCACCACCAACTGCGAGAACGTTGAGCTGGCTTGCCAGTGGGGCGACTGGTGGTACTCCGAGGAAGGCTCCCTGCTGGCCAACTATGGCGT
>OLSL01001163.1_pt1 | contig 25439 bp, 25 predicted proteins | sample 1672511 | NCBI WGS metagenome assembly OLSL01 (sample SAMEA3136694, study PRJEB25190) | human gut metagenome | biome: human gut; feature: human-associated habitat; material: faeces | place: Austria | collected 2013
GTTTTCGCCGTGAGAGGGCGACGTCTTAACCCCTTGACCAACAAGCCTTGCAACGCTGATTATGATATCACACTGCAAGGCTGTTGTCAACCACTTTTTTATTTTTTTTTAGATTTTATGTTACCGCTCACGAAATGCCAGCACAAAAATCACAGCTACCTGCAAGCCCACACTGACAGCTGCAAGTGCAGCTAACAGCAAATACCAGAATTTTTCATTTGTTTTATTCTGCTGCAATGTTTTTATCACTTCTTCTGATATTGACTTTGATATTGACGCGTCTGTATTTTCTTCTTCCCGCGCTGCTTCTTCCTGTATTTTTTCATACGTTACATCTGCTGTTATAAGATAGCCCTGCGGATCAGACGTATACTGCGCTTTATAACACACCATTGGCAGATCGGGCTGCGCCACATCTCCTGAATAAACTGCCTGGTAGCGCGGCACCATTTTGTTTCCTGTTATCCTGACACTTCTCTTCCAGTTTCCTTCCTCATCCTGCCAGCCATCTCCATACCATTCTATTGATGTGATCTGATTAAATACGCCATCTAAATGATGCTCCTGCATAAATACCGCCTCATAGCCTTCAAACCATGGACTTTCTTCTGTCCCATAAAAACATTCATCGTTTCTTTGATAAACCCAAGACTCTCCATTCCAACTGTAAATATCCCACTCCTCAAGAGCACCTTCTTTCCAATCCGCGCCATCCTCTTTTAACTCAATTCTTCCAATTGTTCCATAAAGAGCTTCTCCTGTTACGTCATCTGCTGTCTCTACATCAAGCGCTTCCAAAACTTCCTGTCCTTCCAGACAGCTTTGATATTTCGTCACATTTTTAAAACGGTCTGTCTGCATCCATTCATCTTTGGAAAGTGATGTCAATGTATAGTGGATTCCTGCTTCTTCTATTTCCTGCTTTGGCTCATACGATGCGTATGCCCACATTGCTTCACTTTTTTGTATCAGCTGTGTTGTCAGCTCTGTCACCTGATACTCTACATTTTTCATTGCATACCGAATCCCTTGTTTTTCAACTGTTTCAGCAAAAGCATGAGGTGTGTTTGTATCAGACAAATATGTATAACTTTCCGTCCAGATATCATCCTCATCTGATTGACTGACAAGTTCACCTTCCTGTGATGCTTCTGTAATTTGCGCTTCTGACTGCGAGACTTCTTCAAATGCCTGTACTGCTTCCTGCATGACCATTTGTGATGTCAGCAGTGCCGATGCAATCAACACTGCTTTTCTTTGTTTTAGTACCATAAAATTCTCCTTTTCTTTTTTTCCTTTTTTCTCCTCCTTTACATGTACCAAAAAAGCATCTGCAGACAACCTGCGCTTTTACACGAATCAGGTAATTTTGCTAGATGCTTTTTATCTTATGTATATAAATTTCCTATGCCTGTACTTACTGTGTGTCCTCGCTATCTTCTTTTTTCAGCGGAACAATTCCAAGCTGATAGCCAAGCGGCTCAAGAAGACGATTCATAGCACGAACGGTCGGCATAATTTTTCCTTTTTCGTAACGGATAATCATCTGACGCGGAACACCTGTGATATCCTCAAGTGATTTCTGGCTCATCTTTGCCTCATCCTTACGAAGTTTCTTATACTCGGCAATCAAACATTCACTGCGCTCTGTTGAACGGTCAAAGCGAGTCTCTTTTTCTTCCATTTTTTGTATTCCTCTTTTCATTTTATTTTTGCATTTTTTTCTTTCGTATATTGCAAGTGTAACACTTATGTTTCTGTTTGTCAAGGCTTTTTTGCAGGTTCTGAATAGTTACTGTTCACGCGTAATGTTACGAAAGCCATTGCACCTTCGGGCTTGGCTATAAATGGCTATAGATATTGGATTTATCCGTGTTACTTTTCGTTAGCCCACTCCATGATATATGACCTTGTAATATCGAATGATGCACCGCCAACTGACAAAAGCTCTGTCACAAATTCATTATGATCAAATGATTCACCCAGCATTTCCTTTACCTCTTCTTCCAGATCACATATCTGATAATAGCCGATTGAATAGCTAAGAATCGTACCTGGCTCTGCCATACATGCATCATATACATCACGCACATCTTCTGCGCTGTCAAGATAGAAGTAAGTTTCCCACAGATCATATACATCATCAACTGTCCATCCGCCATAATTGATTCCAATATCAGACAGACCCATTAACAGATAACTAAACTCTTGATCCAGAAAAATAACTTCCATCATATCTTTATTAAGTCCCCAGCTATCCAGTGAAAGGCGCGCCGCATATTCTGCCCAACCCTCCTCAAAGCCAATATTTGACACAAAGAAATTGATCGGATGCCACCCATGCTGTTTTACATAATTAAAAAAGTACAAATGACCAGGATAGCCTTCATGCGCCAGCGTTTCGTACAAAACTCCAAGATCTGTGCCAAGAGCATCTGGATTTAAGCAAATCTGATTAATATCATCATGATCCTCCTGAGGTGTCAGATAATATGCCAGTACGCCATCGCTTCGAAGAGCATTCGGAAGTTCCTCTACCTGATAGCCAGGATCTGCAATCGTTGGAAAATTTTCTTTTGTATAAACACGAAGCGCATCCAAAATCTCAGACGGTGTTCTTTTTTCAAAACCATACTCTGAATTCATATAGCCTTCATATATTTCATCATCCTCTAACAGTTCTGAGAATCGTTCCTCACAATCATCAAGCTTATCATACATATAATCAAATAATTCCTCGGCATCCATAGAAACACCTGCATATGTTTCAATTAGGTAATTATAATAATCCTCACCCTCAGCATATTCAGCAAAGCCCTCCCACTCGTCAAATGTTTCCTGCCACTGTGAAAGCTGCTGTTTAAGCTTTGCAAATGCCGGATTTACAATCTGCTCTACAAGTTCTTTGTTTTTTGTCTTAAAATTCGCACGTTCTTCATCAGAAAGAAATGCAGCCTCATCAAGCTTTTTTTCGAAACCCTCAATAAAAACATTTGTATTTTTGCCTACAAGCTCATCAATTGCCTCACTATTAACCTGAAGCATATATTTCGATGGGACTAGATCATATTCTGCATATTCATTTGTATACTCAATTGCATAGTCAATATAATTCGGAATATCCTGCAAAAATTTTAAATATTCTTCTACATCCTTCTTCTCAATAAACAAATAATTCTGAAAATTATTAGCAAGAGAATTAACAATTCCATTTGACCCGCCAATTATTGAAGAAAAGTCAAACATATCCGTATACTTCTCATTCAGATCAATCTGTACCATAAGCTTATCATACAAGATCTGCTGTTGTCTTGTCAGCTGTGTCTTATCAAATGACCGCAGTTCTTTAAGATCTTCCTCCTGCTGCTTTTCATATGCTTCAATTGCTTCCTCATCATACTCACTGTAATCCATTAAGGTATATGAACTTAGTTCAATGCCATAATTTTCTGGATGCTCAAGATAAAAGTGAACCTGAAATGGATTTTCACTGATCCATTGTGCATAAATTCTGTCTAAATAAGCATCAAATGCTTCCTGAGTATTCTGATCTGCCACTGCCGGCATACACTGTATCATAAGACTGCATATCAATGATGCTGCCGCCCATTTCATTTGTCTTTTCATAGCTGCCCCTTTCTTTTTGTCATGAGAAATTGACTGTACTTTTTGCTTTTTATTCCCTTATCATTAAAATTGCTGCCAAATTACCTCTTTGCGCCCCCATAATTCTATGAGAGTACAAAAGATCTGGGTTACATCTGGTACAAATATTTGTTACACTGATATTTTGTGGCTGTACGCCAGCCTCCTCTAAAATTATACGGTTTGCCTGCCAAAGATCAAGATAGCTTCTGTCATCTCGTCCTGCATGACATATTGATTCCATTTGTTTTTTTGAAAATGTTTTTGCAAATTCTTCTACCACTTCTGGTCCTACCTCGAAGCAATCACCGCATATACTCGGTCCTATGGCTGCTATCACATCCTGTGGCTGTGTGCCAAACGCTTCATTCATCGCTTTTAGTGTTTTTTCACCCATGCGTCCCACGGTACCGCGCCATCCGGAATGTGATAATCCAATTGCCTTATTTTTAGGATCTGCAAAATAAAGAGGCACACAATCAGCATAAAATGTTACAAGCGGCAGCCCAGGCTTGTTTGTAATTAATCCATCCACATCTGTATAATCGCGTTCTCTTACCGTTCCCTTTCCGGCATCTTTTTCTGTCACAAGGCGTACATTTGTAGTGTGAGTCTGATGGGACAAGACCACTTTTTTCCAGTCAAAACCCACTGCGTCTCCAAGCCTTCTATAATTCTCTGCAACAATTTTATCTTCTTCTCCGCGTCCAAAACCCAAGTTCATAGACGCAAAGCAGCCACTGCTCACACCGCCAAGTCTTGTAGAGAAGGCATGTGTCAGCCAGGACTGCTTTTTCAATGCTTCAAATTCCAAATAAGGAACTTTATCTTTTTCAATTAACCGCGGGTCTTCTCCCGTACCTTTTCGAATGAGCATCATATTTTGATCTCCTTTTTACACGTACTGATCTATCAGCAAAGAAATGCATCCCTGACAAGCCGAATTTCTTCTCCCAGTATCCCCACTGCATCAAAGCGGCATTTAACACTTTGATATTTTGAATGTGTCAGCAAATAATACTGCGCTGTCTGAATGATTTTTTGCTGCTTTCGTTTATCGACTGCCTCTAACGGATCGCCTGCCTTTTCATTTTTACGGTATTTCACCTCAATAAAACACAGGCAATCTCGCTCTATTGCAATTATATCAATCTCTCCAATTCTGCACCGATAATTGCGTTCTATTATCTGATAACCTTTCTTTGTCAGATAATCTGAAGCTTTTAATTCATACACGCTTCCGATCTGGCGTTTATTCAATCCTGTTCTCCCTGCCAAAAGGCACTGATAAAGGTTCTTCTGTGGATCGGCACAGGTCCTTTTTTCTTTAACGTTTCAATATGAGCTGCACTTCCATATCCCTTATTATCCGAAAAGCCATATCCCGGGTAAATTCGATCATACTCGCGCATGATACGGTCTCTGGTAACCTTTGCGATAATACTGGCAGCTGCAATTGAATAACATTTTGCATCTCCCTTTATAATCGGTGTCTGTGCCACGGTAAGCTTAGGAATACGCACTGCATCTGCTAGCACATGGCCAAGCGGCAGCGTAAGTTGGCTGACCGCCTCGCGCATTGCCTCATATGTTGCCTGCAAAATATTGATTTCATCAATTCTTTTTGCATCGACAATTCCTACTCCATAGGATACTGCTTCCTTTAAAATCTGCTCGTAAAGCTGTTCCCTTTTCTTTTCTGAGACCTGCTTTGAGTCATTGACATACGGAATTTTTCCATCACGCGGCATAATGACAGCTGCCGCCACAACTGGTCCCGCAAGCGGTCCTCGTCCGGCCTCGTCAATTCCGCAGTATATTGTGCTGCCTGCAATCTCACGTTCAAAGTCGATCATCCCCTGAACACGCTCAAGCTCCTTTTTTTCCTTTTCCAAGCGCTTCATAGTCTTTTCTGCAAGAAGCTGCACACTTTTTCTTGGATCTGTACGCAGACTGCTGCAAAGTGCAATCAGCGCCTCTTCGCTGCAATTTTGAAGTTCCTGCGTAATCGCAGCAACTGACTTTTGTTTCCCATCCATGTTCTTTATCCTGTCTTATCCTTCGTTTTTTTGCAGCAAAACATTGTTCTGACTGCTTATGCCTGTTTAGGCACCTCAAGCGAAACCTTTCCAATGCGGCCGCTTCTAAAGTCATCAGTAATCTGCGCGGACACCTTATCAAAATCAGTCTCTGCACCCCTCTTTAAACAGCCTCTCTGTCTGGCAATATTTTCCATCCAAAGTACTATCTCGTTATCGCGCTCATCATCTGGCTGCGGCACTGCCCCGTAGCGCGCTTCAAACAGCTGCTTGTAATTAGTCTGTCCGTATGAAAGCAAATGGTAGGCAATTTCCTGCATATTAAGTACTTCATCGCTGATTGAACCAACACAGGCAAGCTTCATTCCAATTGCTTCATCATCAAACTTAGGCCACAGAATACCTGGCGTATCAAGAAGCTCAAGCTGTTTGTCGATCTTGATCCACTGGTTTCCACGCGTAACACCTGGCTTATTTCCTGTCTTTGCAGCCGTCTTTCCTGCAAGCGAATTAATAAATGTAGATTTTCCTACATTAGGAATACCAACAACCATCGCACGGATCGGGCGATTTAAAATCCCCTTGCGGCGATCACGCTCAATCTTTTCCTGACATGCAATTTTCACACCATCAACGACAGCTTTTTTGAAATTTGTTTTTCTTGCATCAAGACGAATTGGTGTGATGCCCTTCTTTCTAAAATAATCCATCCAGGCAAGTGTCGCCTGATCATCTGCCAAATCTGCCTTGTTCAAAAAAATCATTCTTGCTTTTCCAGCTGCAAGTTTATCAATATCGGGATTTCGTCCTGCCAAAGGTGCTCTGGCATCTGTTAGTTCCATAACAAGATCAACTAATTTCAGATCCTCCTGCATAGCACGGCGTGCCTTTGTCATATGTCCCGGATACCACTGTATCTGCATAGTTTATCAAACCTTTCTTTTTTTCTGAACAGCTTCGCTGTTTTCAGTATAACTCATTTTACTGTTTGCGGTCAATCCAATTCTCTATAAAAGGTGGAATGAAAGAAATGACTCTCCTGCAAACCAAACTCTTCCCACAATCTGATCCTTTGATACCATACCAATATCTGCTGATCTGCTGTCTTCACTATAAACCGCATTATCTCCCAAAACAAAATATTCGTTTTCTCCAACTGTCAGTTCATCTGAAGCTGTTCCTGCATTGATCAGATCCTTACTATATTCATTCGCCTGCTCACACAAAGTTCCATTTATATAAATCATTCCTTCTTTAATGCTGATGCGATCACCTGGACATGCAATGATACGCTTGATTTGAAGTTCATCACTGTCTTTGATCTGAAATGCAATTACATCAAACTGCTTCGGTGAAACAAAACGATACTGTATTTTATTTAGTAACAGCAGACTTTTTTCTGCGGCTGCCGGTTCCATAGAATGGCCCTTCATCTGCATTGGAAATGCCAAAAACAGATAAACAAACAGCGCCAGTATAACTAGAAGCGCTGTATTTGCCAATCCGCTCACAATACGCCACGGCAGGCTCTTTTTCTTTTGTTTTCCCAACGATACTGCTTTCATCTATCTGTACCTCTATTTAATCCCAAACAAGATCTGACTGACCGTCTCTCGTAAAGTCAAAAAGGAGAGGTCATACATATTGTATAGGCCCCTCCTTTGTATCGGTTCGTTATTACTTTACGATTTCCTTAACCTTAGCGCTCTTTCCTACTCTCTGTCTTAAGTAGTTCAGCTTTGCTCTGCGTACCTTACCCTTGCGTACAACTTCGATTCTCTCTACTGCTGGAGAGTGTACCGGCCAGGTCTTCTCTACACCAACACCGTTGGATGACTTTCTTACAGTGAAGGTCTCACGGATTCCGCCGTTCTGTCTCTTTAAAACAGTACCCTCGAACATCTGGATTCTTTCCTTCTCACCCTCGCGGATCTTAGCGTATACTCTTACGGTATCGCCTACGTTAAACTGATCAACATGCTCCTTTAACTGAGCCTTCTCAATGCTTTCAATAATGCCACTCATAGTGTGCCTCCTTATACTAATACGGATGTTCATAATACACGCAGTAACAGCGGACCATCTCTAAAATCACAACAGAAATACTTTATCATATTGCCCACAAAAAAGCAAGCTGTTTTTTCTTTTTTTCGCATGTTTTTTCTTTTTTTGCAGATACTGTCCATAAGCTTTTATCTGGAATGAATTGAAATACCATTTTTTTTCGGTAATCTGTATCCAGATAAAAGTCTTACACAAATTTATAAGGAGATTTCTATTATGACAAATTGTACCTGTACCGTTACAGAATGTAAGCATAATGACGATCACTGCTGCTGCAAATCAGAAATTCTTGTTAATGCAGACTCAAAGAATGACTGTTCCTGTGGCTGCACATGCTGCGCAAGCTTTGATCAAAAAACTTTCGATTCTTTTAAAAACAGCACACAGACACCAGATCCTGCTTTAAAGATTGGCTGCAATGCTGTTCAGTGTATCCACAATGAGAATCATTTATGTCAGGCTGAATCAGTCGCAATCAATGGAACAAATGCACAATCAGGCAATCATACAGAATGTGCAACGTTTCAGGCCAGATAATTACAAACACACATGATAAGGGCGCTTCGGCGCCTTTTATTATTTTCCACGAATTTTTTGGATTGCAGTCACAATCAAGAGTACACAAAGATTTACAAGCACAATGCTCGCACCAGTCGGCGTGGAAAGTAAAAATGAAATCACCAGACCAAGTAAAAAGTCTATTACTGCAGTAATTGCTGCTGCAATAATAACACCGCTAAAGCTTCTTTGAAGACGCATCGCTATAAGCGCTGGAAAAATAATAAGGCTTGAAATCAGCATTGCTCCCATCATACGCATGCCAAGGGTGATCGTCACTGCTGTAAGGACAGACAAAAGTGCATTGAAACGGCCAACAGGAATACCTGATGCCTTTGAAAAGTTCTCATCAAATGTAATAGAAAAAATACGGCTATAAAATAAAATAAACAGTGCCAAAACAATAACACATAAAATTATGCTGATCATGACATCCTGCTCGTTCATAACAAGAATACTTCCAAACATGTAGCTTGAAACATCTGTGTTGATACCAGTTGTCAAAGCTGTGACCGTGATGCCTATTGCAAGTGCTGATGAAGATACTACTGCAATGGCCGCATCATTTTTCATATGCGCATTCTCACGAATCCTAAGCAGACAAAAGGAGGCAATAATGACAATCGGGATAGAAATCCAAAGCGGAGATACACCAAGCGCAACTGCAACTGACAAGGCTCCAAATGACACATGGGACAGACCATCTCCAATCATAGAATAATGTTTAAGCACAAGGCATACGCCAAGAAGCGCCGCACAAAGCGACACAAGCACACCTACTATCAGTGCTCTTTGAATAAATGGATATTGAAACATCGTAATAATCAGATTCATTTTTCTTCTTCCTCTCTGAAAGCTGTTCCAAGCATACGCTTTCCCTCTTCACTTGCACAGTACTCTCTGCGCGTTCCAAAAAAGTATCCCTGCGGACCAATATGAAGAACTTTATCTGCATATGGAAGTGCTCCGGCAATATCATGCGTTACCATGACAATAGCCGTATGCTCTTTTTTGTTAAGCTTTTCCAAAATCTCATAAAGTTCACGCGTAACTGCCGGATCTAGTCCTGTGACTGGCTCATCTAAAATCAAAAGGCTTTCCGTTGCACAAAGCGCTCTTGCAATCAGCACGCGCTGCTGCTGACCTCCTGATAATGCACCAAATGATCTTGATGCCAAATTTTCAAGTTCAAGATGGCGCATCTGCCTTCTTGCCTTTTCCTTATCTTCTTTTGAATAGAAAAAACGGCCCTTTCTTGTACTTAGACAGCCTGATAAAATTACCTCCCAGACAGTTGCCGGGAAATCTTTTTGTGAGCTTGTCTGCTGCGGCAGATATCCAATTACATGGTTTGAAATTTCCTTTCCATAATTTACCTCACCGCTTCCTGCCGGAATCAGACCTAGTAAACCCTTTATCAATGTGGATTTTCCAGAGCCATTTTCTCCTACCACACAAACATACTCACCTTCCTGAACCTGAAATGACAGATCTTTAATGACCTGCTGGTTTTCGTATCCAAATGATACTTTTTTACATTCAAACAGCATTTTACTGTAATCCTTTCTTTAAATTTTCTGCATTTTGTCTCATTAGTTCCACATAGGTCACACCTTCCTGCAGCTGCTTTGAAGTCACAGTATGGCATGAATGAAGTTCTAATATCTCAACACCTGTTGCTTCCTGTATCATCTGAGCTGTCTTTGTATTTCCCATCTCCACATGATATATTGCTTTTATATTTTCAGATTGTATTTCTTCTATTAAAGAGGCAATGACTCTAGCTGACGGCTCCGTATCTCCGGCACAGCCAGCAAATGCTGCATCATAGTCCAAACCAAATTCCTGCGTAAAATATAAAAACGGGAATCGATCAGCAAATAAAATTTTCTTCACACGGGCATTGTCTACAATTTCCTCTATTTCAGCCTGCACATTTGCAATCTGTTCGCGGTAGGCCGCTGCATTATCGTGAAACTGTTTCTCGTGCTCAGGATCTGCTTCGCAAAAAACTTCCTCAATAGCAGATACAAGAAGCTGCGCATTTTCAAGTGAAGTCCATATATGCTCATCATATTCATCATGATGATGCTCCTCTTCTTCATCATGATCATGCTCCTCTTCTTCATGATTATGATCTTCTGCTTCTTCATGGTCATGTGAGTGACCTGTTGTTTTCATACTTTTTGAATGCGCCTCTTCGAGCAGATCTACTGTCTCTATTCCCTGAAAGGTGATTCCATGGCTGCGCGGAACTGCTTCTAACACCTCTTCTACCCACGTTTCCATCTCACCGCCATTGTAAAGAAAAATATCAGCCGACTGAAGCGTAAGAAGATCCTGTGCTGTAGGCTCAAAGCTGTGACTGTCGCGTCCAGGCGGCAGCAGCAGTGTCACATCCAAATATTCTCCTCCAATTGCTCTGGCAAAATCATAATAGGGAAATACCGTTGCGACAACCGAAATTTTGTGTGATGCTTCTGATGAATCATCTGCATTTACATCTGTAGCTTTTATTTTATTACAACCAGCAGCCATAGATACTGCCGCAATCAAAACAGCCAATATCCATTTGCATTTACCTGTTAATTTTCGCATTTTGTTTTCCTTCCATATATAATATACTTATCATCAGCATAATTCGATGTTTAAATAATTATTTAATTCCCCAAACACGCAGCAAGGCCGCCGTTTTCACGGCAGCCTTGTGTATGTTTTTTATAAATACTAATTTTGATAGATTATAAGCTTACGCTGCTGTAGTTTGGTGCCTCTTTGGTGATCTGAATATCATGCGGATGACTTTCCTTTAAGGAAGCGGCACTGATCTTAACGAACTTGCCAGTCTCCTGCAGTGTCTTGATATCCTTTGCACCACAGTAACCCATACCAGAACGAATACCACCAACTAACTGGAAGATGGTATCTTCTACTGTTCCCTTGTATGCAACACGTCCTTCTACACCTTCCGGAACAAGCTTCTTTGCCTCTGTCTGGAAGTAACGATCCTTAGAACCATTCTCCATAGCAGCGATGGAACCCATTCCACGGTAAACCTTATACTTTCTTCCCTGATACAACTCAAACTCGCCCGGTGCCTCGTCACATCCTGCAAACATACTTCCCATCATGCAGACATTTGCACCTGCAGCTAAAGCCTTTGTCATATCACCGGAATACTTGATACCGCCGTCTGCGATAATCGGCACGCCATATGGCTTTGCAGCCTCATAGCAGTCCATAACAGCAGAAACCTGCGGAACACCAATACCTGCAACCACACGTGTGGTACAGATAGAACCTGGTCCAATACCAATCTTAACAGCATCTGCTCCTGCCTCGATCAATGCCTTTGTTGCCTCTCCTGTTGCTACGTTACCAACGATAACCTGCAGATCTGGATAAGCTGCCTTGATCTCCTTTAAGGTAGTAATGATGTTCTTAGAATGACCATGTGCAGAATCGATTACGATACAATCTACCTTTGCATTTACGAGAGCTGTTACACGATCCATAACATTCTTTGTGATACCGACAGCTGCACCACACAGAAGACGTCCCTGCTCGTCCTTTGCAGACAGCGGATACTTGATCTGCTTCTCAATATCCTTAATGGTGATCAGACCCTTTAAGTTAAAATCATCATCAACGATTGGAAGCTTCTCTACTCTTGCCTTAGCCAGAATCTTCTTTGCTTCTGCAAGGGTAACACCCTCTTTTGCAGTTACAAGATTCTTGCTTGTCATGACTTCACGAATTTTACGAGAGAAATCCTCTTCGAACTTTAAATCACGGTTTGTGATAATGCCGACAAGCTTTCTGCCCTCAGTGATCGGCACACCTGAGATACGGAACTTTGCCATCAGTGCATTGGCATCCTCGAGAGTATGCTCCGGAGAAAGATAAAACGGATCTGTAATAACGCCATACTCAGAACGCTTTACCTTATCAACTTCCTCAGCCTGTGCTTCAATAGACATGTTCTTGTGGATAATACCGATACCACCCTGACGCGCAATGGCAATTGCCATACGATGCTCTGTAACAGTGTCCATACCAGCACTCATCATCGGGATATTTAACTGAATCTTTTTTGTTAAATGTGTTGTTAAATCAATCATGTTAGGAGTTACCTCAGAATACTGAGGAACCAACAGGACATCATCAAACGTGATGCCATCACCAATAATCTGACTCATGTCTACTATACCTCTCTCTTTGTCATTAAAATGTATTTAAGTTATTAGTTCTTTGCCGTGATATTCTGCTCAATCATCACCTTTCTCGGTGCGGCACTCTTCATGCATTTGAGAAGATTATCATTTGGCTCGATAACATATACGAACTTGCCATTCTCGTCAGAGTAAGCAATTCCGTAGGTGTTGGCATCAGCCTTTCCTGATGAAAAGTCTACTACCTTCACCTGATTGTTACCTTTGATGTAATCGAATTCATGGGACTTCATGGAAGCCATTTTTTCGATTTTCTGGATGTCCAGCTTCTTCATACGCTTGCGTGTGCGCTGTGAAAGAATACGGTCAATTGCCAGCTCATTTGTGACAAATACATATTCATACTCAACATGCAGACGCGCACTTCCAAAGTAAGCTGCTGCGGCAGCGGCTAACAGAGCGATAAATCCAAACGGACTAATCACACTAACATAAAACCCAATCAGAAACAGCAAAACGATACCAATATAAAATGGAACCGTAAGCGGAGACTTCTTGCGCTTTACGAGCCACTCGGCATAAATATCATTATTCATACCTTCTCTCCTTTCATCCCGCCTTGTGGCATGGAAGATATTTAAATTATTATATATTACTTTGATGGATTTTAAAAGACCTTTTTTCAATTTTTTGTTTTTTTAAGGTATTTTTGTAGAAAGATACCGAAGGAATGGGCGGAATCTGTCGATTTGCAGAGCAAAGCGCTGTTTTCGAAAACTATGGGGCGGATTCCACTTCTCATGCTTGGGCGGTTCCTAAAAAGACAGGGAGTCCCCCGTGCAAGCACGAGTACTCCCTGTCTTTTTGTAACCTGGTATCCAGCTCCTTTCTAGCACAACCTTCAGAAAAAACATGCAAGCATGTTTTATTCTGAACGCGTGCTAGAATGAGCTGTTTTATCACATCATTCCGCCCATGCCTGCGCCTGCTGGTGCTGCCGGGGTTTCTTCTTTAATGTTTGCTACTACAGACTCTGTTGTCAGTAAGGTAGAAGCTACGCTTGTTGCATTCTGCAGTGCGCTTCTTGTTACCTTTGCCGGATCAAGGATACCTGCCTCGATCATGTCTACATAAGCCTCATTGTAAGCATCATAGCCTACGCCATCTTTTGCCTCACGGACATTGTTGATGATAACAGCGCCCTCAAGACCTGCGTTGCTTGCGATGTGGAACAGAGGAGCTTCAAGTGCCTTCATGATGATCTTTGCACCTGTCTTCTCGTCTCCCTCAAGGGAAGCAACCAGCTCGGCAACCTTCTTGGATGCCTCAATATATGCAGTACCGCCGCCTGCAACGATACCCTCTTCTACAGCTGCTCTTGTTGCATTTAATGCATCTTCCATACGCAGCTTGCATTCCTTCATTTCTGTCTCAGTTGCTGCACCTACACGGATTACTGCTACTCCGCCTGCTAACTTTGCAAGACGCTCCTGCAGCTTCTCCTTATCAAATTCTGATGTAGTCTCAGCGAGCTGACCCTTAATCTGGCCAATTCTTGCCTCGATATCTGCCTTCTGTCCACAGCCATCTACGATAACTGTGTTCTCTTTCTGAACCTTTACAGACTTTGCACGGCCAAGCATATCAATAGTGGTATCCTTTAACTCGTAGCCAAGATCTGAAGAAATTACAGTACCGCCAGTCAGAATTGCGATATCCTGCAGCATTTCCTTTCTGCGATCACCATAACCCGGAGCCTTTACACCTACTACCTGGAAGGTTCCTCTTAACTTGTTTACAATAAGTGTGGTCAGTGCCTCGCCCTCGATATCCTCAGCGATGATTAACAGCTTTGCTCCTGCCTGAACGATCTGCTCCAGTAATGGAAGAATCTCCTGAATGTTGGAAATCTTCTTATCGGTAATCAGGATATATGGATTATCTAAAACTGCTTCCATCTTCTCCATATCAGTTGCCATGTATGCTGATACATAGCCTCTGTCAAACTGCATACCTTCTACAAGATCCAGCTCTGTCTTCATGGTCTTGGACTCCTCGATAGTGATAACACCATCCTTAGAAACCTTCTCCATTGCATCTGCAACCATCTCACCTACAGACTCATCTGCTGCAGAAATTGCTGCTACCTTTGCCATCTGTGCTTTTCCGGAAATCGGCTGGCTCATTCTTGCAATCTCTTCTACTGCTACGTCAGATGCCTTCTTCATACCTTTTCTTAAAACGATCGGGTTTGCGCCTGCTGCCAGGTTCTTCATACCTTCATTGATCATTGCCTGAGCAAGTACGGTAGCTGTTGTGGTACCATCACCAGCAACATCATTTGTCTTTGTTGCAACTTCCTTAACAAGCTGTGCACCCATGTTCTCGAATGCATCCTCAAGCTCGATCTCCTTTGCGATAGTAACACCATCATTTGTGATTAATGGAGTACCATAGGACTTATCCAGAACAACATTTCTTCCTTTCGGTCCGAGAGTTACTCTAACGGTATCTGCCAGCTTATTTACACCAGCCTCTAAGGCTGCTCTTGCTTCTGCGCCATATTTAATTTCCTTAGCCATGATTTTGTTCCTCCTGATACTATTTCAATTCATTTCAATCCACACAATACAAGTTTTCAACTTGCATTAAATCAATCATCTTTGGCCAAATATTTTATTTGGGGATCTACCACAGATAATTACTCAACAATTGCAAGAATATCACTCTGCTTTACAATAATGTAGGTCTCATCCTCAAGCTTTACCTCTGTTCCGGCATACTTGGAGTAAATAACGGTCTGACCAACCTTTACCTGCATAGTTACTTCCTTGCCATCAACAACTCCGCCTGGACCAACTGCGATGATCTGTGCCTGCTGTGGCTTTTCTTTCTCAGAACCCGGAATAACAATACCGGACTTTGTAGTGGTTTCTGCTGCGACCTGCTTTAATACAACTCTGTCACCTAAAGGTACTAACTTCATAATGGAAACCTCCTTAATAATTAACACTATACTTTATTATAGTTTTTATTTTCTTATCTTATGTCTTGTTGCTAGCACTCATTTCATCTGAGTGCTAATTATGACATTGTTTATAATAATGATTTTGGCAAAATATTGCAACCCTGTATACTGCTGTATATTAGTGTTTATCTTTATTTTTCTCTTGTTTTCTTTGTTTTTCTATTGTTTTTCTATTATTTTCTTTTCTTATACAAAAATTGCATTTTGTCTTTCCATTTTGTTCAAAATAGAGTATACTAGTCATGACATCCCAATGATACCAGACAATAAAGGTGTGAATCCTTAGTATCATTGGCAAATATTTTGTGAAAGAAAGGAGTTTGCTATGGCTGATTTTATGAAGAAAGTGACCAAGCTGGCACTCAAGAGCGCTGCTGTATGTGCAGGAGTCGCAGCCAGTGCCGCTCTGCTGCATAAGTACGTGAAGATCCAGTCAAATTGCAGTGGATGCGGACCTAGCGAAGATGATTTTGATGAAGACAGAAACGAGGATGACACCACGAAAAACGTGGATGAGGCTGCAAACACAGAAGCTTCTGAAGAAGAATCTGATGCAATTTCTTCCGACGAGGCAACTGATTCTTCTAGCCGTCGATATATCAATATTCATGTAACTGGACAAAATAGTGATGTGGACATCAATATTGATAAGGGACAGCTTTTAGATGATGCAGCAAAGCTTGTTGCTGATGCAGCTCACCTTACAAAAAATCTGCGTCCAGGTGCTCACAGTGACAAGAAGGCTGATGAAAACAAATGTGAGGAAACTGCAGAAGAACAAACCAATGATGATGATTCTAATTTCCATTTTAAGCACATGAATGCTGACAGCGATATTGCAGATCTTGACATTGAAGATCTTAGTGTCGATATTGACGAAGATCTTAGTGAGGGTGTTTCTGATCTGTATGCAATGGACGGTGTTTCTGAGGAAGATACTGCTGTCGATACTAAACCACTTCACGAGGATGATGTTAATCCAGAAAAAACAAAAGAAGAAGATTCTGTTAATTCTTCTATCCATCTTTAAAAATCAAAAAACGGCCGGTTTCCCGGTCGTTTTTTTGTCAGTCTTTTTTCTTTTTGTCATCCATCTCCATGATGCCGTTTGTTTTAATCATTGCTCTCGGAATGGAATCCTTGGAGTTTTTCCAAGGTGCATCTTTAAATCGGTAATCAAACTTATCTGCAAACCAGTCAAGTTCTTCTGCAAGACGCTTCATATTGTCCAGATACAGCTTTCCTGTAATTTCTGTAAACTCGTCAAGCTCCTTCTGATTAAGGCATTTTGCACCTTCCTTTAACAGATCACCATAATGCTCAGTACAAAAACCCTTTCCCTTTGCGTATAACTCTCTAAATGCAGCATCACTCTTCCAAGTTGCTACTACAGTATGCAGATAACGCTCGAAGGTGTTATTTATACGGTCACAAATAAAACATGACTTATTTAACTCATCAATATAATCTGTTAACGGATTGCTTGTCTCCTTCTTAAAGAAGGATGCCTTTTTTGGCGGCATCTTCATGCGCTTTTCAATTTCCTTGTTTGTACGGTCAATATGCGTCTTTAAGACTAATGCAAGGCCAAGCTTATTATTCTGATCAAATACCATCTTCATATGTGCCTTACAAAATCCCATTCGATCTGTCTCCATACGGATATCATCTTCCATATAGCTCGGACCCATTGTAAATTCGACTGCATTATTTTCAAGAATTGTCTTCATCGCGCAGATAGGACACTCACTGTCCATTGCAAATGCATCGTTAATCGGAATCGTATACAGTTTTTCTTTCATTCCGTTTGCTCCTTATTTTGGCAGCTTAAAGCTTGACTTTAATGAAACAATGCGGTTAAATACCGGCTTTCCTTCCTCGGAATCCTTGCAGTCTACGCAGAAAAAGCCATTGCGCACAAACTGGAAGCTGTCGTAAGCCTTTGCATCCTTTAAAGATGGCTCCAGCACACAATCCTTTAATACGGTTAAAGAGTTCGGATTAAAGTTTAATGTGCCATCTTCATTGAGTTTACCTTTTTCCTCGTCTACTAAGTTCTCATACAGACGAACCTCAGTGTGGAATGCAGTCTTCGCTGCTACCCAATGAATAGTTCCCTTTACCTTTCTGCCATCCGGGCTGTTTCCGCCCTTTGATGCCGGATCGTAAGTTCCATGAACCTCAACTATATTGCCGTTTTCGTCCTTAACACAGCCTGTACACTTTACAAAATAAGCATTCATCAGACGAACCTCATTGCCAGGGAACATACGGAAATATTTCTTTGGCGGTTCCTCCATGAAATCATCTGCCTCAATGTAAAGCTCTCTGCCAAACGGAATTGTTCTGCTTCCAAGCTCTGGGTTTTCAAGGTTATTAACAACATCAAGTTCTTCCATCTGATCCTCTGGGTAGTTATCAATAATTAACTTAATTGGATTCAGTACTGCCATAACTCTTGAACGCTTAAGCTTTAAGTCCTCACGGATACAATATTCAAGCATTGCATAATCAACAGAAGAATTTGCCTTTGCCACACCGCAAAGATCAACAAACATGCGAATTGACTCTGGTGTAAAGCCACGTCTTCTGAGCGCACTGATTGTAACAAGACGCGGATCATCCCATCCATCTACTACGCCGTCTTCCACGAGCTTTTTAATATAGCGCTTTCCTGTAACAACATTAGTCAGATACAGCTTTGCAAACTCGATCTGCTTTGGCGGCATAACAAACTCACACTCTTTTACAACCCAGTCATATAGCGGACGATGATCCTCAAACTCCAAAGTACAGATAGAATGAGTAATGTGCTCAATTGCATCCTCGATTGGGTGAGCAAAATCGTACATCGGGTAGATGCACCACTTGTCTCCTGTATTATGATGAGTCAGATGAGCCACACGATAGATAACCGGATCTCTCATGTTCATGTTCGGGGAAGCCATGTCAATCTTTGCACGAAGTACCTTCTCTCCGTCTGCATACTTACCGTTTTTCATCTCCTCAAACAGCTGCAGATTTTCCTCTACGCTTCTGTTGCGGTATGGGCTCTCCTTGCCTGGCTCAGTCAAGGTTCCTCTGTACTCACGAATCTGCTCTGCTGTCAGATCACAAACAAATGCCTTTCCCTTCTTAATCAGGAATACGGCATACTCATACATCTGATCAAAATAATCTGATGCAAAGAACAGTCTGTCCTCAAAATCAGCACCAAGCCACTTTACATCCTCGGTGATAGACTTAACAAACTCAGTCTTTTCCTTTGTTGGATTTGTATCATCAAAACGCAGATTAAACTTGCCATTATATTCCTTTGCCAGTCCACTATTTAATAAAATAGACTTTGCATGTCCAATGTGCAGATAGCCATTTGGCTCCGGTGGAAATCTTGTCTGAACGTGGTCATAAGTTCCCTCCGCTAAATCCTTATCGATGATCATCTCTATAAAATTTTTTGAGACTGTCGTCTTTTCTTCTTTGTTTTCTTCCAGGACGATGTCTTTATTCTCCATAGTCTTCCTCCTTTAATTAAGCGCAATGCCCTTATCTACTAGGATATGTCAAAGGTCTTTAAATGTCAACCTTTTCTTTCTGATTTCAAGTGCCCGGCTCGTGAAATCCATTCACCTTCGGGCTTCGTTATAATTATAACTTAAAAGGCTTCCTGATCTCTCAGAAAGCCTTGTCAAAAAGCTGATGACGGGACTCGGACCCGTGACCTCCTCATTACCAATGAGGTGCGCTACCACCTGTGCCACATCAGCTTGTTTGCCGGACTTTATTTCGCTCGACACGCACTACTATACTACTTTCCGAATGTTTTGTCAACACCTTTTTTAAGTTTTTTTATTTTTATTAAAAAAGACATCAATTTAGCTCTCCGACTATACAAAGAGCTAAATTGTGTCAAAATTCATACTATCTGTTTAGCGTCTCTGTCTTACAATCTCGTATGCCAGAACACCCATAGCTACAGATGCGTTTAAGGAATCGATGTCACCCTTCATTGGGATAGAGGCAACCATATCACAATGTTCCTTTACAAGTCTTGATACACCCTCTCCTTCATTTCCAATGACAAGACCGATAGGTCCCTTCAAATTAAGGGAATACATTTCCTCGCCGTCCATATCTGCACAGACAAACCACATTCCCTCTTTCTTTAAGTCTTCCATTACAGTAACAAGATTTGTTACTTTTGCAACAGGCGTATAATTTACTGCCCCAGCAGAGGTACGTGCAACTGTCGCTGTTAAACCAACTGCTCTGCGCTTTGGAATGATTACACCATGTGCACCCGCCTGATTTGCAGTACGAATGATAGCGCCTAAATTGTGAGGATCTTCAATCCCATCAAGAAGCACAATAAACGGTGCCTCACCCTTTTTCTTTGCATTCTCTAAAATATCAGAGACCTCTGCGTACTCACATGCTGCACAATATGCAATCACACCCTGATGATTCTTAGTCTCAGACAGCTGATCAAGACGTTCCTTCTTTACATACTGCACCATAGTGTCCTGCTTCTTTGCTTCACGCAGGATTGTCTTTACAGGTCCGTCCTGACAGCCATCCAGTACAAACAGTCTGTCAACAGTTTTTCCGCTTCGAAATGCTTCAAGAACCGCGTTTCGGCCCTCTGTTAATGATTCATGATATCCCATATTTTTCTTTATTCCTTCGTCCTTTCTTCTTCCTGATGCAGCTTTTCTTTTTCAGGTGCTTCGACGCACAGCACACCTGTGCGCACAAAGCCCTCTGAAAGAAGATCAAGCAAACGCTCCATCTCACCATTTAAATACAGATAACCACAAAGTGCCTCTAATCCAGTTGCATGACGATAATCAGACATCGTCGCATTCTTTGCCTTTGTAAAAGATCTTGCATTACGGCCTCTGCGATAAGCAGATGTCTCTTCCTCTGTCAAAAGCGGTGCAATCGCAAATGCAATCGCAGCCTGTGAAGAGGCACGGCAGACACTGCTTGCCTGCTTATTTAATTTATCCACCTGTGTATTTCCGTGGCTTACAAAAATCGTGCGGACAATCATATCGTAAATCCCATCACCAATATAAGCAAGCACCAAAGGTGAATATTCCTTTGCAGGCATCTGCTTTAATAAAAATTTCTGTTGGATCTGTTCAAGCAGCTGCTGATTTTGTTCCATGTATTTCCTCTTTCTATATCTTCCTGATTTTTATTACACACGCTTCCAGGTTACACCCTGTCTTGTATCCTCAAGAATAATGCCCTTATCTGCAAGCTCATTACGAATTTCATCGGCACGCGCAAAGTTCTTTGCCTTTCTTGCCTGCTTACGCTCCTCGATCAAAGCTTCGATATCAGCATCCAAAAGTTCTTCTTTTTTCTCAATGATAATACCAAGGATATCGCAAAGCTGCTTTAAAATCTCATACAGTGACTTTGCTGCCTTTCCTGAAAGCTCATCTGTCTTATTTGTATTTACATATTTTACAAGCTCGAAAATAGCTGCAATTGCATCTGCTGTGTTAAAGTCATCCTCCATTGCTGCCTCAAACTTGCCTACATATTTCTTTGCTTCCTCGACTACTTCGCTCTCCTGATTAGTAAGCTCACCCTCGTTAGCAGACTGTTTCTGAAGCCATGCAGCGCATGTTAAGATACGATCAAGTCCGTTCTTTGCTGCTTCCATAAGTTCTGCACTGAAATTCAATGGACTTCTGTAATGTGCACTTAACATAAAGAAACGAAGTACCTGAAGATCATACTTTTTCTCAATATCTCTTACTAACAGGAAGTTGCCAAGTGACTTACTCATTTTACGATTATCAATATTTAAGAACGCATTGTGCATCCAATAATGAGAAAACTCTTTTCCGTTGCATGCCTCACTTTGTGCAATCTCATTTTCATGATGCGGGAAAATCAAATCCTCACCGCCGGCATGAATATCAATCTGCTCACCTAAGTATTTCTTTGACATAACAGAGCACTCAATATGCCAGCCCGGACGTCCTTCGCTCCACGGAGACTCCCAATATGGCTCTCCTTCCTTCTTTGGCTTCCACAAAACAAAATCAAGTGGGCTTTCCTTGTCTTCCTCGCCGCTTACCTTTAAATCGCGAAAACCTGACTGAAGATCATCAAGATTCTTATGTGAAAGCTTGCCATATTCCTTAAAACTTGCAGTACGGAAGTAAACAGTTCCATTCTTCTCATACGCGTGACCTTTTTCGATCAGAGTACTGATCATATCGATCATTCCATCGATTTCCTGTGTTGCAAGAGGATGAGTTGTCGCCGGCTTTACATTCATAGCAGCCATATCCTGCTTGCACTCTTTTATAAAGCGTTCAGAGATAACAGATGCATCAACGCCTTCCTCATTTGCCTTTTTGATGATCTTATCATCTACATCAGTAAAGTTTGAAACATAATTTACATCATAGCCCTTATATTCCATATAGCGGCGCACAGTATCAAATACGATCATCGGACGTGCATTTCCAATATGAATATAATTGTATACTGTAGGACCGCACACATACATTTTTACCTTTCCCGGCTCAAGCGGCTTAAATTCTTCTTTTCGTTTTGTTAATGTATTGTAGATTTCCATGTTTTTTCCTTTCTTCTTTTCGTTTTCATCTGTGATTTTTCAACCGTTTGATACAGCTTAGCGTACTGCTTTTTAAGCTGTTCAATATCAGCAAGCACCGGATCTGGCAAGTGCACCTGATCAAGATCAGTTTGCGGCAATCGTACATTATCACGCTTGACAACACGTCCTGGAACTCCTACCACCGTAGAATTTGGCGGAACTGGTTTTAATACAACACTTCCAGCACCGATCTTACAGTTGTCTCCAATTGTAATGGAGCCGAGAACCTTAGCGCCTGCACTGATCATAACATTATTTCCAATTGTCGGATGGCGTTTTCCATGCTCTTTTCCTGTACCGCCAAGTGTAACGCCCTGGTATAAGGTAACATTGTCACCAATCTCTGCTGTCTCTCCAATCACAACACCATGACCATGATCAATAAAAAATCCTTTTCCAATCTTGGCTCCCGGGTGGATCTCAATTCCAGTTCTTCGTGCTGTACACTGAGAAATCATACGCGCTGCAAAATATCTTTTTTTCAGATAAAGCCTGTGCGCAAGACGATACCAAAGTACTGCCCAGAAACAGGGATACAAAAATACCTCTGCCGGTGAATTAATTGCCGGATCCCGTTCTCTGATCAGTGAAATTTCATCAAGTACATATTGAACGATTCTCATGCCACTCCCTTCTTGCTTCGAAAATACTTATCCGCATTTTTGATACCTACGACTTGCTCCACTGCTTTGCAGTTCTCGCAAGTCTACAAGCATTCGAATTCGCTGATTTCCTTCGGAAATCGCTGCATTCTCATTCTTGTACGGTTTCCAAGGTCAAAAACAGTTTCGTGCAAGCACGAACTGTTTTGACTTTGGAAACCTTGTATCAAAAAAATAACGTCCCCTGGCAAAAGCCAGGAGACGAAAAATTTTCCGCGGTTCCACTCCTGTGAGAGCATAGATGCTGACACTTATGCTGTATACACAGCCGGTGATAACGCAAACCAGCGTGCCGTGCTACTTTATTCACACAGCCAGCTCCCGGATGCACTTCCTGTCTCATTACATGAAGCAGGTTTTCAGCCTGGACCCGCTCTCTCTGACATTTCCTGCGACAGTACTCTTTCCGTTCAAAGCCTTTTCGAAGCTTTTTTATTGTATGATGCAAAAATATCACAGATGTCTGTTTATTCACTGTATTACAGTGCTGCACCATTTCTAGTGTTACTATATGTGATGTTTTCGGATTTGTCAACCTTTTTTGGCTTCTTTGCCTTTGGATAAATCTTATAAAGTGTTTCATCATCATAATTTTCATCCAGCCACTGCTGTACTACATTGCTTGCTGGAATATTTTTTTCACGCTGATCCTGGCGCATAAGTGCCGCTGCTGACACAAGACTGTCTGCTGCCATAAAAATGATCAGACACCATGTTATAATTTTTCCGGCAAGCATTGGAATCTTTTCAATCCACTTAGAAAGATAAGGATAAACTCCTTTCAACCACACAACACCTGCAATTCCCCAGAAAAAGCAAAACAGTAAATTAATTCGGCCTCCGATATTAAACATAAAGCCGCTGTAATCCCAGAATATCTTTCCAAATACGATTTCCGTAAAAACGCTGCACAAATACTCGTATACACCGCCTAATACGGTTCCCATCGCAAAAATAAACGATGATGAACGATTTCTGTAGTTGTACAAAAGCGATGTTGCTACCACCATTGCAAATCCCCATACAATACTAAATGGACCCCATACAACACTGCTTCTGCTCATCCAGTAGCCCATCGTAATACGACAAAATACAGTCTCTATCAAATCACCTGCAAATGCACCGATAAAAAACAATAATACCAGCTTGTAAAAACTGCAGCCTTCAGCAAAAACAGTTGTTTTTTCCTTTTCTAAACGTTCTCCCTCATTTATTGCAGGATATGCCTTTTCCACACGCATCAGGATATGCTTTTCAAGCCATCTTCCAAAACGTTTTTTTCTGCTGTAGAGTTCGTGATCAATCTTTTGAATCGTATCATTTCTCTTTACACTACCGCGGATTATATATGTAGATCCCAAAATATCAATTATCAGCACACCAAACAGTGCCCACAATGCTATCTGCATCATAAATGACGGCACCATATGATAAAGCTTCATCAAAACAGGTGTTACAAACTTAACTGATAAAACACCTAAGATACCCCATACAACAGAATACTGCAGGCAGATGTATCCATCAAGATTCCATCTTTTAGAAGAATAGTCCCACCATTTTTTATGATCCAATTTTTCAAGAATCTTTGCTGTAAACCACTCAAGAAGTGTACTAACTCCCGCACAGCCCAGAAACAAAATCGGTATCTCATCAAACAATTCTGGAAAGCCAATTGTTATAATTACTGCCGCAATGCCGTATACAATACAAAGTGGGCTATTTAGCATACCTCTGTTCATAAATTTTCTGTATTTTAAAACACAAAAGCACGTCTCTGCAATCCACCCCAAAAATGAATATACGAAAAAGAGCCAAAGACACCCAAATAAATCAAGTTCTCCCATTATTTTCCAGTTATCCTTTCAAATTTTCAATTACTAAAAATCAGTTAGAGATCAATTTTTGCAGCCGCCACAGCCACCGCAACCAATCGTACCGTCCATATAAAATTCCGGCTTATCAATTAAGCATACCGCCTGTGAAGAGATACCCTCTCCTGTTCCTGTAAAGCCTAGTCCTTCTTCTGTTGTTGCCTTGATGTTGACCTGATCGAGTTCAAGATGAAGTGCCTCTGCAATATTTGTTCTCATCTGCTCACGATATCCGGCAAGCTTCGGTCTCTGTGCAATAACAGTTGCATCAATATTGCTGATATAGTAACAATTTTCCTCAAGAAGCTCTCCTACTCTTTTTAGCAATTCTATGCTTGATGCTCCCTTATATGCCGGATCTGTATCCGGAAAATGCTGACCAATATCTCCAAGTGCAGCTGCACCAAGCAGTGCATCCATTATTGCATGAAGCAGCACATCTGCGTCAGAATGACCAAGAAGTCCTTTTTCATACGGAATCTCTACACCGCCTAAAATCAGTTTGCGTCCCTCAACGAGGCGATGCACATCATATCCCATACCAACTCTCATATCAAATCTCCTTATCTTTCTTTATTTTGTAATTATCATATCACGACTTACTTTTATTTTCCACGCAGAATCCATAAAAATTTTCGGAATTTTTTGAAAAATTTGCTTGACATTTTCTTTGATATGCGCTATACTTCTCTTCGTCAAGGGGTCTTAGCTCAGCTGGGAGAGCATCTGCCTTACAAGCAGAGGGTCATAGGTT
>OLSL01001186.1_pt1 | contig 25090 bp, 16 predicted proteins | sample 1672511 | NCBI WGS metagenome assembly OLSL01 (sample SAMEA3136694, study PRJEB25190) | human gut metagenome | biome: human gut; feature: human-associated habitat; material: faeces | place: Austria | collected 2013
TTCTGGCGGGTAATGTCGCCGCCGTAACACTTGGCCAGCACGTCCTTGCGCATGGCCTTCACTGTCTCCCGGGCGATGATCCGTCCGCCGATAGCCGCCTGGATGGGCACCTCAAACAGCTGGCGGGGAATGTTGTCCTTGAGCTTTTCACACAGGCGGCGGGCCCGGGGATAGGCCTTGTCCTTGTGGGCGATGAAGCTCAGGGCGTCCACGCCGTCGCCGTTGAGCAGCAGATCCACCTTCACCAGCTCACTGGGACGGTAGCCGGAGAGCTCATAGTCCAGGGAGGCATAGCCCTTGGTGTTGGCCTTCAGCGTGTCGAAAAAGTCATAGATGATCTCGTTGAGGGGCATCTGATAGTGAAGCTCTACCAGATGGGTGTCCAGATACTGCATATCCTTGAACTCGCCCCGGCGGTCCTGGCACATGGGCATGATGTTGCCCACATACTCGTTGGGGCTGATAATGGACACCTTCACATACGGCTCCTCCGCGTGCTCGATAACCGTGGGGTCCGGATAGTTGTGGGGGTTGTCCACTTTCACCATGGTGCCGTCGGATTTGTATACATGATAGATGACGCTGGGCAGGGTGGTCACCAGGTCCAGGTTGAACTCCCGCTCCAGCCGCTCCTGGATGATCTCCATGTGGAGCATGCCCAAAAAGCCGCACCGGAAGCCGAAGCCCAGGGCCACGGAGCTCTCCGGCTCAAAGGTCAGGGAGGCGTCATTGAGCTGGAGCTTTTCCAGGGCGTCCCGCAGGTCGGGATATTTGCTGCCGTCCTCGGTGTAAATGCCGCAGTAGACCATGGACTGGGCGGGCCGGTAGCCGGGCAGAGGCTGGGCGGCGGGGTTCTCCGCGTCGGTGATGGTGTCGCCCACCTGGGTGTCCTTCACGTTCTTGATGGAGGCGGTGAAATAGCCCACCTCGCCGGCCTGGAGGGCGTCCGTGGGCTCGTTGCCCAGGGGCTTCAGGTAGCCGCACTCCAGAATGGTATACTGGGCTCCGGTGGCCATCATGCGCACCGTCTGGCCCCGGCGGATGGTGCCCTGCTTGATGCGGAACAGCACCACCACGCCTACATAGGGGTCGTACTGGCTGTCGAAGATCAGCGCCTGAAGGGGGGCGTTGGGGTCGCCGTCGGGGGCGGGCACGTTGCGGACCACGTCCTCCAGCACCGCCTCCACGTTAAGTCCCAGCTTGGCGGAGATCTCCGGCGCGTCCATGGCGGGCAGGCCGATGATGTCCTCCACCTCCTGCTTGGCCTTCATGGGATCGGCGGCAGGCAGATCGATCTTGTTGAATACGGGCAGGATCTCCAGCTCGTGCTCCATGGCCAGATAGGTGTTAGCCAGGGTCTGGGCCTCCACCCCCTGAGTGGCGTCCACCACCAGCACAGCGCCCTCGCAGGCGGCCAGGGACCGGGAGACCTCATAGTTGAAGTCCACATGGCCCGGGGTATCGATCAGGTTCAGAGCATAAATTTCGCCGTCCTGAGCCTTGTAAAAAAGATGGACGGCACGGGACTTGATGGTGATGCCCCGCTCCCGTTCCAGGTCCATGCTGTCCAGCAGCTGATTCTCCATCTCCCGCTCGGGCACCGCGTGGCACAGCTCCAGCAGCCGGTCGGCCAGGGTGGACTTTCCGTGGTCAATATGGGCAATGATCGAAAAATTCCGCAGTTGATTCAAATCGGTCATACAATGCACCTCAAACGTCTTTTGGAACGGCCCCAGAATTCCCCATGGAAAAATGGCAACACGCCCCCAATATATCTAAATTATTATATGGGATTTCCCCTGGTTTGTAAAGAGATTTTCCGCGGAAAAATGCACTGATTCCGCTCGTTTGGCTTGTATCAGACGTTTGTGTTGTTATGAAATCACAAAACGCCGAAAATTCGCTTTTTTCGCAAAAACTTATGCAAAATTAGAATTTTTCACTTGTATTTTCTATGGGGTTGAATTACAATGGTAGCAAGATGCTCCGGAAGAATGCATTCCGGCAGGAAGGGGCATACTATGCTTAATATTGTTCTCGTTTCACCGGAGATTCACCAAAATACCGGCAACATCGCCAGAACCTGCGCCGCCACCGGTGCCGCCCTGCACCTGATCCGCCCTCTGGGATTTGAGATCACCGACAAGGCGCTCCGTCGGGCCGGCCTTGACTACTGGTATCTGCTGGACGTTCAGATTTATGACTCTCTGGAGGATTCCTCTGCCCGGCACGGGCAGGTTCCCATGTGGCTCTACACCACCAAGGCGCCCCGGCGCTACTGCGATGTCAGCTATCACGATGGCGATTATCTGTTTTTTGGCCGGGAATCCGCCGGATTGCCGGAGCCGTTTCTGGAAGCCCATCGAGACCGCTGCGTAAAAATTCCCATGGCAGAGGAAGCCCGGAGTCTCAACCTCTCCAACTCTGCCGCCATTGCTGTCTATGAGGCTCTGCGCCAGCTGGATTTCCCCCAGCTCAGGAGCTTTGGAAAAATGAAAACCCAAACGCTGGATCGACCATATTAAACGGAGGTTTCACCATGAACTACAAAAAGAAAACCATCCTCGATGCAGATCTCAAGGGCAAAAAGGTGCTCTGCCGCTGCGATTTCAACGTCCCCACCAACGATGAGGGCGTAATCACCGACGACAGCCGCATCCGTAAGTCCCTCCCTACCATTCAGTACCTGCTGGAGCAGGGGGCTGCCGTGATTCTCTGCTCCCACAAGGGCCGCCCCAAGAACGGCTATGAGGAGAAGTATTCCCTCAAGGTGGTACAGCAGCGGCTCCAGGAGCTTCTGGGCATTCTCGTGGCCCTGGCGGATGACATTGTTGGCCCCAAGGCACAGGAGATGGCAGCTGCCCTCCAGCCCGGTCAGGTGCTCCTGCTGGAAAACGTCCGGTTTATGAAGGGCGAGACCAAGAACGACATGGAGCTGGCAAAGCAGTATGCGGCGCTGGCCGAGGTGTTTGTGAACGACGCATTCGGCTCCTGCCACCGGGCCCATTCCTCCACCGTGGGTGTTGCCTCCTTCCTGCCTGCCTACAGCGGCCTGCTGGTGAAGAAAGAGCTGGACATCATGGGCAAGGCCATTTCCGATCCCAACCGTCCCCTGGTGCTCATTATGGGCGGCAGCAAGGTTTCCGATAAGATCGGCGTCATCGACCATATGCTCTCCCTGGCGGATCATATTATCATTGGCGGTGGCATGAGCTATACCTTCACCGCAGCCCGGGGCGGAAAAATCGGCACCTCCCTCTGCGAAACCGAGTCCTTCGGCTACTGCCTGGAGCTGCTGAAAAAGGCCGAGGAGCAGGGCGTGAAGATTCATCTTCCCGTAGACACCGTGGCCGCCGACCACTTTGCCGCAGATGCGGAGCCCGTGCTCTTTGACGAAGGCCAGATTCCCGACAACATGATGGGACTGGACATCGGCCCCAAGACCCGCGAAATTTACGCGGATCTGATCAAGAACGCCGGAACCGTCATCTGGAACGGCCCCATGGGCGTGTTTGAGTTCCCCGCATTTGCTGCCGGTACCCAAGCCGTTGCAAAGGCCATGGCCGAGAGCCCTGCCGTTACCATTGTGGGCGGCGGCGATTCCGCAGCAGCCGTAGAGCAGATGGGCTATTCCGACCAGATCACCCACGTTTCCACCGGCGGCGGTGCCAGCTTGGAGTTCTTCGCCGGAGCAGAGCTCCCCGGTGTGGCCGCCCTGCTGGACGCCTGAGCCTAGGAGGATGTTATGAACCACAAATACAGAAAGACCGTCATTGCGGCCAACTGGAAAATGAACAAGACCCCCTCGGAAACCCGCACCTTTGGGGCAGCGCTCAAGCGTCTGCTGCCCAAGGGCCGCTGGTGCGATGTGGTGCTTTGTATGCCAGCCATCTGCATTCCCGCCGGTGTGAAGGCCCTGAAGGAAACCCGGGTGGGCATCGGCGCGGAGAATATGCACGCTGAAACCTTTGGCGCTTACACCGGCGAGATCAGCGCCCCCATGCTGGTGGATGCCGGGGTCAAATATGTGATCCTGGGCCACTCCGAGCGCCGTGCCATGGGCGAAACCGATCAGGACGTTAACGCAAAGCTGATCTCCGCTCTGGCTGCCGGACTGACTCCCATTGTCTGCGTAGGCGAAAGCCTCCAGCAGCGGGAAACCGGCGTTACATTTGAGCATATCACCATGCAGCTGAAATCCGCCTTTGCCGGGATTGTGCCCGAGCAGCTGCGCCGGATCATCGTGGCCTATGAGCCCATCTGGGCCATCGGCACCGGACTGACCGCTTCTCCCCAGGAGGCCGAGGAGGTCTGTCAGCACATCCGCACCGTCATCCGCAAGCTGTCCTCCGCGAAAACGGCCCGGGCAACTTCCATTCTCTACGGCGGTTCCATGAACGACAAGAATGCCGAAAGCCTTCTGGCCCAGCCGGACATCGATGGCGGCCTCATCGGCGGCGCATCTCTGGATCCCGAAAAATTCGTCCGCATCATCAACGCAGCCAACCAGGAAACGGATTAACTTTACTTAGGAGGAGCATTCCCATGAAACAGTATCTTGAAATCATTGATGTCGTTGCCCGTCAGGTTCTCGATTCCCGGGGTAACCCAACGGTAGAAGCCGAGGTTTATCTGGAGGACGGTTCCGTTGGCCGTGCCGCAGTTCCCTCCGGCGCTTCCACCGGCGTTTATGAAGCCTGCGAGCTCCGGGACGGCGGCGATGAATACGGCGGCAAGGCGGTCATGAAGGCCGTCACCAATGTCAACACCGAAATCGCCGAAGCCATTGTGGGTCTCAACGCTCTGAACCAGACCGAGATCGACCAGACCATGATCGAGTTGGACGGCACCCCCAACAAGTCCCGTCTGGGCGCCAACGCGATTCTGGCTGTATCCATGGCGGTGGCCCATGCGGCGGCGGATTCCCTGTGCATCCCCCTGTACCGTTACATCGGCGGCGTCAATGCCAAGGTGCTGCCCGTCCCCATGATGAACATCCTTAACGGCGGCGCTCATGCCACCAACAATGTGGACATTCAGGAGTTCATGGTCATGCCCGTCGGCGCAAAGAGCTGGAGCGACGCGCTGAGAATGTGCGCCGAGGTCTTCCACAAGCTGAAAACCGTTCTGAAGGAGAATGGCACCCCTGCTGCCGGTGTGGGCGATGAGGGCGGCTATGCTCCCAACCTTGCTCAGGACGAGGACGCTCTGGAAGCGATTGTTAAAGCTGTAGAAGCCTGCGGTTACAAACCCTATGACGACTTTATGATCGCCATCGACGGCGCCGTTTCCGACTGGTATAACGAGGAAGACGGCAAATATCACCTGCCCAAATCAAAGAAGGTCATGACCCGCGAGGAAATGGTGGCCATGTATCAGGGCTTTGTAGAGAAGTACCCCATCATCTCCATCGAAGACGGCATGGGCGAGAACGACTGGAAAGGCTGGAAGATGCTCACCGACGCTCTGGGTGATCGGGTGCAGCTGGTGGGCGACGATCTGTTCGTCACCAACGTAGAGCGCGTCAACAAGGGCATTTCCCTGGGCGTCTGCAACAGCGTACTCATTAAGGTCAACCAGATCGGCACCCTCACCGAGACCCTGGACACCATCCAGCGGGCCAACCGTGCAGGCTACACCGCCGTGGTTTCCCACCGCTCCGGCGAGACTGAGGACACCACCATTGCCGACCTGGTTGTCGCCATGAATGCTGGTCAGATCAAGACCGGTGCGCCCTCCCGTACCGACCGCGTGGCCAAGTACAACCAGCTGCTGCGGATCGAGGAGGAGCTGGACGAGTCCGCTCAGTATCTGGGCAAGGCTGCGTTCTTCAACCTGTCCAAGTAATTTCATCTCAGAAAAATATAATTTGCCCCCGGTGCAGAATTTCCTGTACCGGGGGCAAAAAACTGCACGCCGAACATCGACGTGCAGTTTTTGTATTTAGATTGCGATTGTCTTAGATCTGAGACGCAATACCGAAAGCAGAACGCATACACTTCTGCACGTTGCCGGGCTTGTCGCAGTCGCCGATCACATAGCTCACGGGAACCGCCTTGGCCAGCTCCATGGCCTCGTCCTGCTTGGACTTCATGCCGATGGCCAGCAGAACGTTGTCGGCCTGCTGCTTCTGCTCTACGCCGTTGGGATCCAGATAACGAACGCCGTCGGGATCAATGGCGGTGCACTTCACGCCGGCCTGGTAAGCGAAGTTGGCGGTGTGACGCCAGTAGTTCACCACCATGTTGCGGTAGTGGGCGTGAGGAGCGTCCAGAATCAGGTCATACTGCATCTCCAGCACGGTGACCAAATGGCCCAGCTCAGCCAGATACAGGCCGGTCTCCACGCCGATCTCGCCGCCGCCGATGATGGTGACGTTCTTGCCCAGGGTGTCCTCATGGCCATAGATGTTGGCAGCGTAGGAAACGTTGTCGCCATCCTTGCCGGGCAGAGGCAGGCTGGAGGGCTCGGCGCCCAGGGCCAGCGCCAGAACCTGATAGTTCTCCTGTTCCAGTAGCTCACGGGTTGCGGTGGTGTTCAGCTTCACATGAACGCCCAGCTTGTCCATTTCCTTAATCATGTAGTCCATGAACTGACGCAGGGGCCACTTGAAGGAAGGGTACTTTGCGTGCTTGAGCATACCGCCCAGCTCGCCGGATTTCTCGTACAGGGTAACGTCATGGCCGCGCTGTGCGCAAATCCGGGCGAACTCCATACCGGCAGGGCCACCGCCGACCACGGCAACCTTGCGCTTCTCGCCAACGGGCTTGACCATGGTTGCAATCCGGTCTTCCATGCCAACGATGGGGTTGACGGTGCAGACGGTGCGGAACAGGTCGGGGCCGTTGGGCACATGGCACTTGTTGCAGCGGACGCAGGGAACGATGTCTTCCTTGCGGCCCTCATAGACCTTCTGGCCGTAATCGGGGTTGTTGATCCAGCTGCGGGCCATGTAGATGAGGTCAGCGCCGCCGTCAGCCACCAGATTGTTGGCAATCTCGGGATCCTGGAAACCGGCGGAAGCGGCAACGGTCATCTGAATGCCGCGCTTCTTGATCTCTTTACATACATAGCTCATGGCGTCGATGTAAGGAGCAGGCTTGTCCTCGGTAGAGGTGAAGCCCAGGGGATGCTGAGGATCCATATCGCCGGAGCGGAGGTGGAAGATATCGCAGACGCCCTCCATCATCTTTGCCAGCTGAATGGTGTCTTCCTTGGTGTAGCCGCCGAACTCCTCCTCGTCTACGCTGAGCACGCACTCCAGGGGGAAGCCCTTGCCCACTGCCTTCCGCAGTGCGGTGAACATCTCTACCATGTAGCGGCCGCGGGTCTCGACGCTCTCGGGGCCATACTCGTCGGTACGGTCGTTGGTGATGGGGGAGAGCAGCTTTGCCATGGGGTTGTTCCGGTAGCAGCAGTAAACGGAGATCATATCAAAGCCCAGCGCCTTGAGATCCTTTGCCTGCTGGGCATAGTCTTCGATCATGGCCTGGAGATACTCCTTGGTGTAGGAGGAGGGAGACTGCTGCGGGCCGCCGTCCATCTGAGCATGGAGGTCGCCCTCTGCACCGGCTACGCCGAAGTCCTTATGCTTCGGGCTGGTATCCTCCATGGGCATGGGAGGCATATCGGCGGGAGGACCGCCAGCACCCTCGGGGCTGCCTCCGGGACCACCAGGGCCGCCAGGACCGCCGGGGCCCTTGTCGCCGGGTGCGCCGGAAGGCATGCCCATGCCGCCCTGCATGTTGGCGGGGCTCATGATATAAGCACAGGTCTTGGAGCCATAGAAGTGGATGGCGTCCAGCAGCTTACAGAAGTAATCCTGTGCGTTGGCATCGTTGAGGTCAAACAGGTTGAAGTGGCAGGGAGTGTTGTCCAGAGCTCGGCCCATTACCGGCATGGTCTTCTCATAGAGGTGGTTGATGGTAACCAGAGCGGCGCCGTTCTTTGCGCGGTTGGCAAAGTGCTGGATCACCTTCTCGGTGGGGTTCTTCTCAGTGCCCTGAAGGAAATGGGGCGTGGAAGCGGAAGAAAGCATCCGGTTCCGCAGCACCATGTTGCCGATCTTAATGGGGCTGAGCAGTGCGCTGTATTTCAGTTCCATAGTATTGTCCTTTCCCCGCAGTGCGGAGTGTTTTAACCATGCCCGCAGGATTTCCCCGGGCTATTATGGCATTTTATTCATTATAGCATAGGAAAAACCAGGTGAAAAGCGGAGTTTGGTCATTGTACAATGAATTTCGTTCATCAATTTGCCCCAAATCCCCCAATACGCAGTCAAAAAGCGCCGTCTCTCCGTCAGAATTTCTTCCGGCAGAGAAACGGCGCAATGGATCAGGATCGGAACGCTCAGTCCGGCAGCCGCATAGGCTTCAAATCCGGAGAGATATGCAGCTCGGCCGCGGTTTTCTCCTGAATGATCCGAACCGCAGTGTCCCGGTCGCCCAGCTCGGGGTTATATTCCGCCAGCTCCAGGCCCTCGGGGGTGACCTTGAGCACGCAGAGCTCCGTGACGATCATGTCCACCACTTTATAGCCGGTCAGGGGCAGGGTGCATTTTTCCACGATTTTGGGCTTGTCCCCCTGGGTGTGGATCATGGCGAGAATGACGCTCTTGGAGCCGTTCACCAGATCCATGGCGCCACCCATTCCCGTGAGCTTTTTCCCGGGGATCAACCAGTTGCCGAAGCTGCCCTCGGCGTCTGCCTCCAATGCGCCCAATACGCAGGCATCCACATGGCCGCCGCGAATCAGGCCAAAATTGGTGGCGGAATCCACAATGGCGCCGCCGGGGATAATGGTGGCGGGGTTGCCGGAAGCATCCACCACATGGAGGGGATCCGCCTGCTCCGGGGTGGGTGCGGGGCCCTGACCAATGAGCCCCAGCTCGGCATGGAGGGTGATGTCCACACCCTTGGGGAAATACCGGGCGCACTGGGTGGGAATGCCGATGCCCAGGTTCACCACGTAGCCGTCCTTTAATTCCTGAGCGCAGCGGCAGGCAATGATATCCTTTGCTCTCTGCTTATCCATTGTCCGTTCCCTCCCGCAGCACGATATAGTCCACCAGGATGCCCGGGGTTGCCACATCCTCCGGGGGAATCTCGCCGGGCGCTACGATCTTCTCTGCTTCCACAATGACGGTGTCCGCCGCCATTGCCATCAGCGGCGCAAAATTCCGGGTCGTGCCCTTGTACCAGATGTTGCCCTTTGTATCCACCAGATAGCCGGAGATCACCGCAAAATCCGCGTGAAGAGGCTTCATCAGCAGGTAGTCTTTGCCCTCGATGGTCATCTTCCGATCCACCCAGGGGCTTTCCTCCACCAGCGTGCCGATGCCCGTGGCGGTCAGGATTCCGGGAATTCCCATACCGCCTGCCCGAATCATCTCCGCCATGGAGCCCTGGGGCAGAAGATCCACCGTCAGCTCCCCCTTGGCCCACTTTTCCCCCGCCTCAGGGTTGGAGCCCACATGGGAGCCGATGTATTTTTTGATTTTTCCGGAATGAATCAGCCGGGCCCATCCGTAATAATCCGCGCCGTCCGGCCCGTTCGGCTTGGAGCCGTCGTCAAATACGCCCTCGATGTTCTCCACATCGCTCTCGTCAATGGCCCGAATCACATCCAGCGCCGACCCACAGCCCAAAAAGCCGCCGAACATCACCCGGCTGCCCGAGGGAATCAGCGCCGCCGCCTCTTTGGCCGTTATGATTTTTGGCAATTCAAACACATCCCTTACACGAATTCTGTCCCGATATTCCCGGAACGGAAAAAGGGAGGCGGGTGTGTCCCGCCTCCCGATGGAAGTTATTTTAGCACTTCTCGAAGATGGTGGCAACGCCCATGCCGCCGCCGATGCACAGGGTAGCCAGACCCTTCTTGGCATCGTCGCGCTTCTGCATCTCATGGAGCAGAGTGACAATGATACGAGCGCCGGAGCAGCCAACGGGATGACCGATGGACAGAGCGCCGCCGTTGACGTTGACCTTGTTCATATCGAAGCCCAGCTCACGAGCAACAGCGATGGACTGAGCAGCGAATGCCTCGTTGGCCTCGATCAGATCGATGTCGTCGATGGTGACGTCAGCCTTGGCCATAGCCTGACGGGAAGCGGGAACAGGACCGGTGCCCATGATCTTGGGATCAACGCCGCCCTGGCCCCAGCCCAGCAGCTTTGCCATGGGCTTCAGACCGTACTTCTCAACAGCCTCGCCGGAAGCCAGAACGATGGCAGCAGCGCCGTCGTTGATGCCGGAAGCGTTACCAGCGGTTACACGGGGGGTGCCGGCGTCAGCCTGAGCGGGCTTGCAAGCCTTGGCGTCGAAGGTGTCAACCACGGTGCCGCCGTTTGCCTGGAAGGCATTGTCGGAGGATACGGGGAAGGCGGTCTTCAGCTTAGCCAGGGACTCCAGGTTGGTGGAAGGACGGGGGAACTCGTCAACCTTGAACTCGACGGTCTGCTTCTTGACCTTTACGGGAACGGGAACGATCTCGTCGTCGAACTTGCCGGCAGCCTGAGCGGCAGCGGTCTTCGCCTGGGAAGAAGCGGCGAACTCGTCCAGATCCTGACGGGTGATGCCCCAGATGTCGCAGATATTCTCAGCGGTGGTGCCCATGTGGTAGTTGTTGAATGCATCCCACAGGCCATCCTTTACCATGGTATCGACCATCTTCTTGTCGAACATACGGCCGCCCCAACGAGCGTCGGGCAGGATGTAGGGAGCAGCGGACATATTCTCGGTGCCGCCGCAGACAACGATCTCAGCGTCGCCGGAAGCGATAGCACGGCCAGCCTCGATGACGGACTTCATGCCGGAGCCGCAGACCATGTTGACAGAGTAAGCGGGAACGGAAACGGGCAGGCCAGCCTTGATGCTAACCTGGCGAGCAACGTTCTGGCCCAGGCCAGCGCTGATGCAGCAGCCGAACATGAGCTCGTCCACCTGCTCGGGCTTTACGCCGGCACGGCTGAGAGCCTCCTTGACGACGATAGCGCCCAGGTCAGCTGCGGGGGTGTTCTTCAGGCTGCCGCCAAAGGAACCAACAGCGGTACGGCAGCAGTTTACAACATACAAATCTTTCATTGGAAACGACCTCCATATTCATTCGCCCTTTCGGGCAATATAATAGGTTTACCATGTATTATTATACGGCACATTCTCCAATCCGTCAACTGTTCTTCCCGGTGGCGTAACAATTTTTCCGGAGGATTCACGTTATGTAAACGCCCTTCCTTTCCGCTGGTATTTCCCGGTCATTTCCCGCCGTTTTCCCTGTAAATACAAGGACTTTTCCTATGGCCCGGCGGCTTGTAGTTTTATATTGTTTGTGGTATAATATCTTACCGAATTTTACGCGCAAAGTTCCCCTTTGGGAGGTGAATATCCATGGATTTTAAGCTGGTTTCCGACTATCAGCCCTCCGGCGATCAGCCCGAAGCCATCGAAAAGCTGACCCAGGGCCTGAAAAACGGCATCGACGAGCAGGTGCTCCTGGGCGTCACCGGCTCCGGCAAGACCTTTACCATGGCAAACATCATTGCAAAGATGAATCGCCCCACCCTGGTGCTGGCCCACAACAAGACCCTGGCCGCCCAGCTGTGCTCCGAGTTTAAGGAATTCTTCCCGGAGAACGCCGTGGAGTATTTCGTTTCGTATTACGACTACTATCAGCCCGAGGCATATATCGCCCACACCGACACCTATATTGAAAAGGATTCCGCCACCAACGACGAGATCGACCGGCTCCGGAACTCCGCCACCGCCTCCCTGCTGGAGCGCCGGGACGTGATCGTAGTGTCCTCTGTCAGCTGCATCTACGGTCTGGGCGATCCTGAGGACTATAAGGCTCTGGTGGTTTCCGTCCGTCAAGGGCAAATTTGGGAGCGGGACAGCCTGCTCAGAAGCCTCACCGACATCCGCTATGAGCGCAACGACATCAACTTCATCCGCAACACCTTCCGGGTTCGGGGCGATACCGTGGAGGTTTTCCCCGCAGGCTGGACCAATCGGGGCATCCGCATTGAGTTTTTCGGGGATGAGGTAGACCGGATCAGCGAATTCAACGTGGTCACCGGCGCAGCAGAGCGCGTGGTCACCCACTGCGCCATCTACCCCGCCAGCCACTATGTCACCACCAAGGAGAAAATGGAGCGCGCCACCCGGGAAATTGCCTGTGAGATGATGGATCGGGAAAAATGGTTCAAGGAAAACGGCAAGCTGCTGGAGGCCCAGAGAATCCACCAGCGCACCATGTATGACATTGAGATGATGGACGAGCTGGGCTTCTGCTCCGGCATTGAGAACTATTCCCGGATCATCAGCGGCAGACCGGCGGGTTCGCCGCCCATGACCCTGATGGACTATTTCCCCGACGATTTTCTCATGTTCATCGACGAGAGCCATGTGACCCTGCCCCAGGTGCGGGCCATGTACAACGGTGACCGGGCCAGAAAGCAGGCTCTGGTGGACTACGGCTTCCGTCTCCCCTCTGCCTATGATAACCGTCCGCTGAAATTCGACGAGTTCCAATCCAAGATCAATCAGGTGATCTACGTCTCCGCCACCCCGGCAGAGTATGAGCTCAGCCGGGCCGGTCAGGTGGCCGAGCAGCTGCTCCGTCCCACGGGCCTTTTGGACCCGCCGGTGGAGGTTCGCCCGGTGGAGGGCCAGGTGGACGATCTCATCGGCGAGATCAACACCATGACCCAGCACGGCTACCGCACCCTGGTCACCACCCTCACCAAGAAGATGGCCGAGGATCTCACCGATTACCTCACAAAGTCCGGCGTCAAGGTGCGGTATATGCACTCCGATGTGGACACCATGGAGCGGCAGGAGATTATTCGGGATCTGCGGATGCAGAAGTTCGATGTTCTGGTGGGCATCAACCTGCTGCGTGAGGGCCTGGATTTGCCCGAGGTCGCACTGGTTGCCATTCTGGATGCGGATAAGGAGGGGTTCCTCCGTTCGCCCACCAGTCTGATCCAGACCATCGGACGGGCCGCCCGAAACGCCGATGGCCGGGTCATCATGTACGCCGACCGCATCACCCCCGCCATGGATTACGCCATCACCGAAACCCAGCGCCGCCGGGAGCTTCAGCAGGCCTACAACGAAGCCCACGGCATCGTCCCCAAAACCATCATCAAGTCTGTCCGGGAGCTTATCGAGATTTCCCGCACGGTGGATGTGGAAAAGGACGGCAAGAAGCTCACAAAAAACGAGAGAGAAGCCGAAATTGCCCGACTGGAGAAGGAAATGAAGCAGGCCGCCAAGATGATGGAATTCGAATATGCCGCCGTGCTTCGTGACCAGATCATCAAACTCCGGGGCAGCGAGAAGGGAAGGTAACAACCTATGGACCAGCAGATCAACACTCCGGAGCGCACTCCGGAAAAAACACCCCGGCAGATCGCCGAGGAAAAACGTGCCGAGCGGCTGAAATATATGCGGATTCAGCGGAATATTCGCATGGGCGCCATTGCCCTTGCCATTCTTCTTTCCATTGTCTCCCTGTGCGTCAGCTGCAGCACGAAAAAGGCCGTGGCGGATCTGGCGGAGAAAATCGCCGCGAAAAAAGCCAATCAGGCGGCATTGGCGGCAGAGGTTTCTGCCAGTCCCAGCGCCCCCGCCGTTTCTCCTTCCGAAAAGCCTGAGGACAGCGTATCTCTGACCCTGAGCTTTGTCGGAGACGTCACCCTGGCCTCTTATGAAGGGGCCCCCTATGCGGGCAGCTTTGAGGAGTATTACGACAACTACGGAGACGGCTATTTTTTTCAGAACGTCAGATCAATCTTTGAGGGGGATGATCTGACCGTTGCAAATCTTGAGGGCACCTTCACCACTTCCACCAATCGGGTGAACAAGGAATGGACCTTCAAGTCTGACCCCTCCTATGTGAGCATTCTCACCAAGGCCGGCATCGACTGCGTGAACGTTGCCAATAACCACACCAAGGATTACGGCGATGAGAGCTATGTAGACACCCTGGCCGCTCTGGACAAAGCCGGAATTCACCGCTTTGGCAACGACTACACCACCATTGTGGAGGTCAAGGGCGTAAAAATCGGCTTTTCCGGCATCTATGAGTGCGAAGACGGCATCGGCTGTAAAGATCAGGCTGTTTCCAATGTCCAGAAGCTCAAAAATGCCGGTGCCCAGCTCATCATCTGTGAGTTCCACTGGGGCGACGAGAATTCCTACACCCCCAACGATGTACATACCGTTCTGGCAAAGGCCGTGATCGATGAGGGCGCTGATTTGGTGGTGGCGCACCATCCCCATGTGCTCCAGGGCATTGCCACTTATAAAGGGAAATATATCTGCTACAGCCTGGGCAACTTCTGCTTTGGCGGCAACTCCGTCTGCCGGGATAAGGACACGATGATTTTTCAGCAAACCTTCACCCTGGTGAATGGCGAGGTGCAGGACGACGCAGACTATAATATTATCCCCTGCTCCATCTCCACCGAAACCACCGCCAACACCTACTGTCCCACCCCCGCCACCGGCGAGGAGGCCCAGCGGATTCTTACGAAACTATACGACATGAGCGCCCAGCTGGAGGGCGGCATCTCCCCCAAGGATACGGACCCCACCGGTTCTTCTCTGGAGGAAGCCGCGCCCGCTGCACCGGCCGCCTAAACACAGAAGCAGGCCTTCCGCCTGTATAGGAGCTGAATCATATTGCAGGATCAGATTATCATCAAAGGCGCACGCGAAAACAATCTGAAAAACGTCAGCCTCACCATTCCCCGGGATAAGCTGGTGGTGTTCACCGGTTTGTCAGGCTCCGGAAAATCCTCTCTGGCCTTTGACACCATCTATGCCGAAGGCCAGCGGCGCTATGTGGAGTCCCTTTCCTCCTATGCCCGCCAGTTTTTAGGGCAGATGGACAAGCCGGATGTGGACTCCATCGACGGCCTTTCTCCGGCAATCTCCATTGACCAGAAAACCACCTCCCGGAACCCCCGCTCCACCGTGGGCACCGTCACCGAAATCTATGACTACCTCCGTCTGCTCTGGGCCCGGGTGGGAACGCCCCACTGCCCCAAATGCGGCAAGGAAATCCGCCGTCAGAGCGTGGATCAGATCGTGGATCAGGTAATGACCCTGGAGGGGGGCACCCGGTTTCAGATTCTGGCGCCGGTGATCCGGGGCAAAAAGGGCGAGCATCAGAAGGTATTTGCCGACGCCAAGAAAAGCGGCTATGTCCGTGTTCGGGTGGACGGCAATCCCTATGACCTCAGCGACGAGATCACCCTCAGCAAAACAAAAAAGCACAACATTGAAATTGTGGTAGACCGTCTGGTGATGAAGGAGGACATTGTCCGCCGTCTCACCGATTCCATTGAAACGGCGCTGCATCTCTCCGAGGGTCAGGTGATGATCCATCTGGTGAAAACCGACGAGATCCTCTCTTTCTCCCAGAACTATGCCTGCGAGGACTGCGGCATCAGCCTGCCGGAGCTGGAGCCCCGGATGTTCTCCTTCAACAATCCCTATGGCGCCTGCCCCGGCTGTTCCGGACTGGGCTATCAGCTGAAGGTGGACCCGGATCTCATTATGCCCAACCGCAGCCTCAGCATTATGGAGGGCGGCATCATCGCCAGCGGCTGGGGCAATGCAAAAAACGACACCATCAGCCGAATGTATTACGAGGCTCTGGGCCGGAAATACCGCTTCACCCTGGATACCCCGCTGGAAAAGCTCTCCGACGCCGCCATTGACGCACTGCTCTACGGCACCAAGGGCGAAAAGCTCAAGCTCCAGTATGACCGGGGCAATGGTCGTGGCACATTGGAGCAGGCCTTCGAGGGCATTGTCAACAACCTCTCCCGCCGGTATAAGGAAACCCAGTCGGATTCCATGCGCCGGGAGCTGGAGGAATGCATGAGCTATCATCCCTGCCCGGACTGCCACGGGGATCGTCTGAGCCCCATCGTATTGGCCGTCACCGTGGGCGGGCTGAATATTATGGACTTCTGCAAGCTGTCCGTATCTCAGGAGCTGGAGTTCATCGACCATCTGGAGCTCACCGGCTCTCAGCGGATGATCGCGGAGCAGATTCTCAGGGAAATCCGTTCCCGGCTGAACTTTCTGCGCAGCGTCGGTCTGGAGTATCTGACCCTCAGCCGCGCTGCCGGCACCCTGTCCGGCGGAGAAAGCCAGCGAATTCGTCTTGCCACCCAGATCGGTTCTTCCCTGATGGGCGTGCTCTATATTCTGGACGAGCCCTCCATCGGTCTCCACCAGCGGGACAACGACAAGCTGCTCCATACCCTCCGCCAGATGGTGAATCTGGGCAACACGCTGATTGTGGTGGAGCACGATGAAGACACCATGCGCGAGGCGGATTATATTGTGGACGTCGGCCCCGGCGCGGGGATTCACGGCGGCGAAATCGTTGCGGCAGGCTCCCTGCAGGACATCATCGACTGCCCCCGCTCCATCACCGGCCAATATCTCTCCGGTGTGAAGAGAATCCCCGTGCCCAAAAAGCGCCGCCCCGGCGACGGACGGGAGCTGAAATTCTTCGGCTGCGCAGAGAACAATTTGAAGGAAATCGACGTCTCGATTCCCCTGGGCACCTTAACCGTGGTCACCGGCGTTTCCGGCTCCGGAAAATCCTCCCTGGTCAACGAGATTATCTATAAAAAGCTGGCCGCAGAGCTGAACCGCTCCCGCACCAAGTGCGGAAAGCTCCGGGACTGCGAGGGTGTGGAGCAGCTGGACAAGGTCATCTGCATCGACCAGAGCCCCATCGGCCGCACCCCCCGCTCCAATCCCGCCACCTATACGGGCCTGTTCGGCGATATTCGGGATCTGTTTGCCTCCACCGCCGAGGCCAAGGCAAAGGGCTACGGCCCCGGACGATTCTCCTTTAACGTCAAGGGCGGACGCTGTGAGGCCTGCTCCGGCGACGGTCTGGTGAAGATCGAGATGCACTTCCTGCCGGATATCTATGTGCCCTGCGACGTGTGCAAGGGCAAGCGCTACAACCGGGAAACCCTGGAGGTTACCTACAAGGGCAAGAACATTTCCGACGTTCTGGATATGACCGCCGACGAGGCTGTGGAGTTCTTCGAAAATCTCCCCCGGATTCGCCGGAAGGTGGAAGCCCTGTGCCAGGTGGGTCTGGGCTATATCAAGCTGGGCCAGTCCTCCACCACCCTGTCCGGCGGTGAGGCACAGCGGGTGAAGCTGGCCACGGAGCTTAGCCGGGTTTCCACCGGCAATACGTTCTATATTCTCGACGAGCCAACCACCGGCCTTCATATGGCGGATGTCCACCGGCTGGTGGAGGTGCTCCAGGCGCTGGTGGATCAGGGCAACACGGTATTGGTCATTGAGCACAATCTGGATGTCATCAAAGTGGCCGATCACCTCATCGACCTGGGCCCCGAGGGCGGAACCGGCGGCGGCACCATCGTCTGCACCGGCACCCCCGAGGAGGTTGCCGCCTGTGAAAAGAGCTATACCGGACAATATCTCCGCCCCATGCTGGAACGGGATAAAGACTGATACAAATACAAAAAAGCACGACAGAACAATGAATTCTGCCGTGCTTTTTTTCACGCTAATTTTTAGTTGATATCAACCAAATAGCTGCCGTCTGCGGTCTCCCGAATGGCCGCACCGAAGAATGTCTCCATGGCGTCCGCCAGATAGCCGATATCCGCAGCCCCCGCCGTCTCGTTGGCGGAATGCATGGCCAGCTGCGCCAGACCGATATCCACGGTTCTCACGCTGACCTGGGTCACGGACAGCGCACCCAGGGTACTGCCGCCCGCCACGTCGGAATGGTTGAAATAGCTCTGCACCGGCACGTTCTTCCGCCGGAGCATTTCCAGCAGCAGTCCCGCCGATGCGCCGGTGGTGGCATAGCCGGTGCCATACTTCACCACAACGCCCTCACCCAGCTTGGGCCGATTGGTCAGTGCCGCCTTTTCCGGATGGTTGGGATGGACGCCGTGGGCATTGTCCGCCGACACCATCATGCTGCCCGCCAGCAGCCGGAGATAATCGGTCTCGCCCAAGCCCTGCTCCAGGCAAATCCGCCGGAGCACATCGGGCAGCAGGGTGGACATGGCCCCCTGCGCGGTAGAGCTGCCGATCTCCTCATTGTCAAACAGGCAGAGCACCGGGGTTTCCAGCGGGTTTTTCTGCTGCAGGAAGCCCTCCAGCAGCCCGTAGACACACTGGAGATCATCCAGCCGCGGGCAGAGAATCAGCTCCCCATCGGCCCCCAGCTTTCTTCCGGTCTCCCGGTTGTAGACGAACAGATCCTGGGCCAGAATCTGCTTCCGATCCACGCCCAGCTCCTTCGCCACCAGATCCAGAATGTCCACATTGCCCTTGCCCAGCAGCGGCATCAAATCTATCTGGGCGGTAAACTTCTTGCCCTCATTGATGCTTCGATCCATATGGGGGGCAAGGCTGGGGATCACAAGGAGATCCTGCTCCAGATTCACCAGCCGGGACTCTACGCCCTGATCGGTGGAGATCATCACCCGGCCTGCCACGGAAAGGGGCCGATCCAGCCAGGTGTAGAAAATCATGCCGCCGTATTTATTGGCGTCCAGCTTGCTGTAGCCTTCGGCCTGAACGGTGGCGTTGTCCTTCAGCCGGAAGCAGGGGGAATCCGTATGGGCCGCCGCGATCATAAAGCTGCGCAGGGTCTCCGGCATCCGGAACGCAATGAGACTGGACTGGTTGCGGGTGACATAATACCCCTTCCCGGCCTCCAGCTTCCATGCGCTCCCCTCGCTGAGATGGCAAAATCCCGCCTGATCCAGCGCTTTCGCCGCGGAATGTACCGCATGGAAGCAGGTTGGACTTCCGGCAATAAAATCAAACAATCCCTGATTCAAATCTTTCATTGGAAATTCCTCACTTATGGATAATAATTGACGCAGGTGCGCTTTTCCACCATGCCATAGCCCAGGTCAAACAGCCGATTGAGCACCGTCCGCAGAGTATTGATGCCGCTGAGCCCGGAAATATCCAGGGTCTCGCCCCCCAGATAGACGCAGTTTAGAATATTCTGCTGATGGATGGTCTCCGTCTCCGGGTCATAGTCGTCGCCGTACAGGTCGATCAGATGATAGCCCAGCCGCGCGCCGTGATCCGATTGCAGAATAATCACCGCCGAGGGGTCGTGCTCCAGAATATTGTCCACCGCCTTCAAAATCCGGCCGTTGACATATTGCAGTTGTCCCAGATAGTATTGGGGGTCCCGCCAGTTGAGGAAGTCCTCCTCCGGCACCCGGCCTCCGTCTTTGTCATAGACAAATCCCGCATGGGGGCACTGAACATAGCCCAGGGTCAGGGTTGGCCCGTCCGCAGTCTCCCGCCAGGCATTGTCTATGGTGTCCAGGGCCTCGTCTAGCAGCTGCTTAAACTGATAGGTGGCCCGCAGCTGGGGCATCTGCTGTTCCATCACCCCGGCCAGGGGCGTAAAGGGCAGCAGGCTGTTCTGATAAAGATACTGGCAGATGGAATCCTCGGTCTGCCCCTTGGTGAGTACCCGCGCCCCGTCAGTGTCCAGAAAATCGTTGTGGGAAATCAGGTTAATCTGATAGCCCAGCTCCTTGAACACCCGGTAGAGGTTCGGCATATTCCCGTCGCCGCTGACAAAGGCATTTGCGTCATAGCTCATGGCGTACAGATCCGGCACCAGTGTCGTGGTGGCGCAGGACTCCGTATTATAGCTGTCCATGGAGCAGTTGAAGCCTCGCTGCGACAGCGCATCATAAAACGGGCTGTTGTCAAACTGATAAAAATACTCCAGACCTTCCGGGCCGCTGTACTCGTCATAGAGGAACAGGTAGACATTGGGCCGTTCCAGTTCCGTCTCCTGCTGGGACAGCACGGGAACATGCTCCGGCTCCGGGGGCTGCTTCGAAGATTTCACCAGCTCCGGAACCGCCAGAACGCCGCTGATCAGGCACAATACCCCGAACATCAGCGTGACCAGCACCAGCGGCACATGGCAGCTCCATTTTTTCACCAGCAATAAAATGCCGAGGATCAGAAGCACCAGTGCGCAGCCGCCCAATAGAATACTACCGGGCAGCCAGGGCAGCAGCTTCTGCACGCCGGTTTTCAGCAGTCCGAAGTTCATGCCCGCCAGCAGGCACAATGTCCCCAAAAATCCTGCCGCCTCTACCCGGCGCAGAATCAAAAGGCACACCAAAAACGCAATCAGTCCGATTCCGGCGAAAATCCCCCAGAACACCGCCGCATCGGAAAACCGGGATTCCGGCAGGTTCGTGCTGTACTGAAACAGGCAGGGATACAGGCTCACCAGCAGCAGGCAGCCCAGGGCCAGCGCCCAGGAACGTAGTTTCGTTTTCAAATCTCTCTCCCTTTCGTCAAAGGATATTGGGGCATCACGGGTCGAATTCCTTCGATTCGTCGTGATCCGGCTCCACCATGGGAAGATCCATCCCAAACGCCTGATCCAGCACCGTTCGCAGGGTATTGACACCGGACTTTCCTTGAATGTCCACATCCTGCCCCGGCAGATAGACGCAGTTCAGAATGTTCTGCTGATGATGTACCAGATCCTGCGTCACCTGCTCCACATTTCCGTGAATTGCCTCTCGGTAAACCGTTCTTGCCCCGTGATCCGACTGCAAAATAATGATCGCCGTGGGATCATGGGCCTGAATTTCGTCCACCGCCGCCAGAATGCGCCGACTTGCATACTGGAGGAAGCCCAGATAATACTGCGGGTCGTCCCAGTCGTTTCCGTGCTCCGCCGGAACAGGATTCCCGTCGGCGTCATAGATAAAGTTCGTATGGGGGCACTGGACATAGCCCAGGGTCAGGGTCGGGCCGTCCCGGCTGAATTTCCAGGCCGTGTCCATCAGGTTCAGCGCTTCGTCCAGCATCTCCGTATAGCCCTTTTCCGTCTGGAGCTGAGGAAGCCGCTCCACCAGTCCGGACAGATAGGGAACGCTGGGTAGCAAGCTGTTTTGATAGAGATACACGCCGATGGAATCCGCATGCTGCCGGGTGGTCAGCACCTTGGTTCCGTCTGTGTCGAGAAAGTCCATGTGGTTAATCAAATTGATCTGATAGCCCATATCCTGAAACAGCTGATACAGTCGCGGTTCCGCACCGTCGCCGCTTTCAAAATAGGGCGGCACCCCATAGTCCAGATGAAACAGGTCGGGAATCAGTTGAACCGTCACCGTGGATTCCACATTGTAGCTGTCCTTGGAGCAGGAAAAGCCACGCTGCTCCAGCTGCCGGTAAAAATCGCTGTGGTCAAACTCGTAGAAATACTCCAGGCATTCCGGCCCGGCAAATTCGTCGTAGAGATAGTAATAGACGTTGGGAAGATGCTTTTGGTTCTCCCCTGCCGACATGACCTCCGTCTGCTGCTGGGATCGGGACTGCTCCTCCCGGTGCTGCTTCAGGAGCTTCGGTACCGCCATGCCCATAGACGCCACGCTCATCACGCCGAACGCCAGCACCAATAGGAGACACGGCACCCCGCAGCGCCATTTTTTCTTCCTCAGCAGCACCAGCAGCCCAATACCTACCACCAGCGCTACCGCCAGCAGATATCTGGCACGGAACCAGGAAACATGGTTCTGGAGGGCCCGAGTTACCAGTCCAATGTTGGTAAACACCAGCATTCCCAGGCTGGAGAGCAGGCCTGCCGCTCCGGCCCGGCGGGTGATGCCCAGAACGATCAGGTACACCACCGCGCCGATGGCCAGAAAAAGGCCGAAGAACACCAGCGCATCCCAAAGCCGCGCCTCGGGAATATTCCCCGCATACTGAAACAGGCAGGGATACAGACACACCAATAAGAGGCTCGCAATGGAGCTGACAATTGGCTGCTTTTCCTTGGGATTGGGTTCGTTCTTACAGCTCACCCATCAGTTCCTCCAGCTGATCCAGGGTCTCGCTGAACACCTTCAGCGCCCGCTGTACCACCTCGGGGCCGGTCAGGTCTACACCGGCAATTTTCAGCTCCTCCAGAGGATAATCGCTACCGCCGGTGGTCAGGAATCTCAGATAACCGGAGGGATCGCCGGTCTCATAGATGCCGTCGGCAATGGCAACCGCAGAGCAGAAGCCGGTGGCATACTGGTAGACATAATATGCGGAGTAGAAATGGGGGATCCGAGCCCACTCGGCATCCTGAAGGGAATCCACGGTCACGCCTCTATAATACAGCTCATTGAGCGCGTGATACCGCTGGCTGAGCACCTGTGCGGTCAGGGGCTCGCCCTTCCGGTACAGGTCATGGGCGTCCCGCTCAAACTCCGCAAACAGGGTCTGACGGAATACGGTGGTCCGGAAGCTCTCCAGCAGATGGTTCAGGAGATACGCCCGGCGCTTTTTGTCGGTCTCGGTTTTCAGGAGATACTTGGTCAGCAGCACCTCGTTCACCGTAGACGCAACCTCTGCCACCAGCAGCCGATAGTCGTGGTTAGCGAAGATGTTGTTCTTGGAGGAGAAGTAGGAATGCATGGCGTGACCCAGCTCGTGGGCCATGGTAAAGGCATCGTCCAGGGCGCCGGTATAGTTCAGCAGCACAAAGGGATGCACCCCGTATACGCCGCAGGAGAATGCGCCGGTGGTCTTCCCCTTGTTCTCATAGACATCCATCCACTGCTCCCGATAAGCCTTGTCCAGCAGCCCGGCATATTCCTCGCCCAGCGGTGCAAGGGCCTTCTTTACCAGCTCTTTGCACTCGTCCAGACCGATTTCATAGGTTACATCCTCCACCATGGGGCAGTAGAGGTCATACATATGCAGCTCAGAAAGGCCCAGTGCCTTTTTCCGCAGCTGGAGATAGCGCTCCATAATGGGCAGGCCCTGATGAATGGCCTCCACCAGAGAATCATATACCGAAACCGGCACATTATTGGCAGACAGACTCTTTTCCAGAGAGCTGCTGTAGCCCCGTACCTGGGAGAAATACTCGTCCAGCTTCACCTGGCCGCCGTAAAGGGCCGCAAAGGTGTTGATATACCGCTGGAATTCCCCATGATAAGTTTCAAAGGCTTCCTTCCGTACCCGCTGATCCCGGCTGTCCCGATACAGGCCATAGGTGCCGTGGGTCAGGGATGCAGGCTTGCCGTCCTCACCGGTGATATCCGGGAAGCTCATATCCACGCTCTCCAGCATGGTAAAGGCGTCATCCGGCGCACCGGCGGCGTCGGACAGCTGGGCCAGCATTTTTTCCTGGGCAGCAGGCAGGCTATAGGGCCGCTGACGGTCGGTATCCTCCAGAATGTGATGGTATTCCTGAAGCTCCGGCAGCGCCATCCAGGCATCCAGGGTCTCCTTGGGGATCGAGAGGATCTCCGGGTCTACAAAGCTCAGCGCCGTGGACAGCGCCACATACAGGCTCATGGCCCTGCCATCCAGCCGCTGCGCCTCGGGGTCGCCGTTGTCGCCGGACTTGGAGAGGCTTGCATAGAGATAAACCAGCTCCACCTGCTCGGTGGCGGCATAAATCTGATCAAGACCGGATTTGAGACTTTCGGCGGACTGCTTCAAGGTGCCCTCCAGCGCGCCCAGCTCCTCCACGGCCTTTTTTGCCTTGGCGTAGGCTGCTTCCCATGCCTCGGGGGTCTCAAATATATCGCTGAGCTTCCACTGGAAGCGGGGGTCCATGTCTTTGCGGTTTTTCAGTGCCATAACTACACGTCCTTTCCGTGATTTGCGGCGGGTCATTTTTAGCTTGCCCAGGCCTAGAAAAAGCATTCCAATTTGGCCCAAGCCCACGCTGTCGCCGCAGGCACTATTGTAGCACGTTTTTCCTGTTTCCTCAACCGTTTCCCCGCCGTGGCTGGAAATCCCATGGGCGGTTTTCAAGATCCTTCGGGAATGTTTTACCCAATCTAAAGGTTTTGTTCACAGTCTGTTCATATTTATTCGATACTATATCCACGCGCAGAGAGCTGTGCGGAACGGAGCGATCACTTGAAACTGATTACTTTTGCGGTACCCTGCTATAACAGCGCCGCCTATATGGAAAAATGCGTGGACTCTCTGCTGAGCGGCGGCGAGGACATTGAAATCATTCTGGTAGACGACGGCTCTACCAAAGACGACACTCCAGCCATCTGTGACCGATATGCCCAGCAGTACCCCGATATCGTCCGGGCCATTCACCAGCCCAACGGCGGCCATGGCGAGGGCGTCAACCAGGGACTTCGGCACGCCACCGGCCTTTATTATAAGGTCGTGGATTCCGACGACTGGCTGGATCCCGACGCGCTAAAAAAGGTACTGCGTCAGTTGCGGATTCAGTCCATGGAAACGCCGCTCGATATGATGCTGTGCAACTATGTCTATGAGCACGTGGCGGACAATACCTCCCACACCGTCGACTATCACAACGTATTCCCCCAGGATCAGGTGTTCTCCTGGGAGGACTGCGGCATCTTTCGACCCAGCCAGTATATTCTCATGCATTCCGTGATCTATCGGACGGAGCTGCTGCGGCAGTGCGGCCTGACCCTGCCCAAGCATACGTTCTATGTGGACAACATTTTCGTCTACTATCCCCTGCCCCAGGTGAAGCGGATGTATTATATGGATCTGGATCTCTACCGCTATTTCATCGGCCGGGAGGATCAGTCTGTCAACGAAAAGGTCATGGTACAGCGGGTAGACCAGCAGATTCTTGTCACCCGGCTGATGTTCGGCTATTACAATCTGGAGGATCTCCGGAAGCTGGAGCCCAAGCTGGCCCGGTATATGTTCCGGTATCTTTCCATGATGCTGTCCATCTGCTCCACCCTTCTAAATCTCGACGGCTCTCCGGAGGCGCTGAAAAAGAAAGAGGAGCTCTGGCAGGAACTGCTGGGGGAGCATCCGGAATTGTATCGAAAGCTCAAGCTGTTCTCTCTGGCTGCTCTGAGCAATCTCCCCGGCTCTGCAGGCCGGAAGGTGGAGGTGGGCGCTTACCGGCTGGCCCATAAGATCTTCAAGTTCAACTAAACAAAAAAGTAAGAGCGCTGCAGCGAAAAACTTTGGCACCTGTAAAATGAAAGTAGGGTCTGTTGCAAAATGATCACGTTTTGCAGCAGGCCCATTTTTGCGCGCGAAGA
>OLSL01001203.1_pt1 | contig 24839 bp, 25 predicted proteins | sample 1672511 | NCBI WGS metagenome assembly OLSL01 (sample SAMEA3136694, study PRJEB25190) | human gut metagenome | biome: human gut; feature: human-associated habitat; material: faeces | place: Austria | collected 2013
TTCCCAGCAGTTAAAGGCATGGCGGCCCACGGGAGGACGCCGCCATGCTGTTTTAATGCTATTTGGCGAATATCCGCAAAAATCCGTTGTTGATGCTGCCGTAAAGTTCTCCCCACAGGCAATCGAGGTAGGACACATTTTTAGAATTGGTGCAGATCATCAGTGTCCCCTTCCATATGGAAGGGGCACCCCACGGCGTGGGATGCCATAATCAAAGATTACCGACAGCCGCAGGCTATCGCACCGGATGGCCTGCGGCTGCTCCCGCGCTGACAAAGAAATCTCGTAAATTCTCGAAACCAGGAGGTTTTACGAAAAGGATCCTCCTCTTTCCGCTTTGCACATTCGCCGCCATTAGGACATTGTTTTAGCGGCATCTCTTTCTCACGACTCCTTCAGCCAGCGGGAGAAATCCTCCGGTGTGATCGTGCCGTTGTCGCAATCCTCTTTTTTCTTTCTGGCTTCCTCACTCCAGGCGTAAAATACGCTCTTGGTCAGCTTGCCGGCGTTGATGCGGGCGAAACGCTTTTTGTACTCTCTGCGATATTCCTTGAACACCTCGTCGCCCTGCTTGCGCTGCGTCCATGTGTTGATGGCCCCGATCTCCCGGCAGGTGCGGCCCTTGCTGTCGCAGATCCGGTCGCAGTACTCCGTGCTGGCCTTGCCCGTCACAGCGAAGTAGCGCAGGCAGTTCTTGCATACCCGCATCCTCACCTCACGCTTCACGCACTCCCGTATATGGTGGTCGATGAGGTCATAGATGTCCTTGGGATATAGCACCTCGGCAAAGATCCGTCTGTCGATGACCTCGAAGTTGACAGGCTGTGGCTGGAACTGGAAAGTGTACAACGTGTCGTTGCCCTCGGCGTTGTAGTAGGCTACCATCTTTTCAGATACGGATTTCTTCTCGCCGTCCATGTCCAGCGCATGTGCGATTAAACTGATGATCTGCCGCTGCATGGTATCGATGTTGCTGTAAATGTGGCTGATTTTTTTATGCGGCAGCAGCCGAAGGTACTCCTTGGGCGTGACGCGCTCCGCCGCTTTCAACCGCTCTGTCCAGTCCAGCCGCAGCAGCTCAAAATAGACGTGTCGGGATGCAAGCTCGTTCAGTCCTGCTGCTACGACCTGCAGGTCATCCTTGGCGCCGGACTGGCAAAAAGCCAGCAAGGCTTTGTCCATTTTCCTGGTGATGGCTTCCAGCTCCTGCGTATCCATATACAGCAGATCCATCAGACTTTCCGGGAACGGAAAGTCTTTTTTTATGGTCTGCTCTCTATCCGTCACATCGGTGTACTCGTAGTACTCCCTGCCGCTGTCAATGTAGGTTTTAAAAATATAGTCTGGCATAATGTGTACTCCTTAAATTAGACTAATGAAATATACTGCTTTCGCTAAGACTTGACAATAGGGTGTTGACATGGTATAGTATGCTCAGAAGTAGACATAGAAAACATCTTTTATAAAGTAAGTCTAATTCATTAAGGCGGATATGTCAACCGTTATTTTCGGAACCTTGAAAAGTGAATACCTGCCGCCGCAGCCCGGGCGCTCCGGGCGAAGTGACGCCACGAGCCCGCAAAGGGAGAGCGCACCAACGGAGCAAGAGCGCGGCGTACAGCAGAGAAAAATCATGGGAGGTGAGATCAGACCTACACCATCACTAAAAAATGAATACGCTCTACCAACAAAGCTACAAGGAGGACACGATTTGAAGAAAAGCATTTATACCAGCTATGACGAACTGCCCCTGCTGCTGAATGTGAAGCAGCTGGTGGATCTCATGGGAGTCTCGGACTCCAGCATTTACGAACTCATTCAGGAGGATGATTTTCCCTCTCTGCGGATCGGCAAGCGCATCGTCGTTCCGAAGGAGGAACTGCGGAAATGGATTGCCGCACACACGAAAGGGGCGTCGGGATGCTGAACACGCCCTATGTGAAGAAGGACACCATCAAAAACTTTTTCCCCGTTCCCAACGCAGTCTTTGATCTGGGACTGCACCACATGGAGATCAACATCTACGCCTATCTGCTCCGCATTGAGGATCGACGAACCTACCAGTGCCTTGTCAGCTATCCCACCATCGCAAGGAAGCTGGGTATCTCGGTCAACACCGTGGCAAAGTATGTTGCCGCGCTGGAGGAGCATGGGCTCATCCGAACAGAGCGCACGGAGATCATCACCAGGGACGGTCTCAAGCGCAACGGCTGTCTCAGGTACACCATCCTGCCGATTAAGAATGCCCTCGCCCTCTGTTACGAGCGCCAGATGGAGAAGGCGGGGCAAGCCATGGAACGGCAGCGGGCACAGGCAAGAGCCGAAAAGCTGGGCGCTACGTTCACTCCGGCAGCAGGGGAGCGGAGCGCGTAAAGTACCGCCGTGTACACCGCTGTAAGCCGCCGTGTGAGATTTTACGGTCGAAGGCAGCAACAACAGCGAGGGCAGTTATGTGGGGGCGTTCAGGGCAGAAATGCCCCGTAGGGGCGAAATTCCCACCCTTCGGTGGGGCAAGCATAGCGTCCGGCTATACGCCGGACGCACTCGCCGGGGCAAAGCCCCAGCACCCCCCAGCCCCCAAGGGGGAGAAAGGAGTTTAATGCAGAGAAAGAAATCAGCGATCATCACCGCAAGAATGACACCGGGCATCAAAGACCTGATCCAGCATCAGGCTAAACAAGCCGGAATGACCGTCACCGATTACATCATCACCTGTGCACTGGGCAAGGAGATCGTCCGGGTGGACGGACTGGATGAGATCCTCGCCGAAGTGAAAGCCCAGGGCAGGAACCTCAACCAGCTCACGACACTGGCAAACATGGGACGCATCCAGATCCTCAGAAGCGACGATCTCATCGACAGTTATGCAGACCTTTGCCAAAAGCTATTGCGCATCAGCCGGGAGGTGCAGTAATGGCCATCTTCACCGCAGTACGCAACAAGAAACAGACGGCTGGTACGATGATGGGCGTGCTGAAATATGTGACGCAGGCCTGCAAAACCATGCTGGACGACCAATGGATGGTGACGGGCCACAACTGCGTGGCAAGGGCTTCGTACTTGGAAATGATGACAACCAAACAGCAATTCCGAAAAACGGATGGCAGACAATTCTATCACTTCGTCCAATCCTTCCCGGCGGAGGACGGGCTGACGCCACAGCAGGTCAACGCCATCGGTGTAGAGTTCGCGCAGAAGCAGTTCCCAGATTTTGAGGTAGTCGTGGCAACACACTTGGACACAAACCATCTTCATAACCATCTGGTGGTCAACAGCGTGAGCTGCAAGGACGGCAAAAAGCTGCACCAGAACGCCGCAGATCTCCAGCGGCATCGGCAGGTCAATGATGAGATCTGCATGGCGCACGGGCTGCAGGTGCTGGAGCCGCCAAAAAAGCACACTCGGAAAAAGCAGATGCGCCCCGGCGAGTACCAGGCGGGACTGCGGGGCGATAGCTGGAAGCTGGATCTCATCCAAGCCATCAACGACGCACTGGAATATGCCGATGACCGGGAGAGCTTCGTCGAAAACATGGAGTACGAGGGCTATGAAGTTATCTGGACGGACACACGGAAACATATCACCTTTGTCTGTCCTGACGGTCGGCGGTGCCGGGACAGCAGCCTCCACGATGAAACATTTCTGAAGGAGAATTTGGAAACGCTGTTTGCCTACCGACAGGCGGTGGGCTTCCGGCCCAACACGCCGGAGCCGGAGGAGGGCTGGATGGGAGAACTGGCAAGCGAGCTGGTTCGGCTGGGTCGGTCCATAGAGGAGGCAGACGATTTGCCGCCGCTGCCTGCGCCGCCGGCATGGACGGAGAGCAAGCAGCGGCATCGAGAGGCGCTGAAGAAACTGGCCTTGGGACAAAAGCTGAGCCGGGGGCAGAGCTGGCAGCAGACCATGTGGTGAAAGCTATGGGCGCGACTGTTGTTGCTTTCGTAGAAAGTGCGTCGACATCGATAATTCTTCTCGCTTTCGCAAAGGGTTATCGGTATGGTGTGTTTGTAAAACAGGCTGCAGGCAGCGCAGGGAATGCAATGCCTATACAAAGAAAAACGGACGGGAGGGATAACTGTAAATGGCGAAACGAAGGCCATCCGGTGACGGCATGGTACGCAAGCGTGACGATGGTCGCTGGGAAGGGCGTATTGTGGTCGGACACAAGGAAAACGGCGACTCGATCTTCCACTATGTATCCGCGAAGACGCAAAAGGCTCTGATGGAAAAGATGCATCGGTGCATTGTCGAGTATGACGGTGCCGAACTTACGGAGGACAGCCGCATGACACTGGGGGAGTGGCTGGACATCTGGTTGAAGGAGTGTGCCGAACCGTCGGTCCGGCCATCCACATACAAGGGCTACCGTGGGTATGCAGAGCGAAATATCAAACCCTCCCTTGGCAGCAAACAAATCAGCAAGGTGACTGCTGCCGATGTTCAGACCTTGTATCGAAAGCTGCAGCGGGAGGGCGGCGTGGACGGCGGGGCGCTGTCTCCCACCACGGTCCGCAGGATACACGGCGTCCTGCATCAGGCGCTGAATGCGGCTGTTGACCGCCACCTGATCGTAAAGAACCCCACCGACGATGTGACACTGCCGAAGAAAGTGACTGCCGCAAAAACTATCCTCAATGACAAACAGCTGGAACGATTCATGGAAGCTATTAAGGCAGATGAGCACTGGCACGACTTCTTCTATCTGGAGATCACCACCGGCCTGCGGCGGGGTGAGCTGTGCGGACTCATGTGGACGGACTTCGACGCGGCAAAAGGAACGCTGACCGTCCGCAGAACACTCCACAACAAGGAGGGCGGCGGTTACTATGTGGGCGAAACGAAAACCGGTGCGGGACGCAGGATCATCAAACTACCGCCCAGCACGGTGCAGCTGCTGTCCGAGCGAAAAAGGACATCCATCTCCCAGTGGATATTCCCGAACCCGATCCACCCGGAAGACCCCATCATGCCGAACAGCGGTTACACCCGCATGAAAAAGCTGCTGGCGGAAGCAGGACTTCCGGATATGCGCTTTCACGATCTCCGGCACACCTTCGCCACTCACGCGCTGACCAGCGGCGTGGATGCCAAAACGCTCTCCGGCATTCTGGGCCACACGAAAACCTCGTTCACGCTGGACACCTACACCCATGTCACAGGGGATATGCACCGCAAAGCGTCGGGAATTGTGGGCGAGTTCATGAGTGACTTTGTAGTGAAGGGGTGATCACATGGCAAGGAAACGCAAAAACGGTCAGGGTACTGTCCGCTTGAGAAGCGACGGACGGTGGGAAGGCCGTCACATCGTGGGCTACGATGAAAACGGAAAGGCAAAGCAAAAAAGCGTCCTGGCAAAAACAAAGGCGGAATGCGTGGAAAAACTGAAAAAGCTTCAGGAGGAGTACACCGAGGTCGCCCCCTTCAAGGTAAAACCGGATATGCGGTTTGGGGATTGGATGAATTACTGGTATGAAAATCACTGCAAGCCATCCATCCGCCCCACTACGCAGAAGGGCTATGAGGAGTGGATCTATGTCCACGCTATTCCCGGTCTCGGGCATATCCCGCTGAATAAGCTGACGCAGGCGGACTGCCAGAAGTTTCTGAACGAAATGAAGGCCAACGGCAGGAAGACACATCGGGACACCAAGGGGCCGGAGATGGCGGAGCGGTCGGTGCGAAGCTGCTATCATGTAATACTGATGGCGCTGGACAGGGCGGTCAAGGATGGCTTGATCAAGAAAAATCCCGTCCTCGGCGTCAAGCTCCCGCCGCCGGAGCCGAAAGAAATGAAGGTGCTGTCCAAAGAAGAAATTCAGCGATTTCTGATACAGGCCAAAGCGGAGGGGATGTACGAACTCTTCCTGCTGGAGCTGACCACAGGACTTCGCCGGGGTGAGATACTGGCACTCACATGGGATGACCTGAACTTTGAGACAGGGGAACTCCATATCAGCAAGCAGGTCACACCGGTTGGCGGTAAGAATATCATCAGCGAGCCGAAAACAAAAGCAGCGTTTCGCACGATCATCCTGCCGCCAGTCATGGTAGGACTTCTGCGGGAATATCGGAAAGAAGTATTCTCCCCGCTGATGTTCCCGTCCCGCATCAAGCCGAACCAGCCCATCGACCCCAGCTATGTCCGCAAGCGGCTCCAGCAGATATTGGAACGGGCAGACTGCAAAAAGGTGCGCTTTCACGATCTGCGCCATACCTTCGCCACCATGTCACTGGAACACGGCATGGATGTGAAGACACTGTCCGCCATCATTGGCCATGTCTCCGCCAAGACCACGCTGAATATCTACACCCACATTACCAACGAAATGCAGGAAAATGCCGCAGCCAGCATCGACCGCGGCATCGCAAAGGCAGAAATATCCCGACAGAAAGCAGAAGCTGCATCAGAGGCGCAGAGGTTTGAACCGTACACACCGCCGCGCCGCAGACCCGGCACGGGCTACATCAAGCAGCTCAAGGAGGATCTGTGGGAGGGACGGTACTCGCCCGTCTGGCCAGACGGCAAGAAGCACTCCCGCAATGTATATGGCCGCACGCGGGAGGAATGTGAGGAAAAGCTGGCGAAGCTGATCCTGCAAATGAAAGCGGAGATCGCTGTCCTGCGGAATGGGACGGCTGCGGAGTATCCGGACGGTGTCAGTCCCAAGAAAAAGCAGTTGGCGGAGTACCTGCGCCAGCACCCCGGCGTGAGCAATAAAAGCTATATCGCACGGGAAACAGGCATGGACCGCACCACGGTACAGAAATACTATGACGAGGTCAGAGCAGAACTTGCCGCACCGGCAAACACACAAAACGAAAATCCGCAGGTGGTGAGGGGCTGCTACTCACCGCCTGCGGATTCCAAAAGTGGTCAGGATTTTCTGCCGTCTGTGGTATAATTGTGGTCAAACGAAAAATCACCGCCGAATTGGCGGTGATTTTTCTCGAAATGGTGGACCTAATCGGGATCGAACCGACGACCTTACGGATGCGAACCGTACGCTCTCCCAGCTGAGCTATAGGCCCATATTGCCGCTTTTTGCAGGTTTTTTGCAACAAAAAGCTGATTTTCAAGTTTTCCGATTTTAGAAGAATTCAGAGAAAAACCTCTCCGAAATCATGGACTGAAACTCGCAGGTCGATGTGCGACCATAGGGATGCGAACCGAACGCTCTCCCAAGGCTGACATATTGCATCCACACGCATTTAATTCGTTGAATTTTTGCATTATTTTACTAAATTCAGTGTTAGTTTAGCCAAAAAATGTTACATTCGCATTTCGACACATAACGTTTATCTTGTTCAAGAAAATACAAGTGTCGATTATTTTTGCGTGCTATGAGTGTAACAATTATTGTAGTGTGCCTACGCTTAAGACCAGAAAAGTATCACCTTTACGTTCACCATTCTTCTTAGATATGTTACGGAACGCGTATAGCCAGTTTGAAAATTCTCGGCTATATAGCGTATCTTCGATCTAAAAGATTTGGAATCGTGCGTCGTTCATCCAGATTATACGCAAGCACTGCTTCTGCCAGTGGGTCAAAAGGCTGGCCTGCACAAAAATGTGGATACTTTCTGCAAACTTTTTTGAAATTTTCATTGTTGAAAACCTCACTACCGACGTTCTTCGATATGAAGTTATTTTCACAATACGCAAATATCAAATAGTTTATTGTGGCTAATTGATCGGCGCGATCTAATTTATTCAATTGCTGCACAAATTTTCGGCAACGCTTTTCTCTACTGTCTCGAAACATAATAATTACGCTGGACTGTTTTAGTGGAAAAACTGCAAGGTGAATAGGCTGTATGGGATATTCCGGTCTCATATTGAACACATCGTTTACAACATTCCCTTCGAAGTCTACAATCAAAGAAAACAAGCTTTGCATCGCTATCGGCACGACATAGTCCAAATGCTCATAGTAAAACAAATGATACCAATCTTCGTGGCGTCCAGTACACGCCAACTTTGCGCGATTAAAACCGCGATAATACTCTGCTAAATCTATCGGGATCTGCTCTTGAGCATCGGTGTAAAAAGGATGTGTTTCCAACATAATATCGTTGACTGCGCCTTCTTGAAGACGCTTGCTAATCATTTGCAAATAGTTTTTCATGGCGATTTGTGCAAGGGCTGACCCATCAAGTTTTCCCATAGCGTAGGTGTTCTGATTTTCGTATTTTTGAAAAATGCGGCTATCACATTCGCGGCAAATTATCTGAAATGTGCCTGCATCGTTCACCCCACAATCCTCGCCAAAAAATGGGAGTTCTTTTTGAAGGCCTCCAAAGTAGACCTTGCCGTCTACAGCGATTCGCTTTATAAAAGTTTTAGGGACGGAGTGTGATTTGCAAAAACCAGCACATAACTTTTTGCAGACAGGACATATTTGCTGCTTAGCACGTTTTCGCGCTTCTTCCTGTATTTGGCTGGCTTGCTTGTTGATCTCAGCTCTTGCACTCAAATAGCGAGATCGTTCCAAGTCGGACATTCCCAATTCGATCATGTGAACATGACTATCCATCAATTTCCTCCGTTATTCCCAAACACAACAGCGAATCGTATTAAGTTAATCTTACTACCTTTTGCAGAATTTTGCAACTTCCTTGGTATCTTTTTGCTTTACAGTTCCATCCCATTCAAATACTGTGCCTCAGAGATGTTGAAGTCGATCTGAATGCCGTAGCCGCGGGTCAGGGTCACGGCTCTGATCAAATGGGACGCGATAAGCTTGCGCTCGGCAGGGGTCGCGTTGTCAAACATTTCCGCCCAGGACAGAAGCTGCTGGTGCTGTTCCTTTAGCTCCTGTGTAAGTCTGTCGCTGTCAGCCAACCGAGTTTCCAGCGATTCGATGCTGGCAGTCAGCGATGTCATGGCCTCCTTTACGGAGTCCAGTCGGCTTTTGACTTGCTCAGGGGTGAAGGGACATTTTCCGTCCAGCGAGTCCAGCATCAACCCCTCCCAGCGTCCCTGCTCGATATGCTTTTTGGAAAGCTCCAGCTTGGCCTGCCGGATCTGCTGCTGTAGATCAGATGCCGTTGCGCCGATCTGATTATGAACGATGTCGTACTCGCTGACAGCTCCGGCCTTTTGCAGAATATCCCGGATGAGCTTGCTGACCACGGCATCCACCTTTTCGGCACGGTAGGTCGTGGGGCCATCGCAGTTCTCTTTGTGTTGGGTACGGTTATAGCATTTGTAGATGGCTACACGGCCATTACTGCCCTCGGTGGGGTGATGGGTCTTCCGTGCTGTAGACGCAAAAATGCGGCCACCACAGTGACCGCAATACACATTGCCGGACAGCAGAGCACCGCCGGTATTTTTTCGGGGGTAGCTGCGAAACGGACGGGAAACCTCTGCTTCACTGCCATCCTTCAGCGTGACCGTTTCTGTTCCGTAGGCGGCAGCACACTTAGCCAGATAGTCCGCAGACCGCTGCTCCCGGCCCTTCTGCACCCGCTGGAATTGCTCCGGCGTGATAATCTGCAAGTCCGGAAATATCTCAGAGATACTCTCACCGCTTCGGAGTACACCGGTGTAAGCGATATTGATGAGGATGTTCTGGATGGTGGAGTAATGGAACGGCTCACCCGTGCGGAGATTGAGAAAGCCCTCCTCTTTGAGCGTGGTGGATGTCTTTCGTCCGCCGTAGCCGTACTGGTCAGCCAAATCAAAGATACGCCGGACAGCGGCAGCCTCCACAGGATTTACCTCAATGTCAAACAGCTCACGGTTCTTTTTGCCCATGCGTCCCTTCTTTACCAGCTGATAGCCATAGGGTGCGTAACCACCACGAAACCTGCCCTCCATGACGATCTGTCCCAGTCGGGTCTTGGTACGAATGGAGGTCTTGATACTCTCGCCGGACGCCTGCCAGTAACGGATGTAGTTCAGCAGCTTGTCCACATGGTTATCAAACCGCTGTTGGCCTTCCTCGGCGCTCCAAACCTCGATGCCGTTGTTGACGAACCACTCCACAATGAAGGGTGTTTCGTCATCGCGGCGGCCAAGGCGGTCAAACATGAAAACAAGGAGAATGTCAAAGGTGTTCAGTGCGGCTTCACGCTGAATCTCCTGTATGGCGTCTCGCTGCTTTGCGGAGACCTTGAAGCCGGACACGCCTTTCTCGGAAAACTCTCGAACAATGTCCCAACCCATTTGTGCGGCGAACTCGTGGCATCGCTGCTTTTGCATGGGGATGTCATCCTTTTCGACCTGCTTCAGCGTGGAAACGCGATACAGGCAGCAAACTCTTTTACCCAAGGTCACGCCTCCTTACGTCTGGAGCGTCCGAACGTAGCTGTTTTTCAGAATCGTTCGGACGGTAGCCACGGTATCATCAGCAGGAAAAGGCGCGAAAGTGAGATGCACATGGAGTCCATTTATCTCCAGCGCTATCATGTTTTTAGAAGCGGCCATAGCCTGTTCCTCCTTCTTCAGTATCCAATTCACTGGGGAAATGTTCAGTGAGGTCATTGACCGCCCGCAGACGGCCAACGACCTCACTCAATTCTTCTTCAGTCAGAGGTGTGTCCCCCGTAATGATGATAGCTCCGTCCATGCAGGCAATTTGCACCTCTGCGTTCGAGTCGATGCCTGCCTGCTCCAATAGTTGCTGCGGTATGGCGATCTGCTGGGTGGTATCCAATTCAGAAAGAGATACCGATGAAACTGTGAACTCGTGGTATCGGTTTGCGAGACCATCATCGGTGATATACGCCACAAACACGTCCTGCCCGGCAGTCAACCCCATTTCGGTCAAGTCATCCGCCGGGATCACAAGGCGTCCGTCATCGCCAATGGTATAAGAGCTTTCGGAAATTTTAATGAGTATCCCTCCTCTTACGATTGTATTGATATCTGATGGCACAAACACGGGCGCTGCGGAAAGGGGTAATAGGGGTGTAGGTAGTAGGTATGTGAGGGAGAGAGAAAATGCAGCACCCGCGTTTCTGCCATCAGGCAAAGGTCGTGGCGGGGCCGCCCCGGTTTCCCGGAACGACCCACGCCGTTTCTGTCGTTTGTCCAGTCCTATTCGACACTACTTCCCGGACTGCTGGGCGGTCAACTGGTCTGCGGTGGGCACCGCACATGGGCAATTAACCCCTCCGAGGATCTCTCCGAGCTGCACCGATTTTGTGAAGATATCGCTATGCAGAAGTACCATTGTAGGCAGATGAGATCATGGCGAGACAGCCTGCCACGGCTGCTTTTGGATGAACGGGTATCGCTGGGCACCTTCCGATTTGGGACCTGCATTGACACGGGAGACTCCCGTGCAGGTGGTCATGGCGCGTTCTCCGCATCGCTGTCCTCTTTTTTACGGAGGCTCATCTGCTGATGTGATCCAGTTGCCGGATATAGCCGGATGGCGTTTTTCAAGGTACAATAGGCCCTTTGTTTGGCTTGAGTAAATTGTACCTTGAAGTCAAAGAAATTTTTATAGCGGGGTAGGTCGAATTGATAGACCTTGTAGGTCGAACTTTTTTACATAGCCTCGAACCCATCAAGCAACTCCCGAATTTGATCGATCAGCTTTTTAGCAGATGGTGGCATCCGAGATGTCCCTCTCACCAAAAAGTCAATAGAGACGTTCAGCAAGTCAGCCATGTCAAAAAGAAGGTCGATGGACACACCACGTTTGCCGAGCTCAATTCTGCTGAGATGGTCAATGCTGATATTCAGTGCGGATGACATCTGCTCCAGGGTCAAGTTTTTCTTTCTGCGAAGATACTTGACCCTCCGTCCGAACGCATATTGGTCAAAGTGCATTTTGCTACCTCCGTTTCGTCATTTTTGAAAAGTTCAGAAACGACGGAAACGGTGGACCACGAATCGGCGGCCGAAAATAGAGCCTCGCTGAGAAGTAAGATTTATCACAGAAATAGAGCCAAAATATAACTACCAGCAGTTCATCTTCCGTACCTGCCGACTTTGACCCACTTCTAAAGTGAGTTCGGCGGTTCCAAACATGAACTGCTGGTAGCTGGGTGACTGTTTACCATAAGAAACTCACGGGGAGTTTCTTTCTGAAAAAGAATAGCATAAAACCCTCCGCTGCGGCAGCGGAGGGTTTTATGCGTGCTGGGCGCACCCTCCAGAACTGCCGTTTTTTTATTGGCAGGAGGGTGTATTAAGATGCTCTATTAGAGCCGGAAATACGACACTATTCGAGCATTTTATCACACAACTTGCTCTTGTACAATGTACAAAGAAAGAGGTGAACTGCCGGTGTCGAAAAAATATGACCAGTCAGAAAATGCTTCAGGGAGCATACTGCGTGATATACGAGAGGAAAGCGGAATGACCCGCGAACGAGTTTCAGAACAGACAGAGATCGGTTTGCGCCATCTGGCCGCCATCGAACTCGGCGAGAAAAATCCAAGCGTCAGCACACTGATCCGGCTGGTTCGTGGTCTTGGTGCTTCCGCTGACCGGATATTCTACCCGGAGAAGTACTCGGGTGACAGCGATATGGAACGCATATCGCTGCTATCCGCGACATGTTCGCCCAAACAAAGGAAAATGATCATCGCGTTCATTGAGATGATGCTGGATCATGATGAGTTTGAATAAAGAAACATGGCATTCCATCTGGGATGTCATGTTTTCTTTATACACTATTATTTTAGCCCTGTAGCATCACAATGACATACAAAATAAATAATATTTAGATACTATTCTGACCATTTGGACATATCAAATTTGTATCCCATTCCAATCACGGTTTTAATGTAGATCGGTTGCTTTGGATCCGGTTCAATTTTCTTGCGAATCCTACAAATAGTATTGGGCACTGTGTTGCTATTCAAATGGTTCTCGCCATAAACAGCGTCATACAATTGGTCCTTTGTGAAAATCACTTTTGGATAGCGAGCCAAGTGATAAAGCATCATAAATTCGCTATAATTGAGGTGTATGGGGATATTATCCCGAAGCACAACACATTCTTTCACTTTAATTGTCAGCCCCGGGAAAATCATCTCCGCTTTCGCTTCCTCTATGACTGGTACAAACTGGTCAAACGATGCTAACACCGTATCCGAGACCCCGTTCTTGTCCTCACAACGCATAATGATTTCTATCTTTCCCGTTCTATCACCATCCCAAGCAGGTGGGCATTAAGTATCAAATGCGTGTCGCATCAATAGTATTTTTATTGCCCGTTCATAAATGTCTCTGCTTCAAAAATAGATACTCCCTGTGATTTCGCGATGTATGCCAAATCCTCATATTCGTACTTCGTCCGGGTGACGCCATAGCCCACGGAGGTCTTGCAGCGCACATCGCCCAGAGGCGTGTGCAGCGTGCTCTCCGTCCTCTCCAGCGTATAGCGGCGGTGCAGGCGCTCCCGCACACCGATAGTGGTGGTATGGCGGAACAGCAGCCCCGCCATTCTCTCCCGGTCGCTCTCCCGGCACAGGACGGTCAGCAGCGTGCCGGGCCGGGACTTCTTCATGGTGATGGGCGTGCACCACACGTCCAGTGCGCCGGCATCCAGCAGGGTCTCCATGGCAAAGGCCACGGCCTCCGCCGTCATGTCGTCCAGATTGCAGCACAGCTCCGCCACGGTGTCGCCGGTCTCCGCCGTTTCGCCCCAGAAGGCGCGGACGCAGTTGGCGGCGTCGAACTCCTTAGTGCCCATGCCGTAGCCAATGCGTTCCGTTTTCAGTACCGGCATATCGCCAAACGCGGCGACAAAGTGCCGCAGTAGTGCCGCGCCGGTGGGGGTGCACAGTTCGGTCTTTATCCCGCCCTCGTAGACCGGAATGTCCCGCAGCAGATACGCCGTGGCGGGGGCGGGCACCGGCAGGATGCCATGAGCACAGCGCACCTGCCCGCCGCCGGTGCAGACCGGCGAGGCCAGCACCTTATCCGGAGCCAGCTTGTGCAGCAACAGGCACACCGCTGTAACATCCGCCAGGGCGTCCATAGTGCCCACCTCGTGGAAGTGTATCTCCTCCATCGGGACGCCGTGGGCGCGGCTCTCCGCCTCCGCGATCATGCCGTACACTGACAGCACGTCGTCCTTCACCTTCTCAGGCAGGGTAAGGTGATCCCACACGATATGCTCGATAGCATGCATACCGGTATGATGGTGGTGTCCCTCATGGTCATGATGATGCACTTCATGCTCGTGGTCGTGGTGATGGTCGTGCATGTGCTCCGACTCCTCCCGGCCGTCCACCCGCACCGTGACGTGGGTGCCCAGGATGCCGCAGCGGGTCACCGGCTCGTAACCGTACACCACGCCGGGGATGCCAATGGCGTTCAGTTCCGCCAGGGCCGCGTCCTTGTCCGGCATCAGCTCCAACAGCGCCGCCGTCAGCATATCGCCCGCCGCGCCCATACCGCAGTCAAGATACAATGTTTTCATAGGGATACCTCCACAGGATAATAGATAATGCTTCGGGCGGAGTTTCCTCCGCCCGAAATGTGTTTTAGTTGTAGCGCACGCCGTACTCCAGACGATCGCCCAGAATACCCTTGACCACGTCGGCATTTCCGGGAGGGCAGCCCACGACCCAGCGGAAGCCCTTGGCATCCGCCAGCTTCTTGCAGCAGATACCGATGCAGACGGTGTTGTCGGCATTGGCGTCGGCAGGCAGCATGTCCTCAGTGCAGGGGCCAACACAGACGTTCATGTTCTCCAGATAGGGGAACAGGTTCTGGGCCTTCATGTCCATCAGGGCGCTGATGACGGTGTTGTGGCAGCCGGTGCAGGCGTCCTTGCTGAAAATCAGGTTGAAGCTCTGGGGGATACCCTCGATCTCCACCTCGCAGGAGCGCTTGAAGCGGCTGGCGACGTTCTCCACCTTCTCGCCGATGACTTCGATCTTAGAAAGATCCATCTCACCGAAGCCGCGCTTGTAGGCGGCGTTGGTGATCATGACCTCCTTGGGCTCATAGCCCATGATCTTGCTGGTAACAGCCTCGCAAGCAACCAGATCCTTGGAGCCGACGATCAGATCCATCTTCTTGGTCTCGCCGAAGATGGGGCCCAGACCCTGCTGGCCATAGGTACCGTCGATGATCTCCAGGCAGGGCTTCAGGTGCAGGCACCAGTCCACGACGCCTTCGATCAGGCCCTTCTTGTGGAAGTCCTTCTTCTGGGTGTCGATCAGCAGACCCTTCAGATTCTTCATGCCCAGGGTGACCTCGGTCTGGTCGTGGGTCTTCATGACGGGGACAGTGATGATGGCGTCGCAGTCACGCACCAGTTCCCAGGTGTTGATTTTGTTGAACACCACGCCGTTCTCGATATCCACGGTGCAGCGGGCGTTCTCCTTCTGCTTCAGGTCGATGACAGGGATGCCCTTGTCGCGCAGCTCCTGATAGCCGCACTTGGCGATGGTCAGCTCGGTGTCGGCGCCGGCGGCGGAGGACTCAGCGATAACAGGCTCGCCGCCCACGGCCTTGACGGCCTCATAGATGGCCAGACAGACCTCCCAGCGGGTCACGCCGCCGGACAGACGCTCTGTGGGGCAGGCCACCAGATTGGGCTTGATGATAACCTTATAGCCGGGCTTGATGATATCTTCCAGACCGCCCAGATCGGCGATGACCTGATCGACGACGGTCTTGATGGAGGTGTAATCCTCACCGTGGGTCTTACGAATAGAAACAGTAGACATAGCAAATCCTCTCTTTCTGATTTGTTGATGGGGTGGGCTGCTGCGGAGCCTCCCCCTGCGCTCCGCAGCAGCGGGGCATCAATCCTTATAGTAGTCGCACAGGTATTCCGCTACCCCGTAGGTGCGGATGTCATATTCGCAGTTGGCCTGGATCTCGAACTCCTGAGGAGCGGCGAATTTCACCCAATCCGTATCCACGGGACGCTTGACCTCCACCTCACCTGCGATGAGGGTGACGATCTCACGGTCACCCACGCCGAAGGTGTAGGTGCCGGCGGTGATGATGCCCAAGGTGTGCTTCTCGCCATCGGCGGTGAAGAAGGTGCGGCTGGTGACCTTGCCGTCCCAATAGACGTTGGCCTTGGTCATGACTTCCAGATTGCTCAGCTTTTCAGATACCATGATGATTCTCCTTTCGATCATACACAATGTGTTCGGTTTTTTCAACCGTTACTTCTGCTCCTCGTATACGGCGGGTGCCTTGCCCTCGGCGAACATCTTGATGAGAATGCCCACGAAGATGACGATACCGGCAGCACCAATCAGCGGGTAGATGAAGTTGACCAGCTTGCTCAGGGGGATGAAGGAGGCGACAGACACACCCAGTGCCGCCACGATGATGACGATAATGGCCTGCTTCTTAGTACGGTCCTCCGCAAAGCGACGACCCACTGCCCACAGGTAGCCGGTGATGGTGGTGAACACACCCAGCAGAATGATGATGGAGAAGGGCAGTGCCAAGGAGGGCAGCATATTCTGGATGGCGGCCAGCATGGGCACCTGTGCCTTGATCTCGGCGATGTAGTCCATGTTCAGGATGATGGTGAACAGCACCATGCACAGACCGATGCAGAAGAAGGCGGCGGAGGCGATAGCACTGCCCATGATCTCCTTCTTATTCTTGCAGCGGTAACCCAGAGAAACGTTGAAGGCCAGGCCCAGCGTGATGTATGCGCCCACCAGAGAGATAACGGAGATCACGGGACTGTCGATATTCATAAACTTGGCCTGCAGGAAGATACCCTCATCCACATACTGCTGCACGTTCTGCTGTGCCTCCATGACAGAAGTATCAGCCGTGCAGAAGCAATAGATACCGGTGAACATCATAATAATGATGATAAGAGTGCCCACGAAGCCCAGCACATTGGTGACTTTTTCCAAGCCCAGGCAGACGACTACCACGGACACAACACCCATGACCAGAGTGCCCACCCACACGGGGATGCCCAGATACTGGTTAACGGTAGCACCGCTGCCGGCAAACATGATGAGTGTGCTCAGGGCAATGGACAGAGTGCAGAATATATCCAACGCCTTGCCCAGCACCTTGCCGCAATAGTAGTTATAGGATACGTTGGGGTCAGGGAAACGCTTGATGTAGCCGGTTTTATATGTGCCGTAGCAGAACAGAGCCAGCAGCAAGAAGGTAAGTACCGGCAGGATAAAAGGATACGCGCCGCCCCAGGAGCCATAATACTGCAGGGTCTCCTGACCAGAGGCAAAGCCCGCTCCAATACAGTAGGCCGCGAACGCACCGCCGATAGTCAGGACAGTCTTGAAGTTCATTTTTGTGTTCATAAGCTTTCTCCTTTATTTTTCTTTCTCACAAATGGGTGGGAAGGTGCGGGGAAAGGGTGCTCACTTCATGTTGGGATACTTCTCTCCCAAAAGCTATTCTTTAATGGATGGAGTTGGCCTTCTTCACGGCGGCGTCCACGGAGGTCATCAACGCGCCGGTAAAGCGTTCCTGATGCAGCACCTGCAATGCCTCGATGGTAACACCGGCGGGAGAGGTCATATCGTCCACTTTCAGCGCAGGATGTGCGCCGGTCGCATCCAGCACCTGTGCCACGCCCAGCATGTTCTTGATGACCATGGCGCGGGACTCGGCACGGGAGAAACCGGCGTACACACCGGCGTCGATCAGGGCCTCGACGGTCTTGTAGAACCAGATGGGGCCGGTGCAGCAGAAGGCGGTGAAGGTCTCGAACATGTTCTCGGTAACGTACATGGTCTGGCCCAGCGCGTTCAGCACAGTGGTGATGATGACCTTGTCGTCGTCATTAACGTTGGGGTTGATGCAGGCGGCGGAATAGCCGTTGCCGGACTGGATCAGGGTGTTGGGCATGACCCGCAGGATCTTTTTATCCGCGCCCAACTGCTCCTCCAGGGTGGCCAGCGCCACGCCGCAGGCGATGGAGATGACGATGGCCTCCTTGCTCAGGTGGGGCTTGAGGGACTTGGTAACATTGGGGATCTGGTTGGGGTTGACGGCCAAGATCACCACGTCGGCAGTGGAAGCCTCGGCGGGATCGGTGGTGGTCAGCACGCCGTGGGTCTTTTCCAGATACTCACGACGGGCGGGCAGTAGCTCACTGACAGTGATCTGCTTGGGCTCCACCACCTTGCCGCGGATCAGACCGCCCATAATGCCTTCGCCCATGGGGCCGCCGCCGAAAAATACGATCTTCTTCATTTGATTGTCCGCCTTAGTCATGTCTTGTGTGTCCTCCCCGCACCGGTTCTCCCCCGATGCGGGGAGGACGAGCTTTATTTCATATCGGGATACGCCTTGCGGATGTAAGCGTCGATGCGGCGGACGGCTTCCTTCAGGTTGTCGTCAGAATTGGCGAACACCAGGCGGAGATAGCCCTCACCCATCGCGCCAAAAGCCGTACCCGGCACGCAGATGACCCGTGCGTCCTTAATCAGCTCCTCGGCAAACTCCTGAGAGGTCTTTCCAAAGGCCTTGATATTCACAAAGGCGTAGAAGCTGCCCTTGGGCTTGGCGCAGGTGAAGCCGGGAATGGCGTTGATGCCGTCCACCAGAATGTCACGGCGGCGGGTGTAATCCGCCAGCATGGACTTGACGCAGTCGGTGCTCTTGAGTGCCTCGGCACAGGCCACCTGAGAGAAGCTGGACACGCAGGACACCAGACCCTCCTGCAAGGCGGCGAACTTGGGCACATAGGCGGCGTCGGGCACCAGCAGATAGCCCACGCGCCAGCCGGTCATGGCGTAGGTCTTGGAAAAGCTGTTCAGCACGATGACATGGTCGCGGACACCTTCCACCTGCGCCATGGAGAACGCCTCCACGCCGTCGTAGACAATGGCGTCATAGGGCTCATCGGAGAACACCCACAGGTCGTGCTTCTTTACCACCTCGGCGATGGCCAGCACATCCTCCTTGCTCATCACCGCACCGGTGGGGTTGCAGGGGGAGTTCAGAATGATGGCCTTCGTCTTGGGGGTGATGCACTTTTCCACGTCGGCAGCGGTCATGTTGAAGCCGTTCTCCTCGTGGGCGGGCACCGGCACCGCCTTGGCACCGGCGATCATGGCCTGCCCGTAGTAGTTGGCAAAGCAGGGATCCGGGACAAGGATCTCATCGCCGGGATTCAGCAGTGCCAGCAGGCACAGGGTCAAGCCCTCCAACGCACCTACCGTTACCACCACGTTGTCTGCCTTATAGCCGTCCCAGTAGGACTGGTAGCGATTTGCCACCGCCTGACGCAGTACAGGCAGACCGGCGTTGGGAGCGTAGTGGGTGAAGTTATCGTCCAGTGCCTTCTTGGCCGCCTCCTTGATATAGGCGGGAGTCTCAAAGTTCGGTTCACCCAGCGTCAGGGCGATCACATCATCGTAGCCCGCCGCAAGATCAAACATCTTGCGAATGCCCGAGGCGGGATAATGCTTGGCAAGCTCAGAAATACGCAGTTCCATGATGTTACTCCTTTTTCTCGCCGTGGCCGACGCCGGCGATGGCGGCGGCGTACTTTTTCTTTTGCTCCAGAGAGGACAGCTTGGAATACATGACCTTCTGCGCCTGAGGAGAGCCCGCACCGTGCATGGACTCCACCAACGCCGTACCGCCGGTCATGTTCTCGATGAGGCGGCCTACGCGCATACGATCCTCTGTGGGAACGCACTCCACACCGCGGAGATACTTGTCCACATAATGGCCGATCTCGGGGCTCTTCAGGTCGGACTCGGAGGGCATGGTGGCGATGATGCCGCCGCCGATATCCTGAGCCAGACGGTCGATCTCGTAGATGAGCTGGGTAACATTGTGCTTGCCGACATTGGCCAGCAGAGGATCAACGAAGTACGCACCGGAGGCGGTGCATTTGCCCTCGCAGGAGCAGGCCAGCGAGCAGGCAAACAGTGTTTCCTCCTTGTGGATCATCTCATTGAGCTTCTCCTTGATGTGGCTGGCCTTGCCATAGCCGCTGTAATCGGCCATCAGAGCCGCCGCGCCGATGACCACATCGGATACGCCGCTCTTGCAGCCGCCGTAGTTGGCACGGTGGTAGCAGGCAAACCGCTCCACCAGCAGGCCGGAGAACTGCGTCTCGCCGCACATGAACACGCGCTCCCAGGGAACGAACACATTTTCCAGTACGGTCAGGCATTCGCCGCCTACGATACCGTACTGTGCGTTGCCCTGATCCACATCACCCTCGCACTTGCGGTCGTCGTTGGTCTGACGGCCGAAGATATGGAGCACACCCTCGGCATCCACGGGAATGGCGCAGCAGACGGCGTAGTCAGCCTCGTCCTCCTTCATACCCATGGTGGGCATGATGAGCATCTCGTGGCTGTTGACCATACCGGTCATGTGAGCCTTCGCGCCGCGGATGATGATACCATCGTCACGCTTCTCCACCACATGTACGAACAGGTCGGGATCCTTCTGCTGACCGGGACGCAGGCTGCGGTCGCCCTTCACATCGGTCATGGCGCCGGCGATCATCAGGTCATTCTCCTGCACATACTCCAGATACTTCTTGAACCGCTCATGGTAGTTAGTGCCCATGGCCTGATCGATCTCGTAGGTGACGGAGTAGGTAGCGTTCATGGCGTCGAAGCCCACGCAGCGCTGGTAGCAGGTACCGGTCTTCTGGGAGATCATGCGCAGCATCTTCACCTTCTTCACCAGATCGTCGGTGGACTGGTGGATGTGGGTGAAGCGGTTGATCTTCTTGCCGGTCAGGTGGGAGGTGGCGGTCATCAGCTCCTCGTACTCCTTCATGCCCGCCAGCGCATAGGTCATAGCGGCGGAGTTCACGTGACCGCGGATGAAGGGATGGTCGATGAGGGTCTTGGGATCCAGCAGCTCACCCTTCAGATAGACCTTGATCTTCCGATCGCGCAGGCTGTCTTTATATTCCTTGGCAGTTTTCATGGCGTTTCTCCTTACTTCACCCAGTCGTTGCGGATGCGCTGCCATGTGGCGTCACGCTCGGCGATGATGCGCTCCAGATCGTGGTCGTCCAGATTGGTGAAGCGGCTCTGCTTCTTCAGATACTCCTCCACGGAGGTGAATTCCTTGGGATCACGGTTGACGGTAAATTTGCCGTTTTCGAACTCGGCCAGATACCACAGTCCGCAGTCCACGGCCTCCTTGCCGATGTCCACGGTCACGTCGGAGGCAGTGCCCCAGCCTGTGGGACAGGGGGCCATCACATGGATATAGGAGGTGCCGTCGGTGTTCATGGCCTTCTCTACCTTGGCCAGATAGTCCTCGGGATAGCCCAGAGAGGCGGTGGCGGCGTAGGGGATGCCGTGAGCGGCTACGATCTCAAACATCCTCTTCTTGCTGGACTGGCTGCCGTGGATACGGCTGCCGGAGGGCGTGTTGGTGGTCTTCATACCGTAGGGGGTCAGGCCGGATTTCTGCACGCCGGTATTCATGTACGCCTCGTTGTCGTAGCAGATGAAGATGGCCTTGTCATTGCGGTCGATCATACCGGACAACGCCTGCAAGCCGATGTCTGCCGTACCGCCGTCACCGGCGAAGCCCACCACATGATAGTCCTCCAGTCCCTGCGCCTTCGCGCCGGCAAGAATACCGCTCATGACTGCGGCGGTACCGGCAAAGGGCGGGATCATACCGTTGGTGAACAACGGCATATGGGGATAAATAAATGCCACAGTGGACATACAGTTGGGCGGGATCACCGCGATGGCGCGGTCACCCAGCACCTTCAGTGCCAGACGGATGGCCAGCGCCGCGCCGCAGCCGCCGCAGGCCTTATGGCCGTAGAAATATTCTTTGTTGGTGATCGTCTTTGCGTTAAGCGCCACAAATATCCCTCCTCAGATTCACAAAGTTGGCTTCGCCAACCTTGGCCGTGCCGTTCAGCAGCTCGGCGTAGATGCCTTCGATGTCCGTCTTGGAAATGCTGCGTCCGCCCAGACCGCCCACATAGTTGGCAGCGGGAACATCCACAGCCGCACTCTTCAGCGCGGAGCACACATCGGTGTAAACAACGCCCTCGAAGCCAAAGCTGATGTCCTTTTCCAGCACGCCCACGAACTTGGCGTTCTTCACGATCTCGGCCACTTCCTTGCCGGGGAAGGGGCGCATGCAGCGGATCTTCAGCAGACCCACCTTCTTGCCCTGCTCACGCAGTGCGTCCACCACACAGCGGGTGGTGCCGGCCACGCTGCCCAGGGTGATAAGGATAGCCTCGGCATCGTCGCAGCGATAGGCCTCTACCATACCGCCGTAGCTGCGGCCAAACAGCTTGCCGAACTCAGCGTCGGCCTCGTTGACCTTCTCGGCGGCCTTCAGTGTGGCCAGATGCTGCTGATAGCGGAATTCTGTGTTGTACGGAGGGCCTGCCGTGATGCAGGTGCCGCGAGGTGCATCCAGATCCAGACGGTTTTCGAACTTCTGATAGGGGATGTAGGTATCCACCTTGCCCTGCTCCGCCAAGCTCACCAGCTCGTAGGTGTGGGTCAGCACAAAGCCATCCAGATTCACCATGACCGGCAGCATGACCTCGGGATCCTCGGCGATCTTATACGCCTGCAGGATGGTGTCGTAAGCCTCCTGTGCGTTCTCGGTATACAGCTGCACCCAACCGGATTCCAGCTCGGCCAGAGAATCACGCTGGTCACCGTAGATATTCCACGGCGTGGCGATGGAGCGGTTGGCATTCATCATAACGATGGGGAACCGGGAGCCGCTGGCGTAGTGGAGGCCCTCCACCATGTACAGCAGGCCCTGGCTGGAGGTGGCGGTGAAGGCACGGGCACCCATAGCACTGGCACCGAGGCAGGCAGACATGGCACTGTGCTCGGACTCCACATACAGGTATTCGCTCTCCAGAGAGCCGTCCTCCACGAAGTCGGACAGGCGCTCCACCACGATGGTCTGCGGGGTGATGGGATAGGCGGCGATTACATGGGGCTTTGCCTGACGCACGGCCAGAGCGACAGCCTCGTCGCCGGAAACAAACAGCTTTCCGCTCATACTTCTGCCTCCTTGATCATGGTGATAGCGCCCAGCTTGCAGGCGCGATTGCAAACGCCGCAGCCCTTGCAGTAATCATAGTCGATCTCCAGCGCGGCACCGGACTTGTCAATGGCGCCGTCGGGACAGACCAGGAAGCAGCGCAGGCATTTGACGCATTTTTCGGTGTCGATAACCGGGCGGAAGGTGCGCATACCGGAGCTGATGTCATGCAGCTGTCCGGTGGGGAAGGACGGGCCCAGAGGCAGTTCCTTCACAACGTAGCTCAAATCAGCAAGAGGTCTTTCCATTTACAGTGCCTCCTTTACGATCTCATAGGTCTTGTTCAGCAGCTTCTTATTCTTCTCCCGCAGCTTGGGAGCCAGCTGGTCATCGATAGCCGCCTCCACAGCGGGAATACTGGTGATGCCGGTGGCGGCGATCAGTGCGCCCAGCAAAGGCACATTGGTAATGGGGCGGCCAAGGATCTCCAAAGCCAAGCCGGTGGCGTCCACGGTGACCACCTTCACGCCGTCAATAGCGAACTGGGCTTTGTCCTTGGTAGTGTTGATGATGACGGTGGCACCGGGCTTCAAACCGTTCTTGACGGGATCACCGAACAGGGTGTCATCCAGCACCACGGCGCAGTCGCAGGAAACGACCTCGCTGCGGTCGGTAATGGTCTTGTCATCAATGCGGGTAAAGGCGAACACCGGTGCGCCCCGGCGTTCCGGGCCAAAGGAGGGGAACGCCAAGGCGTATTTTCCCTCAAAAAGCGATACAGCACAGCCCAACAGTCGTGCCGCAGTGAACGCGCCCAGACCGCCGCGTCCGTGCCAGCGAATTTCTGTCATGTGTATACCTCCTCGTGTTATGTTGTTGGTTTTTTGTTTTTTAACGCCCTTCGGCGAATTTCTTGAGGTCCCCATCCTCGTTGGCAGGTGCCCCGGGATCCGGGGGCAGAGGTGAAAGATTCATGGTAAGGAAAAGATGAGCAATTGATGTGTGTCGGAGTATTGATGTACATTGTGAAGGAGGTGCCGACGGATCCGGGCGCACCTGCCAACAAGAATGGGTGGAAAAAAGGAAAGAGTTGGAAATTGAAATTACTTGGCGGCCTTGGCAGCCTTGATGGACTCGATCAGCTCGGGAACGACCTTGAACAGATCGCCGACGATACCGTAGTCAGCCACCTCGAAGATGGGGGCGGTGTCGTTCTTGTTCACGGCGATGATGCACTCGGAGTCCTGCATACCAGCCTTGTGCTGGATGGCGCCGGAGATACCCAGAGCGATGTAGACCTTGGGATGGACGGTCTTGCCGGTCTGGCCGACCTGATGGTCAGCGGAGATCCAGCCGGAGTCCACGCAGGCGCGGGAGGAACCCACAACGCCGCCCAGAACCTCAGCCAGCTCCTCGGCCAACTTGATGCCCTTCTCCACGTCCTTGGAGATACCACGGCCAACGGACACGATGAAGTCGGCGCCGATCAGGTCAACCAGCTTCTTGGCGGCCTTGACGGTATCCACCACCTCGGTGTGGATGTCAGCAGCGGTCAGCTCGAACTTGGGCTCGATGATCTCCACGTTCTTGGGGCACTCGCGCTTCTTCATAACGCCGGGGCGAACGGTGGCCATAGCGGGACGGAAACGGGGGCAGATGATGGAGGCCATCAGGTGACCGCCGAATGCAGGACGGGTCATCTTCAGGTCGCGGGAGACGTCATGCGGCTCCTTGTTGATCATCACGGTACCCAGCTTCTCGATGCGCTCCTCGGGCAGCGTGGAGGCTTCCTTCAGGAAGCCCTTGTAGTTGGGCATATCGATGTCCAGGTGGGTGCAGTCCGCGCACAGACCGGTGTGCAGGCGGGCGGCGCAGCGGGGAGCCAGATCGCGGCCGATGTTGGAGGCGCCGAACAGCAGCACCTCGGGCTTCAGCTCCTCAACGG
>OLSL01001212.1_pt1 | contig 24670 bp, 22 predicted proteins | sample 1672511 | NCBI WGS metagenome assembly OLSL01 (sample SAMEA3136694, study PRJEB25190) | human gut metagenome | biome: human gut; feature: human-associated habitat; material: faeces | place: Austria | collected 2013
GATTGGAACAATGTTTATTAGTTTATACAATAAAAAATGAACTAGCACAATGAGTTAATATATAATTAATTATGTATAATATTGTTAATAGAAAATAAAAAATATTAATATACTATATTGTTAAAATAATAGGAACGTAATATACTAATGCTTAATTTGGCATAGGATATGGTGAAAGAGTAGTACTAGATAACTAGTATGTACGAAATGGGAATATTTGGATTGATGTTACTTTGATTATAGAAATTATAAAAGTTGCATTATTTGGAAAAGGAGCATATTAAGGTGAAGCATTTGGATACAATATATGATTATCTTATAGTGGGCAGTGGATTATTTGGTAGTATTTTTGCTTATGAAGCGACTAAAAGAGGCAAGAAATGTCTTGTTATAGATAAAAGAGAGCATATTGGTGGTATTATTTACTGTGAAAATAAAGAAGGTATTAATATCCATAAATATGGGGCACATATTTTTCATACAAATAATAAAGAAGTATGGAATTATGTAAATCAATTTGTTGAATTTAATAATTATATTAATAGTCCAGTAGCTAATTATAATGGTGAGATTTATAATTTACCATTTAATATGAATACTTTTAGTAAAATGTGGAATATAGCTACACCGCAAGAAGCAAAAAATATAATTGATAAACAAAAACAAGTTATAGAGAAAGAGCCTGAAAATTTAGAAGAACAAGCTATAAGCTTAGTTGGAACAGATATTTATACTAAACTTATAAAAGGTTATACAGAAAAACAATGGGGAAGAGATTGCAAAGATTTACCAGCATTTATTATAAAGAGATTACCTGTTCGTTATACTTATGATAACAATTATTTTAATGCTCGTTATCAAGGTATTCCTATTGGTGGATATAATCAAATTATTGAAAAATTATTAGCTAATTGTGATATAGAACTTAATGTAGATTTTGTAAAGCAAAGAGAAAAATATCAAAATATATCAGATAAAATTGTATTTACAGGTGCTATAGATAGTTATTTTGATTATAAATTTGGTCAGCTTGAATATAGAGGATTGTGTTTTGAAACTGAAAGATTAGAGCAAGATAATTATCAAGGTGTAGCGGTTATGAATTTTACGGCTAGAGAAGTACCGTATACGCGTATTATAGAACATAAACATTTTGAATTTGGCACACAATCAATAACATATGTTACAAAAGAATATCCATCAGATTGGCAACTTGGAGAAGAAGCTTATTATCCAGTAAATGATGATAGAAATCAGAAATTATATCAAAAATATTTAGATTTGGCTAAACAAGAAAATAATGTTATTTTTGGTGGTCGTTTGGGTGAATATAAATATTATGATATGGATAAGGTTATAGAAAGTGTATTGAATTTAGTAAAAAAGGAATTGAAATAGATTGGATATAAAAATTTTGGTGGCAACACATAAAAAATATTGGATGCCAAAAGATGAAATTTATTTGCCTATTCATGTAGGAAAAAAAGGAAAAGTAGATTTAGGATATGTAGGTGATGATACAGGAGATAATATATCGACTAAAAATCCTAATTATTGTGAACTTACAGGATTGTATTGGGCTTGGAAAAACATGGATTGTGAATATATAGGTCTATGTCATTATCGACGTTATTTTGCGCATAAATCAAAAAGTAGTAAATTGGAAGATAAAAGACAAGCTATTTTAGCTAAAGTTGATTATGAACAATTATTACAAAAATATGATGTGATTTTGCCTAAAAAGCGTAATTACTATATTGAAACAGTACATAGTCAATATGAACATGCACATAATAAGCGAGATTTAGATGAAGTTGAAAATATAATAAAGGAAAAATATCCAGTGTACATCAAAGCTTTTGAAAAAGTGATGAATAGTAGAAAATTATATATTTATAATATGTTTGCTATGAAAAAATCATTGTTTGATGAATATTGTGCATGGTTATTTGATATTTTATTTACTTTAGAAACTAGAATAGATATTAGTGATTATGATAAATATAATGCACGAGTTTTTGGTTTTTTAAGTGAAAGATTATTTAATGTATGGTTAGAGAAAAAGTCATTAAAAGTTAAAACTATAAATGTAGTTTTTTTAGAAAAGATTAATTGGATAAAAAAAGGAAAAGAGTTTTTAAAACGTAAATTTTTGAATTGATTTTAAGGGTAGTTATTAATGAAAGAAAAACAACCATTTTTTAGCATTATTATGCCAGTCTTTAATACTGAGAAATATTTAAGTAAAGCAATAGATAGTGTATTAAAACAAACTTTTACAGATTTTGAATTAATTATAATAGATGATAATTCAAGTGATGCAAGTTATACTATTTGTAAAAATTATGCTGACAAGGATAATAGAATAAAATTATTAAGAAATGATATAAATTTAGGTGTAGCTAAATCAAGAAATAAAGCATTAGATAATATAGCAGGTATATATTTGACATTTGTAGACTCTGATGATTATGTTGAATTAGATTTATTAAAGAGTGTTTATAATAAATTAATAAATAATAAAATAGATTTATTAAAGTATAGCTGTAAAGAAGAATATGTAGGGAAAAAAGATGATTTAAAATATAGTAAGATATGTCAAATGGAAAATTGTTTTCTTGAAGATAGAATAAAGATACAAAAACAAATTTTAGATATGGAAAAAATTCCATTATTTGGTTATCTTTGGAATAGTTTTTATAAAGTAGATATTATAAAGATTAATAATTTGTTTTTTGATGAAAACTGTATTGTAAATGAAGATTTCTCATTTAATGTAAAATATGTTTCATATATAAAAAATTTATGTTGTATGAATTTTTGTGGATATCATTATATGAAACGAGAAAATAATAGTTTATCAACAAAGAAACAGGAGCGTTATTATGAACTACATGTAATGAAGATAAAATTATTTTTAGATATGTGTAATGAACTTGATAATTTAACAGATGAAAATAAAAAAATTATTTTTTGGATGTATACAAGATATGTGTATTCAGCAATTGAAAGAAATTTAGATGCGGGTAACCTTAAGCAAATAATTAGTGATATAAAAAATGATAGCTTATATAAACAATTTTTAGCGGTAAATTTTGAAGGAATAAATAAAAAAGCAAAGGTAATGATATATTGTTTGAAATATGCTAATAATAATATATTGTTGCTTTTGATAAAATTTATTAGTTTAGTAAAAAAAAGTTTTCCTATTATTTTTGCAAAGTTTAAAGGATGAATTACTATGGATAAAAAAAAGCCTGTATATGTTTTACAAATAGGTATGACAAAAAATATAGGTGGTTTAGAAACTTATTTAATGCAACAATTTGAACATATAAATAATAATATTGTTAGATATGATTTTGTAAATATTACAGGAGAATATGATATTGTTTTTTCTGATAAAATAAAACAAGCAGGAAGTAGTATATATAATATATGTTCACGACATAAAAATCCAATATTACATTATTATCAATGGATAAAATTATTGAGTAAATATAAAAATAGATATAAGGCAATAGTTTTAAATGCTAATAGCTTAGAATATGTATTTCCTATATTTATTGCTAAATTTTTTGGTATAAAAATGAGAGTAATTCATTCACATAATGCTGGATTTGAAAATAAAATTGGTATATGTAGAAAAATTTTAATTGGATTTAATAAGTTATTATTAAATTTTAGTGCTACACATTATTTAGCTTGTTCACAAAAAGCAGGAAAATGGATGTTTGGAAATAATAAAAATTTTGCATTGATACATAATGCTATAAATGTGGATGCTTATAAATATGATTTAGAAAAAAGACAAAAAATGAGAAAAAATTTAAATTTGGAAAATAAATTTGTTATAGGGCATGTAGGACGATTTGTTTATCAAAAAAATCATAAATTTTTAATAGATATTTTTAATGAGATTCACAAAATCTTACCAGAAGCTATGCTTTTGTTGATTGGTGATGCTGTAGAAGATAAATCATATTTAAATGAAGCTAAGCAAAAAGTAAAAGAATTAAATTTAGAAGAATATGTAAGTTTTTTGGGAATGCGAAATGATGTACCAGAAATTATGCAAGCAATGGATTGTTTTATATTACCATCACGTTTTGAAGGATTACCATTAGTAGGTATAGAGGCACAAACTTCAGGGTTATGGTGTTATTTTTCGGATGTAATTACAAATGAAATAAGAATAACAGAATTAACAAATTTTATATCTTTAAATAATTCTCCAGAAATTTGGGCTAAAAAAATAATAAAAAATAAAAATTATAAAAGAAGAGATGTTTCTAAAGAAATTATAAAAGCAGGTTATGATATAGATGCTGAGATAAAAAAAGTGCAAAATTTTTATGAAAGAGAATGTATTCAATGAAAAAATGTAAGGAAATTTTTTTTATAGGAGAAAAACCTTATAAAAAAAATGATGCAGGAAATAAAGCTAGATTAGATATTGATAATATTTTAAGATTGTTGAATTATCATCAAGTAGAAAATATAGAAGAAAAAAGATTTAAATCTCAAATAGATAAATTATTATATATATTGACATATACTAATCTAAAGAAATTTTATCATATGTTAAAAGTAAAAGATAAGTATATATTTATGCAATATCCATTCTATTTTGATTTTGTTACTAGAAGAGTATTAAATAAGGTTTTAATACAGAATAAAAGTATATTATTTATTCATGATGCAGATGCTTTAAGAAATTTTAATGGTAAAAATATAGAAGATGAAATAAATTTATTAAATAAATCTTATATGCTTATTGTGCATAATGATAAAATGATGCAGGCTTTAAAAAATAATGGAATAAAAACTAAAATAGTTGTATTGGAATTATTCGATTATTTATTAAATAAAGAATACCCAAATAGACATTATGAATTAGATAAGTCAGTGGCTTTTGCAGGGAATTTAGCTAAAAGTGAATTCTTGCAAAAAGAGGAAATAAAAGATTTAAATATAAAATTTAATTTATATGGACCTAATTTTAATAGTAAAAATATAAAAGGAAAGAATATTAAATATAATGGTAGTTATGGACCAGAGATTATACCATATGAAATAAAAGGGAGTTTTGGTTTGATTTGGGATGGTATTTCTTTAAATGAATGCGCAGGCTCATTTGGTAATTATTTGAAAGTAAATAATCCCCATAAACTATCACTATATATTGCAGCAGGAGTTCCTGTTATTACATGGAAAAAAGCAGCTATTGCAGATTTTATAACGAAATATGATATAGGATTTACAGTGGATAGTTTATATGATATTGAAAAGATAATAAATGATATGGATAATAAGCAATATGAAACTTATGTACAGAATGTAAAAAAATTGCAAGAAAAAGTTTGTACAGGCTATTTTACTAGAAGGGCTTTAGATGAAGTAGAAAAATTATTAGAATTTAATAGATAGAAAGTATGATTTTATAAGATGACAAAAATAAATAAGCGATTAATAGAAAATATAATTTCATTATTTACTATTAAAGGATTGGAATATATATTAGCATTTATTACATTTCCTTATTTAGTCAGAGTTTTACAAGTAGAGAATTTTGGTGCAGTAGTTTTTGTACAAGGTATTATTCAATATTTTGTATTGTTTACAGATTATGGTTTTAATTTATTAGGTCCTAAGGAAATAGCACAACATGATAGTATAAAAGAAAGAGGAAAGATTTTTGCTAGTATATTTTGTGCAAAATTAATTTTATTATTAATAAGTACTATTGTATTTATATGTATGTTAATAGGTGCTAAGTATATCAATGATATTGATATTATTTTATATAGTGTTGTTTATTTGATGGTTATTGGTAATGTTATTTTTCCTATTTGGTTTTTTCAGGGAATTCAGCAAATGCGATATATAACTATTGTAAATATAATAGGTAGATTTCTCAGCGTAGCATGTATTTTTTATTTTGTAAAAGCTCCAAGTGACTATATTTTAGCAGGTTTGTTTCAAGCAATTGTACCATTGATAGCGGGAATATGTTCTTGGATTATTTTGTGGAAAAAATATAGAGAAGTATTTATTTTACCTAAATTTAAGAATGTAAAACAAGTATTTATTGATGCATGGGAAATATTTACATCAACAATAGCTATAAATTTATATACAGCTAGTAATATTGTATTTCTTGGTTTATTAACCAACAATACTATTGTTGGTTATTTTAGCGGTGCACAGAAAATAATACAAAATATAAATCAATTGATATCACCAGTAATACAAGCGATATATCCTTATGTAAGTAAAACAGCAAGTAATTCTAAAAATGATGCTTTGAAATTTTTAAGAAAAATCGTTCTAATATTAGGTGGCGGAAACTTCATCGGTTCAATTTTAATATTTATTTTTGCTGAATGGATTGTGGATATATTATTAGGTGCAGGATATGAACAATCGGTTTTATTGTTGCGTATATTAGCATTTTTACCATTTATCATATCATTGAGCAATATATTTGGTATACAAACAATGTTAGTTTTTGGTATGAAAAAACAATTTAATAAAGTACTATTAAGTGCTGCCATAGTAAATACCGTTATTGTATTACCTATGATATATTTTTATCAGGCAATTGGCGTTAGTGTTAGCATGACAATTACAGAAACTTTTGTAACGTTAAGTATGTATTATATTTTAAGAAAGAATAACATTGATTTAATACGAGGTAAATATTGATGACAATAGAAATTTTGCATAAATGGCAACGATTTATGTTGTTAGGATTAATTGTAACTTTACCCTTAACTACTATACCTAAAGTATTCCAGATTCCAGGATTAGGTCCAAGTTTATCGGATTATTTTTTTATAATAGGATCTTGTTTAATAATATATGAATTTATTAAATATGGATTTACTATAGATAAGAAGATAAAGAAATTTTTTATTATATATTTTTTATGGCAAATTATTTGTCTCATACATGGTTTATATACTTATCAATTTAATGAATTATTAACATTAGATCAAATATCTAAATTAGAAGTTATATTAAGTAAATTAAATCTTTATGGAATATATATAGATAAAATTTTAATAATAAAGTGTTGGTTATTTATTCGTTTTAGCAAAGATATTTTATTTTTAAATAGTAGTGTTTTTCTTATAGTTTTTTATATTTATCATTTGTATAAAGATAATTTTAATAAAGGATTTATTGATATACGAAATGCAATTTTATGTTTAATTTTGATAATGGGAACGTATTCATTTGTAGAATTGTTATGGTTAAAATTATCTTTAAATTTTGCTGTAGAGATATTAGTTAATATAAATCCATTTTTATATGATCCTGTTTCTAATTATGGATGGTGGCCCCCAATTTTATGGGGAAATCAATTGAGAAGTATTTGTCAAGAACCTTCTTTCTTTGGCATTGTTAGTATTTTATCTATACCTATTTTATGGAGTTATGTATTTGAAGATAAAAGAAGAAAATGGATATATTTATTAATTTTTTATTTTTCATTTATGATTTTTGCTACCAATGCTAGAACAGCAATAGTAGTAACTGGTGGAGAATTATTTTTATTAGTATTATCATGTTTTATTATAAAAAATAAAGTCTATATAAAAAAGACAATAGCAATAGTATTAATTACTATATTGGCGTTTAGTGCAAATTTAATTGATTATAAATCGGTATTTAATGTTTCGAATGAAGATGAAGCATATTTAACAAGTATAGAAGATTATATGGAAAGTAATGTATCAAGTTTAGCAGATAAAGATTCTCGTTCAAATCGCGCTAGATTGTCTAATTTAGTAGCTAATATAAATACAATAATAGAATATCCAATTTTGGGAGTAGGAACAGGATTAAAAGATGCTTATATTGATAAAAATTTACCAGATTTTGCCTATGATGATTATGAAGTAATGGAACGTTGGCATAAATTTATGATAGAAGAGGGAGTATTAAAATCAGGATATCCTGCCTTAAATAAATATGCAGATGTTGCTGTACAGAATGGTGTTGTAGGGTTATTAATTTATTTATCTGTGGTAATTTATTTGTTGTATAATATCTTTAAATATAAAAATTTATTAATGAAAGATTTTAGAATAATATGTTTAACAATATCAATGATAGGTTTATTGATGGCACAAATAAGTAATGTAGCTTTAATAAATTGTAATAGCTTAGTTTGGGGCTTGTTATATTGTGTGATTGAAGATATAAAACATAAAAAATTCTAAAATAGCATTGTGTTTATAATAAATTTAAATTTGATAGACTGTTAAATTAACAAATTATCAAGATATTTGCAAGAATTGAATATGTAAATAGAAAAAAACCGCAAAGAATATATCTTCTTTGCGGTTTTCTTTTAGTATGGTTTATGCATAATAAATATTACAATCAAGTATCATATCATCTATTTGCTTATGATCTGTGTATTGCCATATCTTGCAAATGCGATTAGGACATTCAAGTTTAAAGCTGTTTTCATGATAATATTGAGCAGACCAGATGGGAATATAATCTGCAAGTAGATTTAAGTCAATGATATTGGTGAGCCAATTATAGGAACTATATAGACCTACATAATTATAATCTAGTTCGTTTAATCGGTTGATGAAATTGCCAATCATATAAGCTACATTGATATTGTTTTTGAGTATAGATTTATCTTCTGCATCATACCAGATGCCAAGTGGTGGATTTTGTCCATTGAGATATGTTTTGATTTGTTTATCTACCCAATTAGCTTCTGCTATAGCTTTATCAATTGTTGAAGCATGAGCATAATAATATATGCCATAGGGCAGATTATAAGTTACAGCATTATTTACATGTGAGATAAACATTTCATCTAGATGAGTGTACTCACCTATTTTGATGATAACGCCTTGAATATTATTTGCTTTTAGTTTTTGCCAATTGAGTTTTTCTTGCCAAGCTGAGATATCTACTACTTGAAAATTTTGCATAAGTAATCACTCCTTTAATGATTTACTTGCAGTTTAAATGAAGAAATTAAACCTTTTAAGCAAATTTGGGGAAATTTTTTGTTATTTTTATAAAAATTTACGATATGTCGAATACATTTTATTTTTATAAGAGTATAATATAGTTAATTTAAGAAAAAGCGAGATGATTATAATGCTACTTATAAAGGCAGTAGATTATAGGATTTTGGAATTGTGTAAGGCTTATAATTTGAGCATAAATGGCTTGGCAAATAAAGCAGGAATGCCACCTTCAACTGTGGCTAGTTTATTAAGTGAAAAAAGTCGTAATCCTACAGAAGATACTATTTTTAAAATTTGTATTGGTTTTGGTATGAGAATGGATAAATTTTACGCCTCAAATTTATTTGACCTTAAAAATATAAGTTTAGAAAATACTTCGCAGAAAATATATAAAGTTTAAATTCATAACTGCACATATAGCGAAAGGCAAACTATTATGTTTTTGGATAATAGTTTGCCTTTTTTACTTGCTAAGAAAAAATTTTTGATTTAGGGGTTGATTTTTGCAATCTAAGTTGCAAGTAAATAAGTGTAAGGAGTTGATAAGATGAATAAAAAACGGCGGCAAAAGATGTTATCAATTAAAGCTATGATGTATTTTTAAATTTTAAAATTAAGGAGTGATTTTTTATGGCAGATACACGTAAATTAACAATGGTATTTACTTTAGATAATGGAGACGATTTTAAATATAATTTGGCAGCTCCTAAAGATGAATTGACAAAGAGTGAAGTCGATGTGGTTATGCAGAAAATGATTGATACACAGGCTATTATCAAAAATAATCATAAAGCAACAGCGATTAAAGAAGCATATATCACAACTACTACACAAGATGTTTTAGCTTAAGTTTAATTTATAATTTTATAGTTCATTAGGAGGAATGTATTATGGCAGTTAAGAAAAACGCAGAATGTGAAATCATTATTAAAGTGGAAACAGGTACTACTTCTACAGGTAAAGCTAGCTATAGCAGTCGTAGTTTCGGTTATATCAATCCTTCTTTAGCAGAAGATGATATTTTAGATATCGGTCAAAAAATAGCGGGCTTACAAAAATATAATTTAGGTAGTGTAAATCGTCAGGACACAACAGAAATCGCTGCAGAATAAGGAAAAAGGGGTGCGTGTCACCCCTTTTTCTTTTAAATTATTCTCTTGATGATAGAAAGAAGACGATTAGATGGAAAGACTATTAATAAAAGCTAAAGCTGGAGATAATTATGCTATACAGTTATTATTAAATAAGTATAAGAATTTATTAAATAGTGCTTCTAGACAACATCATTTAATATCTATTCAAGAAGAGGCATATGAAGAAGCCGTGATTAGTTTTTATCAAGCAATTAAGGATTTTAATGAGTCTTTAGGTGTGCCGTTTGCCGGTTATGCTAAAGTAAAAGTATATCAAGGTGTGCATACTTTATTTCGTAGATATTTGCGTATTTGGCAAAATGAAGTGTCATTATCTGCTCAAATGAATACAGATGATGATGATGAAATAAAAGAATTTGGGGATTTATTGGCAGTAGATGAGGATTTAGCTGATAGTATTTTTTCTAGATTAGATATAATGAAGTTTATTCATCAATTGCCACCTAAACAATATAAAGTTTTTATTTTGGTAGTATTTAAAGGATTAAAATATAAACAAGTAGCAAAACTATTGCATATATCTGTACAAGCTATAAGCAAAAATTATCGTAAAGCATTAGCTTTTATTAATAAATCTCTAGAGAAATAAAGAATTAAGGTGATAATATGGAATATATTTTTACGTATATAGCAAATTATGGTTTTCCTATGGTAGTAGCAAGTTTTTTGTTATTTCGCATGGATAAACATTTGGCTAATTTAGAAGAAGGTATAAGACATATGAATGAAACTTTAGCTAAACAGGTCAATCATTAATAAAAATAAAAATAGAGATTTTCTTCATGATAGATCGAATAAATAATTTCATGAAGAAAATCTTTTTTTATGCTATAATAAATTTTGATTGTATAAAATTGTCACAATTTAAAGTATTTTATTTATTTGAGTAGATTATAGGGAGTAGATTGTTATGAAACGGATTCGCAAAGCTGTTATACCTGCTGCTGGTTTTGGTACTCGTTTTTTGCCAGCGACAAAAGCAACACCTAAAGAAATGTTACCAATAGTAGATAAACCTACTATTCAGTACATAGTGGAAGAAGCTATTGCTAGCGGTATTGAAGATATTTTGATCATCAGTGGTCATGCTAAACGTGCAATTGAAGACCATTTTGATAGCGCGCCAATTTTAGAAGCTGAATTAAAAGCTAAAGGTAAAACTAAATTATTGGAAATGGTACAGGAAACATCAGAAATCAATGTACATTACATTCGCCAAAAACATATGCGTGGTTTAGGTGATGCTATTTTATGTGCTAGAGCATTCATTGATAATGAACCATTTGCTGTATTATTAGGTGATGATATAGTTTATAATCCTGAAATGCCAGCTTTAAAACAATTGATGGATATGTACACACAAACAGGTGCTACTATTTTAGGTTGTCAACAAGTGCCAAAAGAAAAAGTTTCTTCTTATGGTATTGTAGCAGGCGTGCCAACTATCAATGAGCAATTGATGAAAGTCAATGATATGATTGAAAAACCAAGCATTGAAGAAGCTCCAAGTCAAATGGCAGTGCTTGGTAGATATATCATCACTCCAGATGTATTTGAAGTATTACAAAATACTAAGCCAGGTAAAGGTGGAGAAATACAGTTAACAGATGCACTCAAAGTTATGGCAAAACGTGAAAATGTTTATGCTTATAATTTCACTGGCAAACGCTATGATGTAGGCGATAAATTAGGCTTTTTAAAAGCTACAGTAGAATTTGCTCTCCGTCGTGATGATTTATCTGGAGACTTTGCGGAATACCTCAAAACAATTGTAAAGGATTTATAATAAGAATTATAATAAAAAAGGTGATACTTTTAGTATCACCTTTTATTTTATCTATATTAAATTTATGATTAATTTTCTGGAATAGTTAGATTATCTTTAATTTGCGATACTTCGCTATTGATATCTAACATTATAGGAGCTTCAATAGCATAAATGCGATTTAAATTATTTACAATATCTTTATGTTCAATTTGATTGTAAGTTCCTTCATTGATGATTACAATACTTTGACGAATAGTTTCATTTAATTTATAACTATAAACACGAGTTTTTTCCAAAATATTATAAACTAATGTATAATTGTTTTGTGATAATTCACTTGGCGGTAAAGCATCTTGTAGTGAATTATTAAAAGCATTTGTTTCATCATATAATCTTTGCAATTGACTTAAAGCTTCAGTTGCAGATATGGATTGATTTTCATAATTAGAAATGATTTTGTGATAAACTGTAGCAAATCTATCTAGCTGATTGATATCTTCTTTATAATCATTGTACCATGTTATAAAATAAGGTTGTTCATTTAAAATAGCTAAACGTTGCTCAGTGGAGATAGAATTTGAAGAAGATGGTATCACTAAAGAACTATAGACAGCTACAAAACAAAGTAAAATAATGCCACAAGGAATAATAAATATTCTCTTTGTAGGGTATTTTCTATCAGCTAAATAACTAGCAATAATGATAATAATCATAACAGCAATAGCTAGTAAAATATTCATAAAATTTTTTCCTCCTTATAGTAATGTTCATTTTTCTTTTATTAAAAGAAAAATAAATCAAAAAGAAAATATTTTGAGATATTGATTTTATTTTTATTAGTAATATAAAGGTGATTATAAAATTTTATCTATGGTGTTGTTTGTTTACTACAAAAGAGATGAACATATATATAGATGCTATTTAGATTTACTTTTCTTTCATGAGCAAGAAAAGTAACAAAAGAACTCTACCTCCCGATATCAATTTTACTTTGTCAATTATAAAATTATGTCTATAACGCTCTAAACTCGCGTTGCTCAAACAGTAGAGCTAAAATCATAGCCATAATTTTATTCTTGCCAATAGCCTACGGCTACCGTAAAATTCGCTAACGTGAGGGAGATTTGGTTATTATTTTTAGTTACAAATAATTTGTTATTTCTTCCGCATTATAAAATTTAGCGGTAATCGCATGATTATTGAAAAAAATTATCATTGAATACGGTTTTTGCTTAACTGTCTGAGCGGAGCGAGTTTTAAGCATTGTATGAAATGATAATATTTTTCAAAGCTAAAATTTTATCTGCGGTGGCTTTCTTTGGTTCGTTTCTTTGCCATCAAAGAAATGAACATAATATATATTTTAGCATATTTTTTTAGAAGATATAAAATTTAATTTTAGAATAGAGGTGTATGGTTTGACTTCAAGAAGAATTATGTATTATTTACAGGCTTTTAAAATTTTAGCACTAGGATATTGGCGTTCTGAACAAAAATGGAAGGCTTATGGTATTTTAGCTGTTGTTTTAATTTTAAATTTAGCCAGTGTATTTTTGACGGTATTGATAAATGATTGGTATAAAGAATTTTGGGATGTATTGCAAGCGTATGAATTTGATAGTTTTTGGTATTTAGTGGGCAAATTTTCCTTGATTGCCGCTATTTATATAGCGATTGGCGTTTATTCTGTGTATTTGCAACAATTATTGCAGATAAAATGGCGTGAATGGCTCACTGATAAATATTTAGTGAGATGGATGGAAAATAGAGCTTATTATAAGTTGAAATTGATGGGAAAAGATATGGATAACCCGGATCAGCGTATTTCTGAGGATATTAATCAATTTGTAGCTTTGACTTTATCTTTGACGATTGGTCTTGTGCGTCAATTGATAACCTTGGTGGCATTTACTGTAATTTTATGGAATTTATCAGGAATTATGACTGTGCCTATTGGCAGTTATGAATTCACTATCTATGGTTATATGGTTTGGTTGTCTTTGGTATATTCTATCGTTGGTACGTATCTCACTCATAAGGTAGGTAAGGCACTTATCAATTTAAATTATGAACAGCAAAAATATGAAGCTGATTTCCGTTTTGCGATGATGCGTGTCAGAGAAAATACGGAATCGATTGCTTTTTATCGTGGTGAAAAGCCTGAGTTAGAAAATTTCTTGACTAGATTTAAGATTGTAATTGGCAATTTCCGCGATATTATGACTCGCCAAAAAATCTTAAATGGTTTTACAGCTGGTTATGGTCAATTGGCGATTATCATTCCATTATTATTGGCTGCACCGCGTTGGTTTGCTAAAGAAGTACAAGTGGGCTGGATTATGCAAGTATCAAATGCTTTTGGACAGGTTCAAGGAGCAATGTCATATTTTGTAGATGCTTATACAACTATAGCACAGTGGTGCTCTGTAGTTCGCCGTTTAGATGGTTTTAATCGTCATGTCGGTGAAGCTTTGGATTTGAAATCTGATTTAATGATAGATAATGCTTCTAATATTACAGTCGGTATAGAAAATGTAGATGTTTTCCTTCCTAATAAAAATAAAGATATTTTAATCAAAGATTGTACAATTGATTTAATGAAATATCAATCTTTATTGATCATGGGTGCTTCTGGCGTGGGTAAATCAACTCTTTTAAGAACACTTGCAGGTCTTTGGCCTTATGCGAAAGGTAATGTTTATTTGCCAAAAGAAGAAGAATTTTTATTTTTACCACAAAGACCATATTTGCCACTTGGTAGCTTAAGACAGGCAATTTCTTATCCTGTAGTTGAAGAAGTAATCAGTGAAAAATATAGTGATGAAGAAATAAAAGAAATACTCATAGCTTGTAAGTTAGAAAATTTAGCAGATAAATTAGATATTGTTGATGATTGGAGCAGAATTTTATCTTTAGGTGAGCAACAAAGAATAGCTTTTGTGCGAATTTTATTATATAGACCAGAATTTGTATTTTTAGATGAAGCGACATCAGCACTTGATGAAGATTTAGAGGGCAATTTATATGATATGTTGAAAATTCATTTGCCAAATACGAAAATCATCAGCATTGCTCATCGCAGTAGTTTAATAGCAAAACATCAGGCTATCTTGAGATTGAAAGAGAAAGGTTGTTGGGAAATCCATGAATAATCAAGAAATAGAAGTAAAAATGGAAATAAAAGATGAAGCCCAAATAGAAAATATACGTGAATTTTTGCAAGAAAATAAAGATCAATCATGGCAACGTATAGATATGAAGGCTATTTATTATGATACGGAAGATAATTTCTATCAAAAACATAAAATTGCTTATCGTGTACGCTGTGAAAATGATTGTATCGTAGCAACGTACAAATCGGGAAAAGTAAACAGTGATGGTCTGTTTGAACGCGTGGAAATCAATAAAAAAGTAACAAAGTTGACACCAGATATAAATGTATTTGCTGAAGATAAAGATATTTGGTCATTGATTAAAACTACAAAGGATAAAAAATTTTTACCGATAGTAATAACAGATTTTGTGCGTGAGTGTATAGAGCTAACATGGCTGGACTCTAAGCTAGAAGTGGCTTTAGACCTTGGTTTTGTTCAAGGAAGAGAAAATAAAGCTCCTATTTGTGAAGTTGAAATTGAATTAAAACAAGGAAAAATTGAAGATTTATTATCTTTAAAAGATGAGTTGATTAAAAAATTTGGTTTACAAATTTCCGCGATAAGCAAATATAAAAAAGGGTTGATTTTAGCAGGACAAATTTAATGTCCTGCTTTTTTTATTATTTTTTTAAAAAATAATAAAAAAAGCAGGATTTACAAAATTTATATAGAATTGTAATACTGTCAAATGAAAATGTAACGAATTTTATTTATTTGAGAAGTTTTTATAAAAAAAGGAGTTGTGTAAATCTATTTAATCTAAATTTTATAAAATGTACGACAATTGTTAAGATTGTTAAGTTTTTATGAGTAATTTGTTATATTTATGTAAATTTTAATTGTTTTTATAGATTAATTCCTGCATTTTTATCTAAATTGACAAGATGTGTAGACTATGTTTATTTTTTCAGGAGGTTTTATATTATGAGAAAAACAGAATGCTTAGCCATGATATTGGCTGGTGGTCAAGGGAGTAGATTAGGCGCTTTAACTAAAAATATAGCTAAACCAGCTGTGCCATTTGGTGGAAAATATCGTATCATCGACTTTCCATTGAGTAACTGTGCAAATTCCGGCATTGAAACAGTAGGTGTACTTACTCAATATCGTCCACTAGAATTGCATACATACTTAGGTACTGGTGAAGCATGGAATCTTGACCGCAAAAATGGTGGTGTATATATTTTACCTCCATATGCTAGAGAAAAAGGTGCAGATTGGTACAAAGGCACAGCAGATGCAATTTACCAAAATATTAATTTTATCAATAAAGCTAATCCAGACTATGTTTTAATCTTATCTGGTGACCATATTTATACAATGGATTATGCTAAAATGATTGAAGCACATAAAATGAATAAAGCAGAAGCTACAATCGGTGTAATTAAAGTTCCAATGAAAGAAGCTTCTCGTTTTGGTATTATGAGCACAGATAAAGAAGGTCGTATTACTAAATTTGCCGAAAAACCTGCTAAACCAGAAAGCAATTTAGCTTCTATGGGTATTTATATCTTTAGCTGGAATTTCTTACGTGAATATTTGGAAAATGATGCTAAAGATGAAACTTCTAGTCATGACTTTGGTAAAAATATTATTCCAAAAATGTTAGCTGACCAAGCTAGATTATATTCCTATGCATTTGAAGGTTATTGGAAAGATGTAGGAACAATCGATAGCCTTTGGGAAGCAAACATGGATTTATTAAAAGAAAAACAACCATTTGAAATGAATGGTAAATGGAAAATTTATTCCGTGGATATGGCTATGCCACCTCATTATGTAGGACCAAAAGCTAAAATTAAAAATTCTCTTGTAAGTGAAGGTTCTATGATTTGCGGTGAAGTAAAAAATTCTGTTATATTCCCAGGTGTACGCATTGCTAAAGGTGCAAAAGTAAGCAATTCTGTAATTATGCCATTTGCAAAAATTGAAGCAGATGCTGTTGTTGAAAAAGCTATTGTAGCTCAAAATAGCAAAATTGAAGCAACTGCTCAAGTAGGTAGTGACGATGGCACTATTGTAGTAATTCCTGAAGGTGAAACTGTACGACCAATGGTTGTTTCCGATGCAACTGAAAATGTAAATGTGGGATAAAATAAGAGAGGGATATAATTATGAAAAATGTTCTCGGAATAATGGATTTATATGAAGACGATAAACAAATAAGAACACTTACAACAAAAAGACCTGTTGCAACATTACCTTTTGCAGGTCGTTATCGTTTATTAGACTTTGCTTTATCTAGCATGGTTAACTCTGGTATTACAAAAATTGGTATGATGATGCCAGCAAAATCTCGTTCTATCTTAGACCATCTTCGTTCTGGTAAAGACTGGGATTTAGCACGTCGTCATGATGGTTTATTCTATTTACCAGCTATAAAAATGGATAAAGATAGCCGTAATGGTAACTTACAGTCTTTCTATAGACATATGAGCTTTATCAAACAGTCTGAACAAGAATATGTATTAATCTGCAACAGCCGTTTTGTTTATAATATAGACTTTACTACAGCTCTTCGTTTCCATCAGAATACTGGTGCTGATATCACTATGGTTTACCATATTGAAAATAAAGAACGTCCAGACAATGCAACTATTTTACAGACTGGTGAAAATGGTCTTGTTACAGAAATTGCTAACCGTCCAGCTGTTTATGAAAATTCCAAAGTATTCATGGGTATTTATTTAATGTCCCGTAAAAAATTCATGGAAATCATATCTACAGCATATGAACGTGGTGGCTATGATTTCTTGATTGATGGTATTTTACGTCATCAGGATAATTTAAATATTTATGGCTTCCAACATGAAGGTTATGTATCTGAAATCTGCTCTACAAGTTCCTATTTCAAAACTAATATGGACTTGTTAGAACCAGAAATTTGGGAAGAATTATTCATGGGTTATAACCCAATCTATACAAGAGTTCGTGATGAAGCTCCTGTACAGTACAAAAAACAAGCAAAAGTTAATAATTCTTTAGTTGCAAATGGTTGCGTAATTGAAGGTTCTGTAGAAAACAGTATCTTATTCCGTGGTGTTAAAATCGGAAAAGGCGTTCAAGTTAAAAATAGCGTAATCATGCAGAATTGTGAATTACAAGATGATGCTCTAGTAGAAAATGTAATTTGCGATAAAAATGTAGTAGTATCCGATGGTAAATGGTTAAAAGGTGCTGAAAATTATCCATTGATCATTGAAAAAAATACAGTTATTTGATTAACAAAAGATAAGATATTAAAATAATATAGGTTAAAAAATATAGTAATTATAAATATATATAATATAAATTATATAATATAAAATATTAATATATAGGTTTTGGTTTTTTTAGAAATATAGAGTTTTTATTTCAGGGTAGTGCGATTAAGGTAAAAACTTATAGGGGGAAGTAATAGTGAGTGTAGGAATAATCAATAAGCAAATTGAAGAGAGAGCTTCATTACAGAAAAATTTCTTAAAAACAGCAAATATGTTATTTGGTAAAGATTGGAATGAATTAACTAAAGAAGAATTATATCAGACTTTAGTTAGAACAGTTCGTCAGTACATCAGTGAAAACTGGATTATGACTAATAAATACTATGAAGAAAATCAATGCAAAGAAGTATATTATTTTTCCATTGAATTCTTATTAGGTCGTCTATTAAATACAAACTTGATCAATCTTGATATGAAAGAAATCTGTAAAGAAGCCTTGAAAGACTTGAATATTGATATTACAGAACTCTTTAAACAGGAACCAGATGCAGGTTTAGGTAATGGTGGTCTTGGCCGTCTTGCTGCTTGCTTTATTGATTCTTTGGCTTCCTTAGGCCTTCCAGGTCATGGTTGTACTATCCGTTATCAATATGGTCTGTTTGAACAAAAAATAATAGATAATCAACAAGTTGAAATTCCTGATAATTGGCTTAAAAATGGTTTCGCTTGGGAATATCGCAAAGCTGACAAAGAAGTTGATGTTCATTTTGGCGGTAATGCTTATATGGCTCAACAAGAAGATGGTTCTTTAAAATTAGTTCATGAAGGATATAATACAGTTGCAGCTGTTCCTTATGATGTGCCAATCGTAGGTTACCACAATAATGTAGTAAATACTCTTCGTCTTTGGAATGCTGAAGTTCCTCAAGATTTTGCTTCTTTATCAGGTACTAGAGAACAGTTACAAGAAAGATTGCGTCAATCTTATCGTGTACAAGCAATCACTTCTTGCTTGTATCCAGAAGATAGCTCCTATGAAGGTAAAATGCTTCGTTTGACTCAAGAATATTTCTTTGTATCTGCAGGCGTTCAAAGTATTGTTCGTCATTATAAACGCCGTAAGGGTGATTTAAAAGATTTTGCGAAAAAAATTGCTATTCATATCAATGATACTCATCCAGCAATGGCAATTCCTGAACTTATGCGCGTACTCATTGACCAAGAAGGTATGGATTGGGATACTGCTTGGGATATCACTAAAAATACAGTAGCTTATACTAACCATACAATTATGCCAGAAGCATTAGAAACTTGGCCAAGTGATATGTTAAAAAATCTCGTACCACGTATTTACATGATCGTAGAAGAAATCAATGCACGCTTCTTAGAAGATGTTCGTAAACAATATCCAAATGATGAAGACCGTGTACGCAGAGTATCTATCATTCAAGATAGCGTAGTTCATATGGCTCGTCTTTCTGTTGTAGGTAGCCACAGCGTAAATGGTGTTGCTAAAATTCATAGCGATATCTTAAAGGCACATACTATGCGTGACTTTGATGAAATTTACCCAGGTAAATTCAATAATAAAACTAATGGTATTACACATCGTCGTTGGCTCATTGCTGCAAATCCACAGCTTTCTAGTTTAATAGATGAAGCTATTTCTGATAAATGGCGTAAAGACCCATCTCGTCTTATCGATTTATTAGATTATAAAGATGATACAGCATTCCTTGATAAATTAGCAGAAGTTAAAAAAGAACATAAAATTTATTTAGCTGGTCATATCAAACGTCGTAGTGGATTTACTATTGACCCTAATTCTTTATATGACATTCAAGTTAAACGTATTCATTCTTACAAACGTCAAATTATGAATATTTTACATGTAATGCATATCTATAATTTGATTAAAGCAAATCCATCTATTAAATCTGAAATGTTACCTCGTACTTATATGTTCGCAGGTAAAGCAGCTCCTGGTTACCATATCGCTAAAGAAACAATTCGCTTAATCAACAATGTAGCTAATATTGTTAATAACGATAAAGATGTAAACGATTGTTTACATGTAATATTCTTAGAAAACTATGGTGTTACTTTAGCAGAAAAATTATTCCCAGCAGCTGATGTTAGTGAACAGATTTCTCTTGCAGGTAAAGAAGCTTCCGGTACATCTAACATGAAATTCATGATGAACGGTGCTATCACACTTGGTACTTTAGATGGTGCTAACGTGGAAATCTGCGATGCAGTTGGAGAAGATAACTGCGTTATCTTTGGCTTAAAAGAACATGAAGTAATGGAATACTATAAAAATGGATTATATTCCGCATGGACTGAATATAATACAAATCCAGCAATTCACAATGTAGTTGATGAATTATTGACTGGTCCATTCGTAGGTAATGGTGATTTCCATGACTTACACAACTATTTATTCAATAGTAATGATGAATATTTCGTATTCAAAGACTTCAATTCTTATATTGATGCTCATGTAAAAATTAGAGGTAAATATCTCGACCGCTATGGTTGGTTGAAATCCAGCTTAATCAATATTGCACATTCTGGTATCTTCTCTAGTGATAGAACTATCAGCGAATATGCAAAAGATATCTGGAATGTAGAACCTATTAATTTATTAAAATAAATGACTCCAAAGGAGAACTAAAAATATGGAAGTATCCGCATTAAAAGATTTTGATTTGTATTTGTATCATCAAGGTACAAATTTCTATGCGTATCAAATGTTAGGAGCTCATTTTGTAGTAGAAGACGGAGTAGAAGGCGTACGCTTTGCTGTTTGGGCACCTCATGCTAAAGCCATAAGTGTAGTAGGAGATTTTAATAATTGGGATTACAATGAAAATCCAATGCAGAGAATTTCTGATGGTGAAATTTGGGTGACTTTTATTCCTAATTTACAGCAAGGTGAAATTTATAAATATTCTATAGAGCCATTCAATGGTGGAGAACGTTTCTTAAAAGCAGACCCTTATGCTTTTTATGCTGAAAAGAAACCAAAAACAGCTTCTCGCGTTTATGATTTATGCGGTTATGAATGGCATGATGAAAAATGGCAGAAAAAACAGCAACAAGAAGCTTCTTATGATAAACCTATGCTCATCTATGAAGTGCATTTAGGCTCTTGGCGTCATGATGTTGAAGGTAATTATTTAACTTATAGAGAAGCAGCAAAACAGCTCATCTCTTATGTTAAAGAAATGAATTATACTCATATTGAGTTTATGCCACTTTGTGAACATCCATTTGATGGTTCTTGGGGTTACCAAGCAACTGGTTATTATGCTGTAACTAGTCGTTATGGTGAACCAAAAGACTTCATGTATTTAGTAGATTTAGCTCATCAAAATGGTATTGCTGTAATCATGGACTGGGTTCCAGGACATTTCTGTAACGATGCTCATGGTCTTCGCCGTTTTGATGGTGAAACTTTATATGAATCTGATAATGAAAAACGCCGTGAAAATTGGCAATGGGGTACAACTAATTTCGACTATGGTCGTCGTGAAGTGCATAGCTTCTTAATTTCTAATGCTCTATTTTGGTTAAATGAATATCATATTGATGGGCTTAGAATTGATGCTGTAGCTAATATGTTGTATCTAAACTACGGTCGTGAAGAAGGTCAGTGGGAACCTAATAAATATGGTGACACTGGTAACCTTGAAGCTATGGAATTGATTAAAAATCTAAATGAAGCGATTTTCAAATATCATCCTAATGCTTTAATGATGGCAGAAGAATCTACATCATGGCCTATGATTTCTCGTCCAACTTATATGGGCGGTATGGGCTTTAACTATAAATGGAATATGGGCTGGATGAATGATATGCTCAAATATATGAGCCTTGATCCTATTTATCGTAAATGGAATCATGATAAAATTACATTCTCCTTGATGTATGCTTTCTCTGAAAACTTTGTATTGCCATTATCTCATGATGAAGTAGTTCATGGTAAATGCTCTTTAATTGAAAAAATGCCAGGCGATTATTGGCGTAAATTCGCTGGTCTTCGTTCCTTCTTTGGTTATTGGATGACTCACCCTGGTAAAAAATTATTATTCATGGGTGGCGAATTTGGTCAATTTATCGAATGGAAATATGACGATAGTCTTGATTGGCATTTAGCTGAATTGTATCCAATGCATACAAAAATGCAGAGATTCTCTAAAGAATTGAATAAATTCTATTGTGAACATAAAGCTTTATGGCAAGTAGACTTTGATTGGCGTGGTTTCCGCTGGATTGATTGTAACGATAATGAAAATAGCGTTATTTCCTTTATTCGTTATGCTGAAGACCAAGATGATTTCATCATTGTAGTATGTAACTTCACTCCAGAAGTGCGTCATGGTTACCGTATTGGTGTACCTGAAAAAGGTATTTATCAAGAAGTATTTAATACAGATAAAGAAGAATATGGTGGTTCTAATGTATTAAATGAAGGTGACTTTAAATCAGAAGATGTATTCTGGCATAATTTAAATCAATCTATTCAAATTACTTTACCACCACTTGGTACAGTATATTTCAGATTGAAATTGCGTCCTGTTGAAGCTAAAAAACAGACAGTAATTGAAGCTGAAAAACCAGAAAAGGTAAAACTTAATGGTAATAGATCAAAACAACATCAAAAGGCTAAAGCTTATGCCTTGAAATAATTTAAGTTATAGCCCATATAATTTTTATTATATGGGCTATATATACAATCATAGAGGAAGGTCGTGTTATAGTGTTAAAAGTTTTATATGTAGCCTCAGAAGCTGTGCCTTTTGTAAAAACAGGCGGTCTTGCAGATGTAGCGGGTTCTTTACCTAAAGAATTAAAACAAAAAGGTGTAGATGTTCGTGTTGTTATACCAAAATACAGTGGTATAAAAGAAGAATATCGCAATAATATGGAACATATTTATGATGGTGAAATCAATGTTTCCTGGCGTAAAAAATATCTAGGTATTGATAGATACGATTATAAAGATGTACCATTTTATTTCATTGATAATCAGGAATATTTCTATCGTGAAGGATATTATGGTTATCCAGATGATGTAGAAAGATTTACTTTCTTCTGCAGAGCTGTTCTTGAAATGCTTCCTCATATTGATTTCTGGCCAGATGTTATTCATATGAATGATTGGCAAACAGGTTTAATTAGCGTTTATTTAAAACTCGAACATAATGAAGATGTACGCTATAACAAGATTAAAACAGTATATACTATTCATAATTTGAAATATCAAGGTCGTTTCTGGAAAGGATATTTACCAGATGTATTAGGTCTTGATTGGAAATGCTTCAACAATGGTGATTTGGAATACTTCGATGATATCAACTTCATGAAAGGTGCTATCGTATATTCTGATAAAGTTACTACTGTAAGTCGCAGTTATGCTAAAGAAATTCAAGATCCTTATTATGGTGAAGGTCTTGAAGGTATGCTTCAAAAACGTGATGCAGATTTATCTGGTATTATCAATGGTCTTGATTATGAAGATTATAATCCAGAAACTGATAAGTACATCTTTAAAAACTTTGATGTACATAATGCAATTGCTATCAAAGGTGATAATAAAGAACAACTTCAGAAAAAATTGGGCTTACCAGTAAATCGCAAAATTCCAATGATTGGTATGGTAACTCGTTTAGTTGAAGCTAAAGGTCTTGATTTAGTTACACGTATCTTAGATGAATTACTTGAATATGAAAATGTACAATTTGTAATCTTAGGTACAGGCGATAGACAATATGAAGACTGGTTCAAAGGTCTTGTATGGCGCTATCCGAAAAAAGTATCTGCTAATATCTTCTTTAATAATGAATTAGCACATCAAATTTATGCTGCAAGTGATTTATTCTTGATGCCATCTCAATATGAACCATGCGGTATTGGTCAGCTTATCGCTCTCCGTTATGGTACTGTGCCAATTGTACGTGCTACAGGTGGTTTAAAAGATACTGTTGAAGCATATAACAATTACACTCAAACTGGTAATGGCTTTAGCTTTAATAATTACAATGCACATGAATTATTATTCTCCATCAAACGTGCAATAGATGGTATTGCTGATGATAGAAAACATATTCATCTTGTAGAAAATGCTATGACTGCTGATTACAGCTGGGAAGAATCAGCTAAACAATATAAAGAATTGTATAATAGCTTAAAGGCTTAATAATTAGTTTAAAATAAAAATTTTATCGCTTAATACGATTTTTATAAAATTTTGCTTACTCAACAAAATAAGGTCTGTATTAAGCGATAATTATTTTATAGATGATTGAAGTTTTAATCAGGGGAGGCTTAAAGCTGTTATAAATAATATATAATTTTATATAAAAATCTATAAATT
>OLSL01001232.1_pt1 | contig 24401 bp, 26 predicted proteins | sample 1672511 | NCBI WGS metagenome assembly OLSL01 (sample SAMEA3136694, study PRJEB25190) | human gut metagenome | biome: human gut; feature: human-associated habitat; material: faeces | place: Austria | collected 2013
CGGATGGTCAGTTTATCGGTGTGATTGGACATACCGGAAGCGGCAAATCTACACTGATCCAGCATTTTAATGCACTGATCCAGCCAACATCAGGAACGGTATCCTATAACGGCGAGGATGTGTGGGCGGAGAAATATGACCGACGGAAGCTTCGAAGCGAAGTGGGACTGGTCTTTCAGTATCCGGAACATCAGCTGTTTGAGAGTGATGTTCTGTCTGATGTGTGTTTTGGACCTATGAATCAGGGAATGACCAGAGAGCAGGCGGAGGAAGAGGCACGCAAAGCACTTCATCACGTCGGCTTCAAAGAAGAAAATTTTGACAAATCACCGTTTGAACTTTCCGGTGGTCAGAAGAAACGGGTTGCCATTGCGGGTGTACTTGCCATGAATCCGAAAATCCTGATCCTGGATGAGCCGACAGCAGGTCTTGATCCGAAGGGCAGAGATGAGATCCTTGACCAGATCGCTCAGCTTCACAAAGTCCGAGGGATCACGATCGTGCTGGTATCTCACAGTATGGAGGATGTAGCCAAATATGCACAGCGTCTGATCGTAGTCAATCATGGAGAGATAGCCTTTGATGACACCCCGAAGAAGGTTTTTGCTCATTTCAGAGAAATGGAGCCTATGGGACTGGCAGCTCCGCAGATTACCTACATTATGCACACACTGAAGGAAAAAGGCCTTGATGTAGACCCTTCTGATACTACGGTAGAAGAGGCAAAGCAGGACATTCTGGAAGCACTTAAGAAAATGAACTCTCCTTTACTGAAGGGAGGGATTAAGAATGATTAGAGATATCACGATCGGCCAGTATTATCCGGCCAAGTCTCCGATCCACAGAATGGATCCGAGAACGAAATTATTTGGAACTCTGATATTTATCATTTCTGTATTTTTGTTTCACAGTGTGGCAGGATATGCCGTGGCAACGCTGTTTCTGGCAGGAATGATCATCATCTCCCAGGTACCTGTGAAGTTCATCTTCAAAGGACTGAAGGCAATCTTTATGATCCTTATGATCACAATGGTGTTCAATATTCTGCTGACACCGGGAGAGGTACTCTGGAAGATTGGAATCTTTAAGATCACCAGAGAGGGAATCTCCATGGCAGTCCGGATGGCAATCCGACTGATTTATCTGGTGATCGGCTCTTCTCTTATGACACTGACAACGACACCGAACCAGCTCACAGACGGTCTGGAAAAAAGTCTTCGTCCATTAAATAAGATTCATATACCGGTACATGAGATTGCTATGATGATGTCGATCGCCCTGAGATTTATACCGATCCTTCTGGAGGAAACGGATAAGATCATGAAAGCACAGATTGCCAGAGGTGCAGATTTTGAGAGTGGAAATCTGATCCAGAAGGTCAAAAACATGGTTCCGCTTCTTGTGCCTCTGTTTATCTCAGCATTTCGTCGTGCCAATGATCTTGCAATGGCGATGGAGGCAAGATGTTATCATGGCGGTGATAACCGAACACAGATGAAGCCGCTGCACTATACCAGAAGGGATCATATAGCCTATGTGATATTATTTGTATATCTTGCTGTTGCAATTGGATTTCGTGTGATGGGATGGTGATGGAATGAAGAGAATCGGACTTGTGGTTGCATATGATGGAACCAATTACAGTGGATGGCAGATCCAGCCGAATGGAATTACCATCCAGGGTGTATTGAATGATGCACTGACAGAATTACTCGGAGAAAAAATCGAGATCATGGGTGCGAGCCGTACAGATGCCGGTGTGCATGCCCTGGGAAATGTAGCCGTTTTTGATACGAACACACGCATCCCCGGAGAAAAAATATCCTACGCACTGAACCAGCGTCTGCCGGAGGACATCCGTATCCAGCTTTCTGAGGAAGTGGAGCCGGATTTTCATCCACGCTACTGTGACAGTGAAAAAACCTACGAATACCGCATCCTGAACAGGAAGTTTCCAGTGCCGACAGAGAGATTGTATTCGTATTTCTATCACTATAAGCTGGATATAGACAAAATGCGAGAGGCAACCTCCTATCTGATCGGACGGCATGATTTTGCCAGCTTCTGCGGAACAGGAGCACAGGTAAAATCAACGGTTCGTACACTGACAGGAATTGACATCTGGCGAGATGGAGATATTGTGACGATACAGGTCAGAGGAGAGGGATTTCTCTACAATATGGTACGCATTATCGCAGGAACGCTGATACAGGTAGGGAATGGACAATATCCGCCGGAGCGTGTAAAGAAGATTCTGGATGCCTGCGACAGATCTGTATCCGGACCGACTGCACCGGCTCATGGACTGACGTTGATGGGAATTGAATTTTTTGACTGAAAAGCAGTCTTATTTAATAAAAGCGACTGTCTGGAAATGGACAGCATAAAAACAGGGAGGGTATAGCTCAGGAAGAGTTATACCCTCCCTTAGTTTGTCTGAAAATGAAAATATCAAAAAATGACAATTATATAGAAAAAAAAGGAAAAGAAAAAGCTCTTTTTTACTGCTATCATAATAAAAAAAGAAAAATATCACAAAAGGAAAAGGAGAACAAATGACAATTCAGGAAATATTAGATCGGGTTTCTGAATATCATCCTGATCTGGGAAAAGATTACCATGGATGTGATGAAGTAAAGTTTGGTGATTGTTCACAGGAATGCACAGGAATTGTTTCTGCATTGGTTCCGACAGTTGATGTGATCAGAAGGGCGGTTGAACTTAAAGCAAATCTTCTGTATGTTCATGAGCCGGTATCCTATCTGACCCCTGACTGGCCTGAGTGGAAGGCAGATTATAAATGCAGAATTTATGATGAAAAATTAAAATTACTAAAAGAGAATAAGATTGTGCTTGTTCGGGATCATGATCATATGCATGCCCATAAACCTGACAGCATTTTTACAGGAGTGCTGAAATACCTGGGCTGGATGGAATATCTTACAGAAGAGCAGAAGATTCCGTTTGGTTATACAGTATGTTTTCCAAAGGCAAAAAAGCTTAGAGAGATCAATCAGGAATTGATAGAAAAAATTGGAATGCAAGGACTTCGTTTTATAGGAAATCCAGAAGCAGAATTAAAAAAAATAGCATTTACAGGACATATTTATCCGGATGCGTTTATTCCGCAGCATTTTAACGAAGACGGAAGCTGGAGTGATTATGCGACAGAGATTATTCGTGAAATGGAGCAGGATGGGGTTGAATGTATTATTCCGGGGGAAGTGATCGAGTGGACGGTATTATCGTATATCCGCGATGGAATTTCTCTGGGAAAAAATCTTGCATGTATCAATCCAGGACATTTTAACTGGGAAGAACTTGGTGCCCGATATGCAAAAGACTGGCTTATGGAATTAACTGAAAATAAAGTATCAGTTTTTTATGTTCCAACTGGTGATATGTGGAAGTATCAGACAAAAAAGAGTTTGTTTGAACAGAAATCGGAGTAAACAGCAACTATCCGATGTCTGTAAGTTAAGGAGTACAACAAATGAAATGGACAAGCAGTTTTAAATATCTTCCGATTAATTACGGAATGACACTGGCAACATTGTCAGACAAAACCCAGAGAGTTCTGTTTGATAATAATTTAAATGGAAATAAAGTGCGTATTTTATTTTCAAATAAATACGCAAAAGAAACATTGAACTTAAAAAAGGTAACCATTGGGATTGAAAATGAAGGAGCAGTGGAAAGAATAAGGGAAGTAACACTTCGAGGAACAAAAGAGATCGTACTTCCGGCAGGAGCAGAAGTTTACAGTGATGAAGTTGAAGTTACAGTGAAAGCCGGAGATCGGATCGCAGTAAATATTTATATTGACCAGCAGCAGAAAATTCAGAATTTATGTGGATACTGGGCAGAAGGCGGATCAGAAGTCAGATGTAATATTGAAGGAGATGATACGAGAGGAAACGCTTTTTCAAGTACATCTATGGAGGAAATCTATAAATTTGTAAAAGAGGATTCTTCACCGGTAAAAGGTCAGTTTTTCTTTGGCTTTTCGGCTGTTCAGGTTTGGACAGAAGATGACGTCAAAGTAATAACAGCTTTTGGGGATTCTATTACAGCAATGGCGTTTTTCACAAATGCACTTCAGAAAAGACTGTATAAAAAATATCCGGGACAGGTAACATTGCTTAATGCAGGAATCGGAGGTAACAGACTGCTTCATGATGCTACATGGATACCAGATGCTCCTGCAGAAGGAGGACTTTTTGGAGAAGCAGGAGTGAGAAGATTCGAGAAGGATGTATTTGGGAGGGACAAAGTTGACAGTATTTTTTGCCTGATGGGCATTAATGATATTATGCATCCTATTCAGTTTGAAAAAGCAGAAGAATCTGTTTCCGCTGAATATCTGGAGCAGGGCTTCAGTTATCTTGCAAAAAAAGCACACGATCATGGAGGCAGAATTTATGGTGCAACAATTATGCCGTGTGGAAATACAGAGTATTCAGAGAAATGGATGCAGGCGTTTGAAAAAACAAGAAGAGATGTGAATCAATGGATCAGAACACAAAGTGTTTATGATGGATATTTTGATTTTGATGATATATTAAAAAATGATACAGTTCCGGCTTATCTCAAAGAAGAAGTTCATATTGGAGATGGATTACATCCAAATACAATGGGTGGAAAAATCCTTGCGGAATGTGTGGATTTGAGTATGCTTACAGGGCTGGATGATTAAAAATACGAGGAGAAAAAATATGAATCAGATTAACAAAAAGATGTCTTTGCTGGAAAAAATCAGCTATGGATCGGGAAATATGGGAATATGTCTGTGTACTACACTTATCACTACATTTATTATGTATTTCTATACAGATGTTGTTAAGATCAGTGTACTTCAGGTTGGAACGATCATGTTGATCGGTGGAATTGCAGATGCTGTTTCAGATGCGGTAATGGGAATCATTGTAGATCATACCAATACTCGCTGGGGAAAATGCCGGCCGTATCTTATTTTTGGAGCGATACCTATGGCAGCAGCCTGTTTCTTTGTGCTTCATGTTCCGGATGCAAATGCCACAGTAAAATATATTTATGCTTTGATTACATATGTTATCTATACATTAGCATATACAACTGTACTGATCCCACAAAATGTATTGATCTCTGCAATTACAGATGATACACAGGATCGACTTGCAACAAATATGTTTGGAACTCTTGGAACAAATATTGGACAGCTGATTACAGGTGCATGTGCGTTGACACTTGTTTCTGTGCTGGGGCATGGTTCTGAGTACCGTGGATACAATATAACGATACTGATTTTTGGTATTTGTGGTGCAGCATTAACTATGGTAGATGGATTTAATACAAGAGAACGAATGAATATGGGAACTGCCGCACAGCAGAAAATATCAGCAGCTGATACCATTAGATCCATGAAAAATACCCCTTGGATCATATGTACTGTTACTACGCTGTTTATTATTGCCCAGGTAGTTGTCAAATCTTCTACAACTGTTTATTATTCCACCAATGTTTTGCAGAATGCTGGGATGTCTTCCAGCTTGCTTTCTGTTGCAAATATTATTGGAATTCCGATTACACTGATTATTCCTGTTATTGCAGCAAAAATTGGAAACAGAAACATTGTATGGGTTGGATCTGTATTTGGTGTATTAGGAAATATTGGTATTTATTTCTTTAAATTTAATAATATTGCAGTAATCGCCTGTGCGGTCATTGCGTCTGTGGGAACTGCATTCGTGAACGGAATTATATATGTTATGTGTGCAGAAAGTATTGATTATGGAGAATGGAAGAGCGGTATCAGAGTTCAGGGATTTTTGATGGCATTTATCGGATTTGCAGTAAAAATTGCGAACTCTATTGTTCAGATGATAACTACAGCCATTCTGAATGCAGGTGGTTATAACGGAGCGGCAGAAGTGCAGACTGCATCAGCTGTAAACGCGATTGAATTCTGTTACGTCTGGATTCCTGTAATTTTGTTTGTTATCGTATTTACAATAAATGGATTTTATAAGCTTGACAAAATCTACCCTCAGATTCGTGCAGATCTTAATAAAAAAAGAGATGCTATGGCAACAGAAAATTAATTTTATATAGAAAACAGAGAGAGGAAATGAACTATGGCGGTTTTTAGAATTGCATTTGCATCTGAAACTTTATTTCGCACAGTTAATTTAAATGTTATTGTGCCTGTAGAAACTTATGGAAGAACTGACGTGAAAAAACCAGAAAAATTTAAGACTCTTTATCTGCTTCATGGATTTGGCGGAAGTCAGGATGACTGGATGGATTATAGCAATTTGAGAGCAATATCCGAAAAGTATAATCTTGCGATTGTTCTTCCTTCCGGGGAAAACAGTTTTTATGAAAATATGAACAGCATTGCAGGTCGTTACAGTGATTTTACAGGGAAAGAAATTGTTGATTTTACCAGAAGAATGTTTCCTCTTTCTGAACGGAGAGAGGACACCTACATTGGTGGACTTTCCATGGGTGGTTTTGGTGCATTGAGACTGGGAAGTCTTTATCATGAAACATTTGGAAAGCTGTTTACCTTATCAGGTGCGTTTATCATCGACAATATTTCTGGTCAGAAGGCCGGATATTCAGACAGCATTGCAGATTATGATTATTATGTGCGTACGTTTGGAAATCTGGATTGTTTAAAAGATTCTGAAAAAGATCCGATGTATTGTGTAAAAAAAGCAGTTTTACAAAAAAATATGCCGGAGGTTTATCAGGCAGTAGGGACAGAAGACTTTTTGATCGAAGAAAATCGTATGATGAAAAAATATCTGGAAAAAGAAGGAGTAAAAGTGACGTATCACGAGGCAGAGGGAATTCATGACTGGTCGTTTTGGAATAAATATTTGCCAGAAGCGGTGGAATGGCTGCTGAAATAAAAGCGTGGCGTTGTGTGAGATTGTCAGAGGGTATGCTATAATGAGGTAAAACAATATTTTGCCGGAGGTGTTTATGTCAGAATTATACGAAAGTGAAGATTTTATTTATAACAGGATACCTATTCGTATTTTTAATCATTGCTTTGATGGAATAGAGATTTTTACACCTACTCACTGGCATCGTAATATTGAATTTAATCTTGTGACCTGTGGAAGAATCCGTCGGATTGTAGATGGAATACAGTATGATCAGACGGAAGGAGATATTTTCATAGTTAACAGTGGAGAAATTCATGCGGATCACTGGATTGATGAGACTGATCATTTTGAGGGTATTACTGTTCAGATTTCCAAAAGTTTTATGGAACGCTGGCTTGGAGGAGATTTTTATTTGAGTATACCTGAGAAAGCGGAAGATATGCAGCAGATGATAAATGTTCTGCTGCAATTTGGAAAACTGAAGCAGAAGAAAGAACAGAATGGTTATGCTGGTTTTGGAGAAAATCTGGATGGAACTGTTGAAAATGATCTGTCAAGAATCCGGGCAATGGAACTGTTGTTTCGGTTACTCGGAGTTCTTCGTATGTCCTGTGTGAAGAAACCAACAGAAAACAGGCGTAACAGAGAAGACAGCATTAATAAAATTAAGGAAATCACGAATTATCTTGACAAACATTATACAGAAAATCTGACACTTGCTGCTGTTGCAGAACAATTTCATTACACATCTGCACATTTATCACGGTTATTTAAAAAGCATATAGGAATTAATTTTCATGATCATTTACAGTATCTTCGTCTTATGAATTGTGTGGAAATGATGAAAATACATCCGGAAATGCAGCTTACGGTTATAGCACTGAATAATGGGTTTCCAAATATAAAATCTTTTATCGAAACTTTTAAACGATTTTATGGATGTACTCCATCTGCATGGATGAAAAAGAAAAGATGAGGATTGTATTAATAGAAGGGATTTTATTATGGCATACATAGAATTACAATATTTGTCATCGACAATTACTAAATTTACAACGGTTAAAGCTTATCTGCCTACAGACGGAATGAGTGGAAAAAATTTTGAGCCCCCGTATAAAACCTTATATTTTCTTCCTGGTTTCAGTAATGATGCAACAACGCTTATGACCTATCTGGGATTCAGACGGGAATGTGAGTTAAAAGGAATCGCAGTAGTAGTGGTAGATGGAGATAATTCTTTTTATGTAGATCATTCCAGAAGGCTTTCCAATTACTCTGCATTTATAAAAGAAACGGTGGATATGACAAGGAAACTTCTGCCCCTTTCAACAAGAAGAGAAGACACATTTATAGGTGGAATTTCAATGGGTGGATATGGGGCATTATTAAATGGTCTCAGATTTTGTTCGTATTTTTCAAAAATAGCAGCATTATCTCCAAGTGCAGATTGTTATGATCTGATTTGTGACCATGAAGAGATGTTTGACCGGGAATTATTTGAAAATGTATTTGACAGCGAAGAAAAGTATTATGAGAATGATACAAATCTCTGTAAATTTTATTCGGAGGTTCCAAAAGAAGAGATTCCGGAACTTTTTATTGCCTGTGGAGAACAGGATGATCTGGTTGGAAAGGGAGTAAAAGATTTCCGTGAAAAGCTTAAGGAACTGGGGATACCTTTTATTGACAGAATGGGTCAGGGAAATCATGAAATGGCATATTGGGAAGATCAGATGGATCCGGTCTTTTCTTTTCTGGCAGAGATCGAGCCGGGCACAAAAACAAGGTTAATACTCGAAAATCATAATTAAATAAATTGCAAAGAGAGGAAAATGTCATGAATCAGGCGATAACGTCACAGGCTCTTTCCTTTTGTCCGGTTATACCGGCAGCTGGTGAACCAGAGGGACAGATCAGAGATGCGGAAGGCAATGTATGGATTCAGGTTAAGGCAGATCATGCTTCAGATGTCAGTCTGATCATCTACGAGCAAAAATTTCCGTTTATTAAAGAAGAAGGAATATGGAAGTTGAAATATCCGGGAAAGGATGGAATAACTCTTGTACAATTGCAGATTGATGGAATGAATGTACTTACCCCCTACCTTCCGATATGTTATGGATATAGTAGGCCATATAATTATGTTTCAATAGAAACAGAAGAAGAGTTCTATTATCTGAAAAATGTACCCCATGGAACTGTGAGACAGGAATATTTTTATTCTGATATAACCGGAGAATGGGAACGCTGTTTTGTTTATACACCGGCGGAATATGAGGAGCGTCCGGAAAAGAGATATCCGGTTTTGTATTTGCAGCATGGACATGGAGAAAATGAAACCGGATGGATCGAAGAAGGAAAAGTCCATTTCATTATGGATAATCTGATTCAGGCGAAAGAAGCAAAGCCATTTATCATTGTGATGAATAATGGAATGGTTCAAACGAAAAATGCAGAAGGAAAGCGAATAGTAGATCATACGATATTTCCTGAATATCTGATAAAAGATGTGATTCCATATATAGAAAAGAAATATCGTACAATTAAAAACAAGGACAGCCGGGCAATGGCAGGTCTGTCCATGGGGTCTATTCAGACGAGTATCACGGCATTTGAATATCCGGAATATTTTTCCTATATTGGAGTATTCAGTGGATTTCTTCGTGATTTTATTCAGGGAGATAAAATTATGGACATGGTCCAGAGAGGAAAGGCCTCTGATAAACATCTGAGAATTCTGGACAGTAAAGAAACATTTAAAAATAATTTTAAAATCTTTTTTCGTGCAATGGGAGAGAATGATATTTTTATCCAGAAGTTTCTGGAGGAAGATGAACTTTTAAGTAAAAAAGATATTTCATGCATCAGAATCATTTATGAGGGCGGGCATGACTGGAATGTATGGAGACGTTGTATTCGAGATTTTGCGAAACTGTTATTCTGAAAAATGGATTGTAATGTAAGACAATAAAAGAAACGACAGAAAAGGACGGATGATAAAAATCCGTCTTTTTTTCTGCGATATTTTATATCCGTAGTTATGACCACATATTTATGGGGGAATGTATATTATATTGAGTTTGTGAAAAAAATGAATATACAGAAATCATAAGGAGGTTTTTATCATGGAACATAAAATGTTTTGTTTTCAGTGTCAGGAAACAGCAGGATGCACGGGATGTACAAATTCAGGAGTCTGTGGAAAGAAGCCGGAAGTTGCAGCGATGCAGGATCTTCTGATCTATGTCACAAAGGGGCTTTCTGCAGTTACAACAGAACTTCGAAAAGAAGGAAAAGAGATTCCGGATGAGATTGATCATCTGGTGGTGATGAATCTTTTTACAACCATTACAAATGTAAATTTTGACAGAGAATCCATTACAGAACGTATTACAGAAACATTGAAGGCAAAGGAAAGATTGCTTTCAGAAGTGGAAGACAAAGATCAGCTTCCGGAGGCAGCAGTTTGGAATGGAAAAGAGAAGGAATTTGAAGAAAAAGCATCAAAGGTTGGAATTCTTTCTACCGAAAATGAGGACATCCGAAGCTTAAGAGAACTGATCACTTATGGGTTAAAAGGTCTTGCTGCCTATGAGAAACATGCATTTGCTCTTCTTCACAAGGAAGAAGAACTGGATGCTTTTCTTCAGAGAGCACTTGCCGCAACACTGGATGATACTCTTAGTGCGGAAGAACTGACAGCCCTGACGCTGGAAACTGGAAAATATGGTGTACAGGTGATGGCACTTCTTGACAAGGCAAACACAGAAACTTATGGAAATCCGGAGATCACAAAAGTAAATATCGGGGTTCGAAACAATCCGGGAATCCTGATTTCCGGACACGATCTCCGTGATCTGGAAATGCTTCTGGAACAGACGAAAGGAACAGGTGTGGATGTCTATACACATTCTGAGATGCTTCCGGCACATTACTATCCAGCATTCAAAAAATATCCGAACTTTGTGGGAAATTACGGAAATGCATGGTGGAAGCAGAAAGAAGAGTTTGAGAGCTTTCATGGTCCGATCGTGATGACTACAAACTGTATCGTTCCGCCGAAGGAAAGCTACAAAGACCGGATCTATACGACAGGAGCCGTGAGATATCCTGGATGTAAACATATTCCGGGAGCAGAGGGGGAAGAGAAAGACTTTTCTGCTGTGATCGAGCATGCAAAGAAATGTGCACCGCCACAGGAGATTGAAAGTGGAGAGATTGTCGGAGGTTTCGCCCATGCACAGGTTCTTGCACTGGCAGATCAGATCGTAGAGGCGGTTAAGACTGGAGCCATCCGCAAGTTTGTTGTAATGGCAGGCTGTGATGGCCGTGCAAAGACCAGAAATTACTACACAGATTTTGCAAAGGCACTGCCAAAAGACACAGTGATCCTGACTGCCGGCTGTGCAAAATACAAGTATAATAAACTGAATCTGGGAAATATCAACGGTATTCCGAGAGTACTTGACGCAGGACAGTGTAATGATTCCTATTCACTGGCTGTGATCGCACTGAAACTGAAGGAAATATTTGAACTGGAAGATATCAACGACCTTCCGATCGTATACAATATTGCCTGGTATGAGCAGAAAGCAGTGATCGTACTCCTGGCTCTGCTTTCCCTCGGAGTGAGAAATATCCACCTGGGACCGACTCTGCCAGCATTCCTTTCTCCGAACGTGGCAAAGATCCTGGTAGATAATTTCGGGATCGGCGGAATCCGTTCTGTTGAAGAAGACATTGCTGATCTGATCGGATAAAAAACTGTTTTTGAGATGTAACAAGTTTCTCTGATTTAATTAAAAACCGGTTGCAAATCCACTGCATATGTTAGATAATTAACGTATTGCAGTGGATATTTTTTTACAGAATATATAGAAATCAGGGATGGAAACAAAGATGAAAACTGGAAATTATGATGAGAACAGGCTTCTGCACCTGCTTCTGGATATGGGAGAAATGCTCCTTGACTCCGGAGCGGAGATCAAGCGTGTTGAAGATACGCTGCAGAGTATTGGATGTGCTTATGGCGCAGCCAGGATGAATGTGTTTGTTATTACATCCAGTATCGTGATAACAATGGAAAAAATGAACGGAGAACTGCTTACGCATACCAAAAGGGTAAATTATACGGGCAGTACAGACTTTACTGCACTGGAACAGCTGAATGCCCTCAGCAGGAACTGCTGCATGAATCCGATTCCGATGGATCAGTTTCAGAGAAGACTTCATGAGATTGCAGAGCCTAAGGGGCAACGCGATCTTTATATCGGCAGTATTCTGGGAGCAGGCAGCTTTGCAGTGTTTTTTGGTGGAAATCCTGCGGACGGGATTGCAGCTGCACTGGTAGCGGTTTTAATCTGCTTTATTCAGGAAAAAATGACGAAACTTTTTGCAAATACGATTATGTTCAATCTGTTTGGTTCCTTTGTTGTCGGAATCGTGATCTGTCTGATGGTAAGACTTCTGTCGTTTCTGAATCTTGATAAGATCATGATAGGTGATATCATGCTTCTGATCCCGGGAATTGCGGCGACAAACTCGATCCGTGATATGCTGATGGGCGATACGATCTCTGGAATGATGAGACTGATCGAAAGTATTCTGTGGGCCGGAGCCCTTGCCTGTGGATTTATGGCAGCGATATGGATGGTGAGAGTATGAAAGATGTGATTTTACAGTTGGTCATGGCTTTTGTCGGCTCTCTGGGTTTTGCCATGCTGTTTCGTTTAAGGAGAGCATTATGGATATCAGCATCTCTGGGAGGCGTTTTCTGCTGGGGAGGATATCTTCTTGTGATGTATTTCAGTGATGGTCAGATATTTACTTCCGGGCTGGCAGCAGCAGCGCTGGCGGCAGTTTATGCGGAACTCCTTGCGGCCAGAAAAAGAGCTCCGGTCCCGCTGTTTCTGATTCCATCTGTTGTACCACTGATCCCGGGAAGTACTCTGTACTATACAATGAGTGCGGCTGTACAGGGAAATACAGAAGAAGTGTCACACTATGGCAGTCTGACACTTCAGTATGCATTGTCCATTGCAGGCGGAATCTGCATCGTATGGACGCTGCTATCGATTTTCAGAAGATATTATGTTTTACAGACACAAGTTACTGCGAACGAAGTGAACAGTGACAAATAATCAGATACATTTATATGCAATGATCGTTACTGTTCCCTTGCCGGGGTAGCGCTTCATTGCATATTTATTTGGATAAGCTTCGATCAGATCCGGGAGCTTCAGAAAACCATAGGTGCGGGCATCAAAATCCGGTTTTGCACGCTTGATGTACTGACCGGCAGAGCTGACATTGACATAGCGGTCATCATCCTGGTACTTGTCCCAGGCAATACGGAGAAGCTTGTGGATTTCCTTTAATTCTTTTGCCTTACGACGTTCCTCGGCATTCTCCTGGCTGCGTCTGCTGCTGCGCGACTTTCTGGAAGAAACAGGGGCAGGCTGCGGCTCCGGAGTGTCCGTATCCTTGCTCAGATTCTCAAGGTATACAAATTCATCACAGGCATTTCGGAAAGGTTCGGGGGTTTTCTTTTCACCGACACCCATGACATAAACACCGGATTCATGAAGCTTGATGGCCAGAGGCGTATAGTCGCTGTCACTGGCGACAATGACGAAGGCATCATAGATTCCGCTGTGAAGAAGATCCAGGGTATCGATCACGAGTGCCATATCAGTAGCATTCTTGCCGGCAACATAATCAAACTGCTGCTCAGCCTTGATCGCCAGACGCTTCAGTTCATTCTCCCAGTTCTTAAGAGAACCCTTACGCCAGTTGCCGTAGGCACGCTTTACGACGATGCGCCCATTGGCAGAAATTTCCTGTATCACAGATTCCAGCTTGGACAACTGGGTGTTGTCTGCATCAATTAACATTGCTATATTTTTAAGATTTTTCATTCGATTTATTCTCCTTATGATAAAAAAACATCATTACTAGAACTATATCATCTTCGTAAAAATTTTTCCAGATTGATTCCAAATTATTCTGGATTTTCGGATAAGATTGTGGTATTATCGAGGGAAAATTGTTACAGGAGCAATGTATGAAACTATTCAGGAGGGATAGGTATGATTCAATTTCTGGCGTCATTTTTTATCAGAGACAGCCGTAACTATAAATCACCGGAAGTCCGGCAGGCATATGGGGTTTTGAGTGGAGCAGTAGGAATCGGCTTAAATATTTTTCTGTTTTTCGGCAAATGGATCGCAGGTATGCTGAGCGGTTCCATTGCGATCACGGCAGATGCCTTCAATAACCTGTCAGATGCAGGCTCTTCGATCATTACGCTGATCGGATTCCGGCTTTCCGGACAGGCACCCGATCCGGAGCATCCGTTTGGACATGGCCGAATGGAATATATTTCAGGACTTCTGGTTTCAGTTGCGATCCTGGTCATGGGATTTGAACTGATCGTGACATCCATCGGGAAACTGAGAGATCCGGAACCGATCGAGAGCAGTACCGTGGTATTTGTGATCCTGATCGCATCGATTCTGGTAAAGCTGTACATGTTTTATTACAACCGTTCTCTGAGTAAAAAGCTTGAAAGTGCAGCGATGAAGGCGACATCCGCAGACAGCCTCAGTGATACCGTGGCAACAACTCTGGTTCTGGCGGCGACACTCATCAGTAAATACACAGGCTTAATCCTGGATGGATGGTTTGGTATTCTGGTTGGATTATTTATTGTCTATACAGGCGGTTCCACACTGAAAGAAACCATCGATCTTCTTCTGGGCCAGCCGCCGAAACAGGAATTTATCGATGAGATCAAAGAAATCGTACTTGGACATTCTCTGGTCTATGGAGTTCATGACCTGATCGTTCACGACTATGGTCCGGGACGGGTTATGATCTCTCTTCATGCTGAAGTTGCTGTGGATGGAGATATTCAGGATATTCACGAGCAGATCGATCACATTGAGCATGAACTGCAGGAGAAGCTTCATTGTTCCGCGACCATCCATATGGATCCGATCGTAACAGATGACAGGGAAGTCCTGGCGATGAAGGACAAGGTGGAAAAAATTGTCCATAACCTGGATGAGACATTCAGCATTCATGATTTTCGTATGGTCAAAGGAACAACCAGAACAAATCTTATCTTTGATGTAGAAGTTCCAAGAAAGACATCTTATACAGACAATGAGATCATGAATTCCCTGAAGGAGCAGATACATAAACTGTCGGGAAGCAGATATTTTGCAGTGATCCAGATAGATCATGAATATTATTGACAGGAGGGGCTTTTTCTTCGGTCTGTTCATGATACCGGTTTCAAATTTCAACAAAATTAAAGCACAAAAAAAATAATATTTGGTTAATCTGTTTTGAAGCTCAGTGCTATACTTCTAACCGTAAAAAGAAGACAGAACTTAACAAAACCTCCTTTCACAAAACAAAGTTGAAGGCTGCTAAGCATCAGATTTTTGGAGGAAAAGACAAATGAATACTTTAAAAGCTGAAAAAAGAAGCATGGACGTCAAAGCAAAAAGACTGAGAAGAGAAGGATATGTTACAGGTAACGTATTCGGCCGTGAGATTGAAGGATCCATTCCGGTAAAGATGCTGAAGACAGAGGTTGATAAACTGTTAAAGACTGATCACAAAGGAAGCCAGGTTATGTTGGAGATAGATGGTCAGACATACGATGCACTGATCAAAGAGGTTGATTTCAATCCACTGGCAGGCAGAATTGACGAGGTTGATTTCCAGGCCCTGGTAAGCAATGAGAAGGTACATTCCGTAGCTGAGATCGTGATCGTAAATCACGACAAAGTTCTGGAAGGTGTTCTTCAGGAAAACATGGAAGAAGTAAACTACAGAGCTTATCCGTCTGCACTGGTTGACAAAGTAGAAGTAGATGTATCCGGACTTAAAGTCGGCGATACCATCCGTATCAAAGACCTGAGCATTGCGAAGGATAAAGACATTGACATTAAGGATGATCCGGAAGCGGTTGTACTGACAGTCGTTGCAGTCCACAACGGAGCTGTACCGGAAACAGCAGCACCTGAGGAAGAAACAGCAGAAGAAGAGAAATAAGCTGTTTCGGACTCACACCTAATATAATATGATAAAAGATCCCTTCTGTAGAGTTCGTTCACAGGAGGGATTTTTTTACTTTAATTGTGGGATTCAGGGACTTTGAAGTGGACTTGTTCGCTTGGGTCTGGTATGATGATTGTATAAATCACAGCGGAGGAAATCAAGCTATGAAGTTTAGTGTGAAAGAAGATGGAAAAAGAATCCTGGTGATCTTCCTGGCCTCACTTTTGATGGCACTCAATATCAAATCTTTTGTCAGGACAGGAGGTCTTTATCCAGGCGGGGCAACCGGCCTGACGATCCTGATCCAGCGTATTGCCGAGATGTTTCTTCATGTGGCAATTCCCTATACGCTGGTCAATGTGATTCTGAATGCTGTTCCGGTTTATATCGGGTTCCGTTTTATTGGCAAGAAATTTACCCTGTATTCCTGTTTGATGATTTTTCTTACCGGTTTCTTTACCGATATCATTCCAGGCTGGACGATCACATATGATACATTGCTGATCAGTATTTTCGGAGGAATGATCAATGGACTGGTCATCAGCATCTGTCTTATGATGAATGCAACAACAGGAGGAACGGATTTTATTGCCATTTATCTGTCGGATAAGAAGGGGGTTGATTCCTTCAATATCGTGCTGGGCCTGAACGCCGTAATCCTTGTGGCGGCGGGAATCCTCTTTGGTTGGGACAAAGCACTGTATTCTATTATTTTTCAGTATGCATCAACGCAGGTTCTGCATGTACTGTACAAGAAGTATCAGCAGAAGACACTTTTTGTGGTGACGAATCATCCGCAGGAGATCAGTAATGCGATAGCAGAAGTGTCAAACCATGGAGCAACGATACTGGAAGGGGAGGGTTCCTACGAACATTGTGAGCGCTATGTTGTTTATTCGGTTGTTTCCAGTGCAGAAAGCGAGAAAGTCATCAAAGCTGTCAGGGAGACAGACCCACAGGCATTTATCAATGCAATCCGAACAGAGCAGGTTTCCGGAAGATTTTATCAGAAACCGGCAGAATAAACTAACCTATGAGTATACAGGAGGAATGACAACATGGAAATTACAGAGATGCTTGATGAACTGAAACAGAAAGCTCTCCGTGACCCGGTGCTTCGGGCAGAACTTCTTAAGACACGTAAGGCTGCACAGCCGCTCAGTGCATTCTGTCAGAAATGCAGAGAACTGGGATATGAAGTCTATGATATGGATCTGATTACAGCAGGCGAAGAGTTTTATGCTACTATGAGAAGGAGTACAAACGGAGGAGGCGAGAACTCTCCGATGCTGGAAGGCGAAGATGATTTTTATGAACTGTTCTTTGCCGGACTGGAATAAAGTAATAATACGGCAGCAGAAAGCCGAAAAATAAGGCGGGATATTTTTATGAACATATGTGTTTATGGAGCATCCAGTGCACAGCTGGAGCAGAGTTATTATGGCAGAACAGAAGAACTTGGAAGGATGATAGCAAAGCGTGGTCATGGTCTTGTCTTTGGCGGCGGAGCAACCGGAATGATGGGTGCGGCAGCGAGAGGTGTCGATGCCGAAAAGGGATATATCCTCGGCATTGCACCGCGTTTCTTTGACAAACCGGGTGTCCTGTATGAGAACTGCAGTGAATTTATTTTTACAGAAACCATGCGGGAACGCAAGAAACTTCTTGAAGAACGCTCCGATGCAACCATCGTGACACCTGGTGGGATCGGAACTTATGAAGAATTTTTTGAGATTTTGACACTCAAAAGCCTGCACAGACTGGATCGCCCGATTGTATTGTACAATATCAACGGATATTATAATGGGATGAAGGCACTGCTCCAGCACACAGCAGATGAGAAATTTATGGATGAATCCAATCTGAAGCTCTGTGAGTTTATGGATGATCCGGGAGAGATACTTGCGTACATAGAAAAATATGGGAAATGAAAATAACAGAAACTATATAGGAGGGGTTCAACATGATATGGGAAGAACTGAGAGATGATCTGATTTTTTATGATCTGCAGGCGGTGGATTATAAAGAGGTCCTGCAGAGCATGGGAGATGCCATGATTCAGGCAGGATATGGGGAAGAAGGTTTTACAGAAGCCGTACTGGAGAGAGAAAAGGACTATCCGACGGGACTGGATATTGACGGGATTGGAGTAGCGATTCCGCATGCAGATGCAGATCACGTCAAAAAAGAGGGCATTGCGATCTCGATTTTGAAGGATCCGGTGGAGTTTGGAGCAATGGGCGAGCAAAAGAGTATGATTTCCGTTAAGATTGTGATCATGTTCACAGTAGCAGGATCCGGAAAGCAGATTGACCGTCTGCTGCAGATTTTGAATGTACTCAGAGATGAAGAGATTCTCAAGGGTCTTCTCAGTGCACAAAGCAAAGAAGAAATTCGAACAGCAATACAGAAACGGGAACAGGCCTTCTGACGAAGTTTCCGTAATTTTTACCGAAGAGAGAGATTTTGCGATGAAAAATCCATTACACTACCAATTATCAGAATATGATTGTGGACCGACATCTATGATGAATGCACTGGCATATCTTTTTGAACGGGAGGAAATCCCGCCGGAAGCGATTCGAAATATGATGCTTTACTGTCTGGACTGCCACAGCAAAGAGGGTATCCCGGGTAAGCGGGGAACTTCCAGGGCAGCTATGATGTTTCTGAGTAACTGGCTCAATGAATACGGTGAACTGGGGATTATGTCTGTGAGCAGTGAATATCTGTCGGGGCGAAGTGTCTACATAAATAAAGAAAGCCGCATCAACCATGCACTGAATCATGGTGGGGCGGCTGTTGTGCGTCTGTATCTTGAGGAGGAGCACTATGTTTTGATGACTGGAGTGGAGAATGGAAATATTCTTCTCTTTGATCCCTATTACTGGGATAAACCGTATGAACAGAAGGATATCCTGATGGACTGGAATCACCCGAGAAGTTACAATCGGATGGTTCCGTTTAAATACTTTAATCAGGAAAATGAGGAAATTTATTCTCTCGGACCGGTAGAAGAGAGGGAAGCAGTCCTTATCTTCAATGAGAAGACAAAGACCGTACCGGAGGAAGTTATCGAGTACTTTATCTGATCATAATAGAAAAAGGATTTCAATTCCAGATTTTCAGAATTGAAATCCTTTTTTGGGTTAGGCTATTTTTCTCTTTTCTTTAAATAATTTATCTCATGCTCTCGCAGAAAATTTTTTCCATACTTGCTTTGAGCGGAACGCCGAGCTTGGCAAGAGTTCCATCCAGAGCGGCAAAAACTTCGCGTACATTATAGAAAGTCGCATTGTTTCCCATATGGCCGATGCGGATGACCTTACCCGCCAGAACATCAAAAGAGCCGGCAAGCATGATGTTATAGTCCTTTTTGACACCATCCAGGATCGCATCGGCAGTCGTTTGTGCTGGAACCTCGAATACAGTTACCGTGCTGGAAAATCCACTCTTGAGGTAAAGCTTCAGACCTGCACCGGTGATTGCTTTGCGTGCTGCCATGGCAATTTTTTCATGACGATCCAGAATATCCGGGTCGGCGGCAATATTGTCGATTGCTGCACGCAGTCCGTAGATGTCACTGATCGGCATGGTGTACGGGAACCATTTTTCTTCATAATAATGTGCAAAAGTAGTCAGGTTTGCATAGAAAGAAGCAATTGGTGTCTTACGCTCCGCCATAGCTTTTTTGGCATCATCACTGATGACTACGAAGGTAAGTCCCGGAGGTGCAGAAACGACCTTCTGGGAACCGCCGCACATAATGTCAACTTTCCAGTCAGAAATCCGCATTGGCTCTCCAAAAGAAGCAGAAACAGAATCTACTACTGTCATAATGCCATATTTTTTGAGCAATGGGCAGATAGCGGAAATATCATTGAGCATACCGCTTGGTGTATCTCCATGCACAACCGTTGCATATTTGTAATTATGATGATCCTTAAGGAAGTTTTCCAGTTCCTGCACATCGAGAGTTTCGCGGTAATCTCTGGAATAGAGTTCCGGTTTTCCACCGTACATGGAAACAAAATCAGCGAATCCTCTGCCGTAAATGCCATTGTCCAGAACGAGGACACGGTCACCAGGTTCAGTCATGGAAGCACAGGCGGCTTCCAGTCCGAGAATCCCCTCTCCGCCAAGGATGAGGGTTTCGTTTTCTGTGTGAAGAAGGCGGCTGATCTCTTCACAGGTTTCCTTATAAAATTCTACAAAATCTGTATCAAGATCAGGATTGGTGCATTCTTTGCTGCGGGCCAGGCGCACATTTTCGGCAACCTGTGTCGGCCCAGGGGTCATAATTTTATACATGAGATCAGATCCTTTTTAAATTTTTATTTTTTTAAACCAGATTTTTTGGCTGCAACATTCAGTGGTGCGATTACGATGAGTGTAATTACGGCTGCAACACCGATCTGTACCAGGTTACCCGGAATAGAAGCAACCGGTGAGAGTGGGTTCCCGTAAATAACAACTTCTGCGATGTAGTAACCAACAACCTTGATCACACATGCAGCTGCGATTGCGATCACATACCATTTGAAATTCTGATGTTTTTCATCTTCGGTAAGCTTACCTACAGTAAATCCCATCAGTCCGACGATAACAAGGGTAAATGGAGCCCATAAAGTCCAGCCGGAGAGCAGATCAAAAAGTCCCATTCCGACACCACCTGCAATCGCACCGGTCTTTTTACCGAAGATGATCGCACCAATGAAAAGGGGAACGTTTCCGAGATGGATCAGTCCGCCGTTTGCTGCAATCGGAAGACGGATGTTGATGAATGCCGTAAAGATGTAAGTCAGTGCTACGAAGACTGCTGTTACGGTAAGAAACTGAACGGAAGAAGAAAATTCCCGTTCACCTGCTGCTGTCTGTACATTTGTGTTTGCCATGATGATAATTCCTTTCCTGGAAGGTAAGAGTCTGAATCTGTTTTATGAAACAGATATAAAACCTCCCGTTTAACTATGTTTTTGATGGGTATACTTTACAACAGAACTGTACATGAATAAAGAGGCAGTTTTAATAAAAAATAAGGGGACAGTTTAAATCACAGCAATATCCATGCGGAGGAAACAGATTTTCAGGTTGTGATGGTTCAGACTGCATGGTATGATAAACAGGAGTTGTAGAGATAAGGAGAATGATTTTTAATGGAACAGGAAACACAGACCACACACAAACGAAGAGTACGATATAAAGGAAAATATCCACGCAAATTTGAGGAAAAATACAAAGAACTGAATCCGGAGAAATATAAGGATACCATTGAGCATGTCATCAGTAAGGGAAATACACCGGCCGGAATGCACATTTCTATTATGGTACAGGAAATTCTGGACTTCCTCAAAATCCAGCCTGGAGAGACAGGATTTGATGCAACTCTCGGATATGGCGGACATACGAAGGCAATGATGGAGTGCCTGCATGGAGAGGGACATATGTATGCGACGGATGTAGATCCGGAAGAATCAGCCAAAACCCGCAGGCGTCTGGCGGAGCAGGGATTTGGGGAGGATATCCTGCCCGTGAAGCTTCAGAATTTTTGCACGATCGATGAGATTGCGAAAGAAGCAGGCGGTTTTGATTTTATACTCGCGGACCTTGGCGTGTCTTCCATGCAGATCGACAATCCAAAGAGAGGTTTTTCATTCCGTGCAGATGGACCGCTGGATCTTCGTCTGAATCAGGAAAAGGGAATCAGTGCGGCGGAGCGGCTGGACAAGATCAGCCGGGAAGAGCTTGCTGGAATGCTGTATGAGAATTCTGATGAACCGTATTGTGAGGAAATCGCCAAAGCGATTACAGATGAGATACGCAAGGGTAATCGCGTGGATACGACTACGAAACTGCGAGAGATCATAGAGAAGACTCTTTCTTTCCTTCCGGAAAAAGAAAAGAAGGATACCGTCCGCAAGACCTGCCAGCGTGTATTTCAGGCACTTCGTATCGATGTAAACCGTGAATTTGAAGTGCTCTATGAATTTATGGAAAAACTTCCGGATGCCCTCAAGCCGGGCGGACGTGTTGCAATCCTGACATTTCACTCTGGAGAGGATAAACTGGTCAAAAAAGCCCTCAAGGCTGGATACAAGGCAGGAATCTATTCTGATTATGCCAGAGATGTCGTACGTCCATCTGCACAGGAATGTGCCCAGAACGGACGTGCCAGATCGACCAAGATGCGCTGGGCAGTGAAAGCAGAGTGAATTTTGAGCAAATAAAAAACGAAGACATCTGGGAGAAACCACAGATGTCTTCATTCGTTTATATGAGTTATTTATCAGCACCGTAGTACTGGTCAGCACCGAAGCCAAGAATCAGTAAAAAAATCGGCTGTAAAAAAATAAGACCAATTGCAAAACCAATCCCGCGGCCAAAGGCTCTTGACAGTTTTACACAATACATGATGCTGATAACGGCGATTATAATTCTGAGCAGTGCAACGATCAGCATAAGAAGCATATTATCTCCAGCTGGATCGGCTTCTGATATACAGGAAACCACAATCCCAAGGATAAAGCTCAGCCAGAAATAAGATGTCTGCCATGCAATCTTGTAAGAAACATAATCACCGTAGATCGGAATAATGCTTTTCCATCCGGCCTCCCCGGCCTTGGTAAAAATATTCCAGTTTGCTATGATCTGCAATATCCACCAGGCAAGCGCAAAGATCAGATAGATACCGCCTAATACCATCATGTAGCTCATCATAATAAGTCCCATATGCAACACCTCCGGATTTTTTTTGATAATTCCATTAAAGCACAATACGGGTGGGCTGTCAAATGGGGGAGGTGGGCAGAAAAATTCATGACATGTTTACCTTATCGTGCTATACTGTTCAAAATGAAGTTTCACGGGGATTTGTAATGGAAAGCCCTGTGGGAAAAGAACAGTTCACAGTCAATGCATTGGCAGCTTAAAATAGATATTGGATGTATTAAAGGAGTACTTACATGAACAACTTACTAGATAAAATCCACCAGCAAAACGCCACTGCTTTTACACACAGCGGCAAATTCCACGCAGATGATGTCTTTTCATCTGCGCTGTTATTATATTTAAACCCGGAGATCACGATTACACGCGGCAACCGTGTGCCAGATGATTTTGACGGTATCGTATTTGATATCGGTCGCGGCAGATATGACCATCACCAGAAAGACAGCAGAGTCCGTGAGAATAGCGTACCGTATGCGGCATTTGGGCTTCTCTGGGAGGAACTTGGCACAGAAATTCTCGGAGAAGAACTGGCGCAGAAATTCGATGAATCCTTTGTACAGCCATTGGATAATAATGATAATACCGGAGAGAAGAATGAACTTGCTACTCTGATCGGTAATTTCAATCCAACCTGGGATGCCGAAGGAAGCAACGACGAAGCCTTTTTCCAGGCAGTCAGTGTTGCCGGAATGATCCTGGAAAATAAATTTGAACGATATAGAGGAAATGAACGTGCTGACAAACGAGTAGAAGAAATCTACGAAAGACATATGCAGGCATTTCATGACAGAGAAAAACACTGCGAGGATGCACGAATTCTGATTCTTCCAGAGTTTGTTCCCTGCCAGAAATTCTTATCTGAGACACCAATTGCATTTGTGGTATTCCCGTCCAACAGAGGCGGTTACTGCATCCAGCCGCAGAAAAAAGAATATTCCATGAACTACAAATGCAGTTTCCCGTCAGAATGGCTCGGCCTCGAAAACGAAGAACTCAAAGCAGTGACCGGCCTTAAAACAGCAAATTTCTGCCACAAAGGCGGATTTCTTATGACAACCGGAGAACTTGCGGATGCAGTACAGGCATGTAAGCTCAGCATGGAACAATTTCAGGAAAAACCAGTGATCGTAAGCTTTGGCGGAGACAACGAATATGATGAACTTCTCCATCAGCTTCCAAAATTACAGGCAGCAGAAATTATTCATATAGATTTTCCTGCTCTTCCAGAAGTGGAAATTCAGGGAGTCTATGCAGAAGTAACTATGGAAAAACAGGAATGGAAAGCACAGATTAAGGATCATGTCAGAAAAATCCTGAAGTATAAACCGGAAGCTGTTTTTGTAGGAGAAAATCTTTTTGCTGCATATCCAGTCGTACATGCACTGCGTAAAAAGCATATCCCGGTGCTGGTGCCGGCAGAAAAAGATGGGCAGAAGTTGATCGTACGCATTCCATCGGGATCCTAAACTGATAATATCGTAGTATATATAAGATATAAAAGGAGTTGGAACAACAGATGATTCGTCTTCAGGATATCGCAGAAATGGCAGGCGTCAGCCGCACCACCGTATCAAATGTAATAAATGGTAATACCAAGAGAGTTTCGCAGGAAACGATTGATAAAATCACGGTAATCCTTAAAGAACAGAACTATGTTCCTCATATGGGATCCGTGATGCTATCCGGTCATCGATCCAGAATCATAGGTGTAGTACTTGGATTTCA